>SL_3KL_010_SEDDRAFT_10002272_pt1 | contig 17600 bp, 14 predicted proteins | sample SodLakKL_010_SED_2_FD_10381 | JGI IMG/M metagenome (IMG submission 10381) | reverse complement strand
CCGAAGGGCTGGTAGTGATAGACGATCCCGAGTCTATTTTAAAATGTACCAATAAGGTGTACCTGGCTGAATTGCTCAAAAAACACCACATTCCGGCACCCGAAACTATGATTCTTAACCGGGACAACCGCAACTCCGTGCCTGAAAAACTGGGTTATCCCTGCATTCTCAAACAACCCGACAGTTCATTCTCACAGGGAGTCATGAAAGTGGATGATCAGGAAGAGTTTGAGAGGGAAACGGACCTTCTTTTTGAGAAATCCGACCTGCTTATCGCACAAAAATTTATACCCACAACGTTCGACTGGCGGGTGGGCATTCTGGATGACAAACCTCTCTACGGCTGCCGATATCATATGGCGCGAAAGCACTGGCAGATCTATGAAAGAACGGCCGACGGAAAGACTCATGAGGGCAATGCCGATACGGTACCTGTAGAAGAGATCCCTGAAAATATCTTAAAATATGCCCTGAAAGCTGCAAAGCTGATTGGTAACGGGCTCTATGGCGTAGACCTCAAGGAGATCGACGGCAAGGTGTATGTGATTGAAGTGAATGACAATCCGAGCATCGATTCCGGTATTGAAGATGAATACCTCAAAGAAAAACTTTATGAAACCATTATCGAAGAGATCCTGCACCGGATTGAGCGTAAAAAGGAGAGGAGCTCAAGATGACGGTATCCATCAACAACAAAAGGCCTTTGCATCTATTTGAAGGGTTTGGCGTGGAGATGGAGTATATGATTGTGGATTGTGATACTCTTAATGTTCTGCCCATAACCGACCGGGTGCTGGAAAAGGTAGCCGGAAAAGTTGTGAATGAGATTTCACAAAACGGAACCGCCTGGAGCAACGAACTGGTTCTTCATGTAATCGAAATTAAAACCGACGGCCCTGCCATCTCAATGACCGGCTTGGGTGCTGCTTTCCATGAGCAGGTCAAGAGTATTGAAGAGGTATTGAAGGAGTTTAACGGGAGGCTTATGCCGGGCGCCATACATCCATGGATGGATCCCTACAGCGAAATCAGGCTTTGGCCGCACGAGTACAACCCCATCTATGAAGCATACAACCGAATTTTTGACTGTCGCGGACATGGCTGGGCTAATTTGCAAAGCACCCACCTGAATTTGCCCTTTCATGGTGATTTGGAGTTTGAAAAACTGCACGCTGTGCTTCGAATCATACTGCCGCTCATTCCGGCAATGGCGGCAAGTTCACCGATTGCTGATGGTGAGAAAAAACCATTCCTCGACTTCAGAATGGAAAAGTACCGGGTAAACTCCACCCGAATTCCATCCATAACTGGGTAAAATTGTACCGGAAGCTGTTTTCTCAAAAGCCGGTTACCAGGAGCAGATCTTCGAGAAAATGTATCGCGACATCAAGCCATTCGACCCGGATGGAATTTTACAGGATGAGTGGCTCAACTCAAGGGGAGCGATGTCGCGCTGGGACCGGAGCGCCATTGAGGTTCGGGTAATTGATATTCAGGAACATCCCGCCGCAGATATTGCCATTCTGGAGTGGATTGTAAATCTTGCCAAAACGTTAGCCGCTGAAACCTGGTGTACGCTTGAAGACCAAAAGAGCTGGCACGAAGACGATCTCTATAAAATCCTGATGGATGTTGTAAAAGATGGAGAAAAAGCTGAAATAAGTAACAGAGAGTACATCTCTCTATTCGGAATGAACAAAGAGTCGATAACAGCTGGTGAGTTATGCCGATCTGTTTATGAACAGTTAAAGAGTGAATATGACTTTTCAGCAGAGTCGCAGTCATATCTGGATTTGATTTTCGAAGAGGGTCCCCTGGCAAGGCGTATTTTAAACTCTCTGCCAAACACCTTTAATAAACGTGAGCTATACGCAACCTATAACCGGCTTTCTGACTGTTTGAGAAATGGAACCCAATTCACGCCATAATCTTATTATATCGTGTGAACATGCCTGCAATCATGTTCCCGATCAATATCAACATCTCTTTATGGGTGCAGGTGAAGTGTTGGAATCACACCGGGGTTGGGACCCGGGATCGGCTGAAATGGCAAAAAAACTCTCTGATTCCCTGAATGCCCCTCTCTTCTGCTGCTCATTTACAAGGCTGCTTATTGAACCTAATCGGTCTCCGGAACATAGTCAGCTCTTTTCCGAATTCACAAATTCACTGCCAAATGCGGAAAAAGAGAACCTGATGAATACTTTCTACCTGCCCTACAGGAACAGGGTTGATGATAGAATCAGAACTCTAAACCAGATGGGAAAAAGTGTACTTCATCTAAGTATTCACACCTTCACTCCAATGCTGCATGGTAAGCTGAGGGATTTTGAGATTGGAGTGCTGTACGATCCATCCAGAAGACAGGAGAAAGAGTTTAGCCGGCTATTGAAGAAAAATATTATGGACAATTTGCCCGATTTACGCGTGAAAATGAATCAGCCTTACAAGGGCACCGACGATGGATTTACGACCTATCTGCGCAATGAATTTGAGCCGGAACTCTATTCCGGGATTGAACTGGAAGTGAATCAAAAGTTCTATTTTGAGGGAGTTGATATGTGGAATAAGGTTAGCACAGGCATCTTAAAAAGCTTGAAACCGTTGTTGGAAGCCTGAGTTTGATATAAGAATTTGAGATAATCCCAGAACCTGTTTTTGGTTCTACAATTTCGAAAAAGAGGCTGAGGCTGTCCAAAAATCAAATGCATCTTTTTGGACAGCCTCAGACTTCAGAAAGCCCAAATGCACTATTGAAATATTAAGTTAACGTTTATTGGGCTCTGCCACTTCAGCTCCACGGGTCCGTAGCCTCTACGATCCAACCGTCGAGGGGATTTTGGGGATTGGCGCTGCAATGCACATAGTGCTCCGGTTTTGCTACCAGCCCCATTTTAACCGCCCGCTTCTGAATATCAAGTGCGCTTTTGTCAATATCATCTTGCTGATACAGGGACTGTATAAACAGCTCCTCCTCCCAAATATGAATTCCCTCCGATTTTTCTTTTGGGCCATATTCCTGGAAAACAGATACCATCCATGCCGTTTCCAGGCCCGGTTTTCCATTTCGCAAAATCAGCATTACGGCTTTGGATGTAAATCCTTTATATGCTTCAAGTACATCCGTTAATGAACCCCATGCTGTGGCGGCAATCATGATGATTTTATCGGGCAAGATGGAATACTCGTATATTCTGAGCCCACGTTTTTCGCAGCTCCACCTCAGGCCGCTTATCATTTTCTCCCTGATTAGAGGCTGTACCAGCAGAGGTACTTTACCCGCTAATCTCAATTCAACATAAAACAGTTCTTTGGTTTTTCGGTTTAATCTTCTCATTGATCTGTTGATTTATTTTTAATCCTTTATTGTATGAGCCCGAAATTTGAAATCCCTTACAACGAAAAATCCTGATCGCTTTTATTTACCTGCCGATTTGGGTATTATTGGGCCAGAAAAACCATAATTGAAAAGTCGACTGATTAACCTTACAAAATCATGAAAATTCACGAGTATCAAGCGAAAGAGTTATTTGAAAAATATGGCGTTGCTGTTCCCGCCGGTGTTGCCACACAATCTGCAGATGAAGCAGTTAAAGCTGCTGAAAAAATGAAGGCTAATGGAACCGATCTTTTTGTTGTTAAAGCTCAGATTCATGCCGGTGGACGCGGTAAAGGACGAACCAAAAAAAGCAATTCCAAAGGAGTAATTCTGTGCCGGTCGATCGAAGAAGTGAGAGAAGCCGCTGAATCCTTACTGGGCGACACTCTGGTAACTATTCAAACCGGAGATGAAGGTCAGCTTGTGAAAACCATCTATGTTACCGATGGTGTGGATATCGAAAAAGAGTTTTACCTCGGTATACTGCTCGATCGTGTAAATAGCCAAAATGTGATTATGGTCTCTACAGAGGGCGGTGTTGAAATTGAAACCGTGGCCGAAGAGACTCCCGAAAAAATTGTAAAAGAGTGGGTTGAACCGGGAATGGATCTAGCTCCAAACCAGGCACGACGACTCGCTTTTGCACTGGGTTTTGAAGGGGATGCCTTTAAAAAAGCCGTCAAATTCATCACGGCACTCTACAACTTCTATGTAGAGAAAGATGCCGATATGGTCGAGATAAATCCGCTCGTTCTTACCACCGATGGTGACGTTATGGCCCTCGATGCGAAGGTAACCTTCGACGGAAATTCACTGTATCGCCAAAAAGATCTGCTCGAACTGCGTGATGAATCAGAAGAGAATCCAATCGAGCTTGAAGCCTCGAAATTCGATCTGAACTATATCAAGCTTGACGGCAATGTGGGCTGTATGGTAAACGGAGCCGGTCTTGCAATGGCAACCATGGATATCATTAAACTCTCAGGCGGTGAGCCGGCCAATTTTCTGGATGTTGGTGGAGGAGCCAATGTGGAGACTGTAAAAAACGGCTTCCGTATTATTCTTGAAGATGAGAATGTGAAAGCCATTCTGATCAACATATTTGGCGGTATTGTTCGATGCGATCGCGTAGCAAATGGTGTGATTGAGGCAATCAAGGATCCTGAAATTGCCAAAAAAGTTGAAGGCGTGCCAATTATTGTACGACTTCAGGGCACTAACGCAGATGAGGCCAAAAAGATCATCGACAACAGTGATCTGAATGTGATTTCGGCCGTACTCCTGAAAGAGGCTGCCGAGCAGGTTTCCAAAGTTCTTGCAGCATAAAAACTTATAAGTACAGGATAAATCAGGAATCTGGTCAAACAGATTCCTGATTACTTTTACTTGCAAACCGAACTTTAAAGGTTGTTTCAACCCCTTTTTTTTGCTCAAAATCGATCTCCCCTTCCAATTGCTGCGTTAATACTCTCAGTAAAGTCATGCCCAGTGAGTCATGTTGATCAAGCGAGAAATTATCAGGCAGTTTGCCGGCATTATCACTTATCGATAGTTCAATTTCACCACTTTCCTGTTTAAGGCGAAGTGAGAGTTTCCCTCCCTCTTTCCCTGGAAAAGCATGCTTAAACGCATTATTAATCAGTTCATTACAGATTAGCCCTATAGGTACAGCCCTGATGTTATCAATTTTCACATTGTCCATATCGTAGTTCAGGCTGATGTCTCTGCCTTTCAATTTATAACCTTTTGAGATAATTTCAGTTAGTTCTCTCAGATAGATCGAAAGGTCTACTTCCGAAAAGGTCTCAGTTTTGTAAAGTTTTTCATGCACCAGCCCTATCGACTTTATTCTCCCCTGCAGTTCATCAAATTTTTCACTTACTGAACTGTTCATTTCAGCTTTCTGTATCTCTATAATGCTTGAAATAATTCCAAGATTGTTCTTCACTCTGTGATGGATTTCCGACAAAAGAACTGACTTTTCACGAAGGGATTGCTGGATCTGTTCTAAATGTTTTTTCTGTACCGTGATATCGCGCACATTACCAACAATTGCCTCAATCTCTCCCTTTTCATTTTTCACAGCAGCACGTATGTTATTAACCCAAATATACTTCCCATCTGAACGTTTGATTCGAAACTCAGTATCCTCTAAGGCCACATCTGACTGATCTGCACTCTTCACACGATTAATTTTTTCGGTAACTCTTTTTATATCCTCATGGTGAACTTGATTCAATAAAAATTCCAGCTTTGATCCCGCGACCTCTTCAGCACTGTAACCAAGCAACTCTTGAACTGAAGAGCTCACATAGTCGTAACGCCCGGTTTCCAGATTCAACTGATAGATCATGTCTCTTGAATTCTCAAGCACATTTCTGAATTTCTTTTCAGACTTTTTAAGTCGATGGTTTGAGTCTTTAACAGCTTGTAAAAATGTAACCGACAGGAAGGCGATGGAGAAGATTAACACCAAAGAGATTGTAATCGTAAGCCAAAATAGCAGCCGGTTTGACCAGCGGGCTGCATCACTCATGGCATTTGAGAACTCAGTTTCCAGAATGGTCAGTTCCCGGTCAAGTTCTATAAGCCGATTTCTAAACTCTTCAATTGAAGCTTCCGACAACTCTCCGGTTTCAATTGAACTGTACACATCTGAAGCAAGATCTCTAAGGTGATCAATTTTAAGATCAGCTTCCGCCCAAACTCCTATTGCTTTACTGATTAGATCAAAATCTTTAAAGTTCAGGAATACCCAGATCATATCATCAACATCATCGATGTGATTCTTTCCCTGCAAGAAACCTTGCCGTGCCAGTTCTATATCCGGATTTTCTGATAAAAGGGTTAATCTGGCAATTTTGTCGCCTTCATTCACCAATAGAGCTTCATTAAATTCATCATAATAAGCCCTGTCGCCCGTATTGATAAGGTTTAGCAATGAGAATGCAGCTTTTTTTTGAGCTTTAGTCCACTGTCCCTCTCCGTATATATATCCCCGAACTCCATTGGAAACCTTTTTCTCATAATTGGAAAGCACAATCATGGATATCGCAAACAGGATAAAAATGATGATTATTCCAATAATCCGTTTGTTGCCTACCCGTAATTCTGTTTGTTTTATCATAACACAATCTACCTTAGGAGTATCAAACTCAACGTTAAAGAGCGTCAGCACACTTTAGCCCCAAACTTGACAGATGTGATTATATTACAAATTAAAAAATGTAAACAAGAATATGAGCGTAATTATCACAATTAGGCACACAGCATTAAAAACAGGAGGTTTATATCACGATTTGCGATAACCATGTTTGGTATTTGGATACCCAAAAGAGAGCTAAAGACTAAGTATCCGTATTTAGCAGAGTATCCTGAATCCGTGAGGGAGAGATAAATAGAGAAATTTCATTAGATCTGATGTTCAGGGAAGAAAATTTCAAGCATCCACATCAAACTCTATTGTAAATATTGTGCCATTATCTGACTTATAAGACAATTCCCCATCAAGCTGTTTGGTAAATACTTCAATCAGTGTCATTCCCAGAGATTGTTTCTTCATCTCCTCAAAATCTTCAGGCAGCCCGATTCCATTATCAGAGATTGTTAATTTAGCCTTATTGTCGCATACTTTCAGGTCAATTGAGATTACTCCCTCATCAACTCCCTCGAATGCATATTTGTAGCAGTTATTCAGCATCTCATTACAAATCAAGCCAATCGGCACAGCCCGTTTTATGTTTACACTTAATGAATCCATATTTTTCTGAAGGGATATTTTTTTCTCCTCCGTATTAAATGTCGTGTAGACGGTTTCAACCAGGTCTTCTATATACTCTGCCAAATCAACATCTGCAAAAGTCTCGTTTTGATAGAGTTTTTCGTGAACCAGGGCAATAGACTTTATTCGCAACTGGATTTCTTGCAAACCCTTATCAGTACCATTGTCACTACTGTTTTTTTGAAGCTCAATAAGACTTGAAACAATTGAAAGGTTATTTTTTACACGGTGATGAATTTCTGAAAGCAGCATCTCTTTCTCCTTAACAGAAGAACTGAGTTCCAGAATATCTTTTTTCCAATCCGAAACGTCTCTTACATTTCCAATTATTGCACTCGGCTTGCCATTACCGTCTTTTAGCACAGAACGTTTATTGCTCACCCATTTATAATCGCCATCCTTTGTTTTGAACCTNAACTCAGAGTCTTTGGCNACTATTTTTTCAATATCATNNCTGTCATATTGTAGCACTTCAGCTTTCATTCTCTTCAAATCTTCGGGGTGGGTCAAACTCAGAACAAAACTGAGCCCTCCCCGGATTAATTCTTCGCTTGTATAGCCTAATAGATTTTTAACTGAAGGCGTTATATAAATATACTCCCCGGTTTTTATATCCAGCTGGTAAATAACATCTTTCGAATGGGTTAACATCTGTCTGAATTTCTTTTCTGAATGGTAGAGCTTCTCACCCCACTTTCTTAGAATTTCAACCCGGACAATTGCAAAAATCAAACCTATAAGCAATATAACAACAATTGCAATTCTGTTTATCCAATACACTCTTATATATAGCCAATCAGCTGCCTCTGAAATGGATAGAGCAAAGTTTTTTTCGACAGTGGCAAGTTGCCGTTCCAGATAAAAAATATGATCTGAGAGATTATTTATTTCAGATTCGGTAAGATCTCCTCGTTCCACAAAACTTTCGACATTATTGGCAGCATCCGCCATAAAACCGATAAGCAGATCACCTTCGATCCAGTGGTTAACGGCTATTTTGAATGGCGTATAGAGGGAAAGTTTTTCATACATCCAGACAAGTTTGGGAATGTCTTCCGGTCTGTGTTGTCCTCTTAGAAACCCCTCTTCCACAACATCATAATTGGGGGCACTCTTCGTCAGCTCAGTTCTGCCCAGCCGGTTTCCTTCAATAACATCAATGTTATGGTGAAACGCATCCAGAAACTGTTCATCTTCTGTATATAGATATTTAACGATGGAGATTGTAGCCTGCTTTTGAGCTCTGGCCCAATGGCCTTCACCAACCGTATACGCATGAACCCCTGCCAGAAGTCTGTTGCTCACATCATTTATCGCAATGAGAGCGATACCCAGACCCGCAAACAGCAGAACCAGCCACAAAGCTGACTTATCACTCCTACCCCTATTTTTTTCCATTTTTCAAACCAACTTTCTGATCTTTTACCTCATTCTTTCGAATCAGATCATACCGACGCACGAAACGTGTGCGCCTGTTCATTTACCCCAAATTTAAGTTATTCCTTAATAACAACAACTTAACCATGGTTAATTTTGATTTTATACTTAATCCCTTACACCCCTTCTCGAACATGTAATAATGTAAATAATCGAGATCAATCCCTGTTAGTATTTTTAAATAAATCCCTATCGATGTTAGGTTAATTTAATTTGAATATATCCCTGAGCCCTTTACCCCGATAATATTTCAGATTTGAACATACAAATGTAAATCGAAACCAACCAATCGGATTTATCTGCTCACCTTTATTTTCCCTTCAGGTTCAGAGCAAATTTAACGTTTAATTCATAACCCATACTCTCATAGCGTATAATCATATCAAAAAAGCTCAAATAAAGTGTGCATCAAATGGCGCTTACATGGCTGCCCTTCATTCCGGAAAGAAATATTTAATTGAAGAGATCCTTGTTATAGAAAAGTTCGAATGCAATCTCTTCTCTCAAAGACCGTAAATTTGGATACTGCCCGTCTGAATCAACACCCACATGCTGGCGGTTGGTTAGCAAAATGTAGAGAAGTCCATCAGCGATACTCATAACAAAATTTGTCCCTGTAAAACCTGTATGGCCTACACTTCCCGGAGGCAACTCTTTGGCATTCAATGCTGAGGCCTCCATGGCCCATCCTAATCCATTACCAAATTGACCCTCTGTTGTAAATTGGTCAATGCTTTCCGGTCGAATAATCAGGTCACCCTGATGTACACCGCCATTCATCACCAGCTGCAAAAGCGTGTACAAATCTTCAGCCGTTGCGAATAATCCCGCATGCCCGGCAGTTCCGAAGTGAGAGTAGTGAGCATTTCCATCATTTACTTCACCCTTGAGGGTATACTCTCTCCAGCCTGTCCAGGAATCAGGATCCACATCAACATTGTATCCGAAATCAGGATCATAAACCATCTTTCTCTCAAATGGGTTCCGTGAGAAGTAGATACAATCGGCACAGACGCCTGTTCATTCGGGGTAAATCGAGTGGAATTCAGGCCAAGTTTAGAATAGATTCGCTGATCCAGATATTCGGCCAGCGGCATTCCGGCAGTTTGTTCTATGATATCTCCAAGCAGCATAAAACCAAGATCGCTGTACCTGCGTTGTTCACCGGGCACACCCAGAAGAGGGTAATTAGCTGTAAAGCTGCGTCTTTCAACAGCGTTGTTCGCCACGTAATAGGTAGGGTACCATTGCAACAGCCCTGACGTGTGTGAAAGAAGATGACGGATTGTGATATCTCTATGGCCCGGCTTATCAAATTCCGGAAAGTAATTAACAACCGGATCATCAAGTTCAATCTCGTCATCGCTGTGAAGCGCCATCAAGCCATACGTAGTTGCAAAAATTTTGGTTAATGAAGCGATGTCGAACAGATGCCCGGTCGTCATGCTGTCGGGTTCGGGTACAACTCTCAGATCTTCATCATAAAGTGTGGCGTATCCATACGCTTCATGATGAACTATCTCATTTTCAGACCCGATCAGGAGCACTGCGCCGGTGAACAGTGAATTTCGCAGGGCATCTTCGATGAGCAAACTTGCCTCGGGATATTGATCTGCTTGCCCGGGTTTGTCAGTCGTGCAGGAACAAATAAAAAACAATCCTGCAATAAAAGTTGAAAAAAACTTAGTCATTTTTGATGAGATCAATAGATTCTACGATAAACCCTCTTTGATCTCTTTGTAGTAATCTTCATAGACGGTTACAATCTTATCCAGCTCAAATAGTTCTGCTCTTTTACGGGCATTTTCCGACATTCGTTGATGAAGTTCTTCATCCTGCAAAATTTCGGTAGCGCATCGACCCAAACACTCGATATCCCCCAGCTCACATAAGTAGCCGGTTTCACCGTGTATGTTCACTTCGGGCAGCCCGCCTATATTTGAACTGATAATCGGAACGCTGCAGCTCATCGCCTCGAGTGCTGCAAGCCCAAAAGTTTCGCTGCCTGAGGGGATCATAAACAGGTCAGAAATGGAAAGCACCTCCTCTATCTGCTCCTGTTTTCCAAGAAAGCGCACATGGTCGCACATGCCAAGTTCACGGCATTTTTGTTCTGCCTTTGGCCGGTCAGGACCATCACCAACCATTAACAGTTTAGCCTTTACTCCATTTTTCAAAACCTGGTCAAAAGCTGAAACAACATCGGGCACCCGTTTCACTTCACGAAAGTTCGATACGTGAGTTACAACCTTTTCGCCTTCCGGGCAGATCGCTTTTTTAAAATGCTCCTTTTTTGACCGCTTAAATCGATCCAAATCAATAAAGTTAGGAATCACTTTAATATCCTTCTTAATATCGAAGTGGTTATAGGTCTCCTTTTTAAGATACTCTGAGACGGCGGTTACGCCATCACTCTGGTTAATTGAAAAATCAACCACCTGTTTATAGCTGGGATCGCTTCCAATCAGTGTAATATCGGTTCCATGCAGCGTTGTAATCACCGGTACGTGTGCTGCCTTACTGTTTAAAATCTGTTTGGCCAGGTAGGCACTCGTAGCGTGTGGAATGGCATAGTGAACGTGAAGAATGTCCAGTTTTGCGTATTGGATCAGGTGCACCATCATATTGGCAAGCGCAAGATCATAAGGAGGGTATTCAAAAAGCGGATACGAGCTCAGGTCAACTTCATGAAAGGTTATGTCAGTCCTGAATGAATCGAGCCGCGCCGGACGGGCATAGCTCAGTATGTGAAGATTGTGTCCTCGATTTGCCAAACCTTTTGCAAGTTCGGTTGCCACAACACCGCTACCACCAAATGTAGGGTAACAAACTATTCCGATATTCATACTCATAGTACCTTCAAAAAAATGGATAAGTTATAACCTGACTGTCCGGAAAAAAACAATTATTTGAACAGAATATGGTTCAGCAACATAACTAATTTTCAATTCGTTTTATTTTACATCAGACTATAGTATAAACCTTAATCAGATAAGCTTCATCTATTAGGTGAAAATTGACAATTCCGTTATATTTGTTTCCATTATACCCAAAAAGATTTAGACAGATCAATAAACTATGGCAGGACATTCCAAATGGGCTAATATAAAGCACAGAAAGGCGAGAGAAGATGCCAAACGTGCAAAAGCTTTTACCAAACACATCCGTGAAATTACAGTGGCCGCAAGAGAGGGAGGCGGTGACCCTGACGCCAATCCACGTCTTTCACTGGCCATTCAGAATGCAAAGGCCGTCAACCTTCCCAAAGACAATATCGAACGCGCCATAAAAAAAGGCACGGGTGAGCTTGAAGACGGTTCCGGCATCTATGAAGAGGTAACCTACGAAGGTTATGGCCCGGGGGGAATTGCGTTCTTTCTTGAAGCAACCAGTAACAATCTGAATCGGACCGTGGGTGAAATAAGGCATATTTTCACAAAACATGGCGGCAACCTTGGAACAGACGGTTCTGTAGCCTATATGTTTGAACAAAAAGGCTCAATTAAAGTCACCTCTGAAGGGGTTGATGAAGAGGAGCTAATGCTGACAGTTATTGACGCGGGTGCTGAAGATGTAATTATTGAAGAAGGTTTTATTGAGGTTATTACCTCAAGAGAAGACCTTATTACCGTTCGAAAAAACCTGGAGCTCAACAATCTGACGATCGAGAGCGCTGAGCTGGTGAGAATACCCTCCACCGAAGTAACTGCAGAACCCGATACGGCCAAAACCAATTTGAAAATGATGGACATGTTTGACGATAACGATGATGTATCGAACATTTTCACCAATATGAAAATGGATGACGAAACCCTTGCCCTGCTGAGCGAAGATTAAATCTTTGCACATACTCTACAGGTTCAAATATCGTTATTAATGCTGCCTGAAAGTTGAACTCAACAAACCATGAAACAGCTACTTTTACTACTTATAGGATTATTGCTCACTGCGTCTGTACTAAACGATGCAAGAAAAGCCAATGAAGCTTTTCAGCGGGGAGACTATGAGGAAGCCGTTCAGCTCTACAGGCAGGCAATTGCACAGAATCCTGATGATGCACGCCTCTATTTTAACCTTGGGAATGCACTCTCAAAACTTGGAAATACTGAAGAAGCCGTTGAAGCTTACGAGAATTTTAAAAGCAGATCAGAAAATGCACAAGAGCAGTCTCTTGCCGATTACAATAAAGGCAGGATACACACCGACCTTGAACAGTACGATGAAGCTTTAAATTTCTACAGAGACGCTCTCCGGAAAAACCCTCATGACGAGGACGCACGCCACAATTTCGAACTTGCATTGAGAAAACAACAAGAGCAGCAGGAACAGGAACCTCAGCCGGATCAACAGTCGGGTGATGACGACAATGAAAACGGCGAAGATGAGCAGGAGCAAAGCCCTGAGAATCAGGAGGGCGATCAGGAACAGGATTCAGGCCAGCAGCCTGATTCACCTGAAGATCAGGATGGTGACCAGGAACAGCTGCCGCAACCACAGGATATGACAAGAGAAGAAGCAGAAAATTTGCTTGACGCTCTTGAACAACTCGAACGAGAACTACTCGAAAACCGTAAAAAAGAAGCAACCGAAAGTTCATCAAATGACAAAGACTGGTAGTAACGTCACATTTATCGGGCGTATCTTTTTTCTTTTTTTGATGATTGGATTCGCCGCTGCTCAACTTTCCGCACAGGACTTTACTCTTGAAGCCACTGTATCTGAAAACCGGATTTTTATCGGAGAACAGTTTACCGTAAGCGTTGAGGTAATCGGCACTTCAATGAGAGACGTATCTCTTCCCAGGCTGCCTCAAATAGATGGAGTGGGTATCCTCTCAACAACTCCATCCAGGAGTACCAGTATCTCCATCATAAATGGAAGAACCACAACCAGCACAACCTACTCCTTCTCACTTATTGCCCGCGAAAAAGGGGAGTTCACCATCCCGCCCATATCCATAGATATTGATGGCGAGAGGCAAAATACAAACCCAATTCGCATAGAAGTTATTGAACGCGGCAATCTCGCTCAGGGCGATGGCCGTCAGTTGCCCGACATATTTCTTGAAGTAGAAGTGGATGCCGAAAATCCAGTACCGGGCCAACAGATTGTGGCAAGCCTCGTGCTGTATTTTAAGCAGGGTGTAGAGATTACATCATTTCAGCCAACGGCAGGATGGCGAACCGATGGATTTTGGAAAGAGGAACTTGAAAATATCCGACAGCCCCAAGCCGAATCGGTTATTCTCGGCGGTGTTCGCTACCGCAAGGCCATACTTATCCGTTATGCACTTTTTCCAAGCCGTAGCGGCACATTATCACTTTCTGAATTTCCATTAAATGTGGGTATCCGAACCCAACCCTCCAGAAACGAACCCTTTGGAAGCTTTTTCGGATCCGGTGCCAACCAAAGGCGGGTATCAGTGGAATCAAAACCTGTTGAAATCAATGTACGCCCTTTACCGGCCGCTGAGAATGCCGTCTCCATGAATGCCGTTGGTGATTTGCGGATTGAACGCAAGCTTAACCGTAATGAAGTGGTTACCGGCGAAACCATCGAACTGATTACAAAAATTGAGGGGACCGGAAATATTCCACTGGTGCGTAAACCAACCTACAACCTTCCCGACGGCCTCGATCAATACACCCCTCAGGAGAGCAGTAATATTGAACGCCGCGGGCTAAGTATTCGGGGTGAAAAAACCTTTACAGAGTTACTGGTAGCCCGTGCACCCGGAACTTTTGAGATACCCGCTGAACGGGTTGCCGTTTTTAACCCCGAAACCGGACGTTACCGATATACCACATTGCCTGCTCTTCAGTTTGAGTCGAAACCTTCAGCTGCCACGCAAATGGTGGCTGCAAGGGCTACTTCAGGTCAGCTGCAGCCCGTAAATGGTCTTGCAATTTGGAGTAATCAGGCTTCTTCACCCATCCATCGGTCATATCTCTTTTGGGTATTAATTTTAATCCCATTTATCGCATTACTGGCAGGGCTTCAACAGAAGTATATCAGAAATAAACTATCATCAGACTCTGCATTCGCCCGTTCTCATAAAGCGATTGAAACCGCAAAAGAGCGTATAGCGCTTGCCAAAATAGCTGTGGAAAAGAACGATGCTAAAGAGGCCTATAGCCTTCTCCAAAAAGCGATATCCGGTTTTATTACAGATAAACTAAGGCTTCCTGAAGCCGGGCTTTCAGATCAGGAGCTCATCACGGAAATCGAAAGTAAAGGCGCCGGTAACGACTTGAAAAAGAAACTGCGGTATATGCTGAACAAGTGCGCCACCATCAGTTATGCACCGGCTGGAAATAGTGATGACCAGCTGGCCGACATTGGGAAAACAGAAAATCTTATCTCTGAATTGAGGAAGCTGCTTTGAAACGGTTCACACTCTTTTTTTTCATTATCACATTAGCCGGCGTTCCTTTGCTGTTTGCACAACAGGCCAGGTTCGATGAAGCTACCGCTCTGCTGGAAGCACAGGAGTACAGAGACGCAATTGACGTCTATAACGCCATTGCAGAGGAGGGGTACAGTTCCGGCGCCCTCTGGCTCAACCTGGGTATCTCTTATGCCCATCTGGATTCTCTTGGAAAAGCCAAGTTCTATCTTCTTCAAGCCGAAAGACACACCGAAACCAAAGAGCTGGCTGAGCAGGCTCTTGTTTACGTAAATGAGCGCTTTAACCGGCGGTCGGCGGTACTGCCGCCACTACCCTGGGAACGTTTCTTTGAGTATCTCTTGCTGCATGTTGGCGTAACTGCACTTTTCATCACCGCATTATTTTTTCTCTACTTGGGAGTAGCCGCCCTGATCACGTCCTGGTTTTTACTCAATTACAAACGGTCTTTTTACTACTCGGGACTCACATCCCTGATCATTGCTGTTTTGGTGTTCTCAGGTGCAGTTTACACCGACTATCTTGACGAACGATTCGGCACAGGGGTAATCGTGGATCGGCAAACAGCCGTATACCAGCAGCCCCAGGCCGATGCATCCATTGTGAGCACTGCGTATGAAGGATACTCAATGAGAGTAGATTTCAATACAAGCTCCGAATCGCCCGGCTGGAAATATGTACGCATGGAAAATGGCAGATACGGCTGGGTGGCACAGGAAACGATGCTGGTTTTTTAAAAAATTGAGTCCTACGATTCTGCAGAATTAAAAAACCCGCTTTTTTCCATACTGACCCATATTTGGCCGGACGGAAGTTCTAATCACCCGCTTTTGCAGCTATCTTCAAAATGAATTTTACTCCTCAAAGCTATATCTTAATTTCTTGACTGAAATTTGAAGCGTACTGCTTTAAGGCCATCATCCTTTTGTAACTTAACCCAAAGAATTTTATGAGTGATCCTCAATCCTATATCGACAAGAACATTAAGAAATTTGAAAATGAGTTATTCGAGTTGCTGCGCATCCCCAGTGTAAGCACCGATTCAAAACGCAAGGGTGATGTAAAAAAAGCTGCCACTTTCTTAATAAACCAGCTTGAATCTATTGGCCTGGATAAGGTTACTCTTCATGAAACTCCGGGGCACCCGATCATTACCGCAGAAATATGCCCGCATGATGACAAACCTACCGTATTGATTTACGGTCACTATGATGTACAGCCTTCCGATCCCGATCATCTTTGGAAAACACTTCCTTTCGAACCCACTGTTAAAGATGGCCGTGTATACGCCCGGGGAGCGAGTGATGACAAGGGGCAGTCATTCACTCATATAAAGTCTGTTGAAGCTTACTTGAAAACCGGGACTGAGATCCCTGTGAACGTAAAATTTATACTTGAGGGAGAGGAGGAGATCGGCTCACCCAATTTAATCCCGTTCATCAAAAACAATAAAGATCTGCTCTCCTGTAATATGGTCCTAATCTCCGATACCGCTATGTTCGGGGAAGATCAGCCCTCCATCACCTATGGTTTGCGGGGACTGGCCTACATGGAGATTCATGTAACCGGCCCAAACCGCGACCTTCACAGCGGCGTGTATGGCGGAGCTGTTGAAAACCCTGCCAACGTGCTGTGTGAAATTATTGCAAAACTGAAGGATGATGATGGAGTAGTTCAGATTTCCGGTTTTTATGATGACGTGGAGTCGATGACACCGGAGATGCGCGAAGCCTACAAGCAGCTTCCGTTTGATGAGGAGGAGTTCAAGAATGACCTGGACCTCAAAGCCGTTCATGGTGAAAAGGGATACAGCTCTCTCGAACGCGCATCTGCCCGACCCACACTGGATGTAAACGGACTCTGGAGCGGTTACCAGGGTGAAGGGGCCAAAACGGTACTTCCAGCCAAAGCCGGGGCCAAAGTGAGTATGAGATTGGTGCCTGATCAGGACCCAAACAAAATCGCAGAACTTTTTGCCGACCATGTAAAGTCCCTCGCTCCCGACACCGTAACTGTTGAAGTGGAGTCCCATCACGGAGGCCATCCGGTGGTGATCGATCTCAACTATTATGGGCTGAAAGCTGCCGCAAAAGCCTTTGAAGAGATCTATGACAAAGAGGTGCTTTTTTCCCGTGAAGGCGGTTCGATCCCCATTGTGGCCGATTTCAAGAAAGTACTTGGCGTGAACTCCATCCTGATGGGCTTTGGGTTAACCAAAGATGCGCTTCACTCTCCGAACGAAAGCTTCTCACTGAAGGATTTTCACAGAGGCATTAAAACTTCGGCCAGGTTCTTTGAACTGCTTCCCGATTTTGTGGAATAATATCCGTGAGTACGATATTAGAATTGGTTAGAAAGTGTCCCTCCGCCTGCTGGCGGAGGGCAATGGGAATGAAGGGAAGTGCTTTTGATGCTCGAAAGAGACTGGTCAAATCAAAAATCTAAGCATTACATGTCATCCCCCCAGGCTCTATCGAGCCATTCCCCCTTCTAAGGGGGGCTTTTACCAATCGATTTTATCTCGAACTTACTTTAAAATCAAGATTAAGCAGGCATATCGGGCAGCGACCAGCCATCACGATACTCGTGCTTTATCA
>SL_3KL_010_SEDDRAFT_10002271_pt1 | contig 17603 bp, 22 predicted proteins | sample SodLakKL_010_SED_2_FD_10381 | JGI IMG/M metagenome (IMG submission 10381) | reverse complement strand
CGTCGACGCCGAACTGCAGGCACTGGCAGCATGGCTCGGCCTCGAGTGCGTCGTCCGCGCGAGCCGCTGACCCGCAGCACGAGGACGAGCTCGGGCGCTGCCCACCCTTGACATGCAAGTCTTTCCTTGCCTATGGTCGTTCCGGTATGGGAGACGTGTTCAAGGCCCTGGCAGATCCGACCCGTCGAGCGATCCTCGACGAGCTCATCGAGCGAGACGGTCAGACGCTCTTCGAGCTGTGCTCGCGACTCACGATGAGGCACGGCATCGGCTCGACCCGACAGGCGATCTCGCAGCACCTCGACGTCCTCGAGGCTGCGGGCCTGGTCCACTCCCGTCGCGATGGACGGAGCAAGCTCCACTTCGTGGACACGGCCCCCCTGCGGGCCATCCGCGAGCGGTGGCCGACGACCGAACGAGAGGACGAGCCATGAAGATCGTGATCACCAGCGTGTTCGTCGACGACCAGGACAAGGCCCTCGCCTTCTACACCAACACGCTCGGGTTCGAGCTGCGCCAGGACGTGCCGATGGGCGAGTTCCGGTGGCTCACGGTGGGCTCACCCGAGCAGCCCGAAGGTCCCGAGCTTCTCCTCGAACCGGACGCGCACCCGGCGGCCAAGGCCTACAAGGCGGCGCTGGTCGAGGACGGCATCCCCTGTGCCTCGTTCGGGGTAGAGGACTGCCGGGCCGAGTACGAGCGGCTGGCGGCAGCCGGCGTGCGTTTCACCCAGGAGCCGGTCGAGATGGGCGGCACGACCATGGCCGTGCTCGACGACACATGCGGCAACCTGATCCAGATCGCAAGCCGGTGACGATCCGTCGCTGCGACGTGCGCGGGCTTGACGTGAACGTGCGTTCATGATTGTATCGTGAACATAGGTTCACGATACTTGGCCAGGCGCTGACCGGACAGCGGTTCGATGTGCCATCGGTCACGGGTGGGTTCGGTGACCGCCGGCACGTGTCCGCGGGCCACGCTGTCCGTAGCGTCGAGCATCGTCATGGCGTCGGATGTGAGGTTGGTTCGTGACAGTGGCACCACCGACGGCACCCGCCGTTTCGCAGCCGGCTGCAGCAAGGGCGACCGCGCCCCCGGCGGTGCCGACCCGGATCGTGGTCGGCGAACACGCCCTGCTCGTCGAGGGCTCTCGGCGTGTGCGCGGTCAGCAGCCTGCACCACCGATCTGGCGGCTAGCACTGTCCAGGACGATCGTCTGGTACGGCCGCGGGGCAGGTGGCGCGGAGCTGTCGATCCACCCGCCTGGGCTGGCACGGCCCCACCATCGGTCGCAGCGATGGATCCTCTACCTCGAGCCCGCGATCGCCGGTCTCCACGTGAAGGCCAGAGCGCGCCCTGAGAGCCGTGACAGGCGCGTACTGGAGCTGGCTCGCTGTCTCCTGGACGAGGAAGGCGACATCGACGGCGATGCCGCCGCCCTGCTCGATCGCCTCCGGGCGGTCGAGATCATCCCGCCGCGGTCGACCCTGCACTCCGACCTCATCGCTGCCCTCTCGCGTCTCGAGTCCCACGCATCACTCGACGCACTGGCCCGTGGACTGGCGGTCAAGCCTGAGCGGCTGCGTCGCCTCGTCAGGAAGGAGCTCGGTGTGTCGCTCGCGCACCTGCGCCTGTGGCGGCGGTTGCGCTGCGCGATCGAGCATCTGCCCTCCGTGCCCATCGCCGATGCCGCGTTCGAAGCCGGGTTCGCCGATCAGCCTCACCTGACCCGGACGGCGACCCGGTTCCTCGGATGGACCCCGTCGGAGCTCAAGCGGGCGTTGAGCGGTCCCTGACCCCGTGCGGTGCGGTGGCAGCACCGAGGTCAGTTCCGTTCAAGACGGGCCCGACCGGGTGACAACAGGATGCGCCTGCCCGGGTCGTGGTCGTGGCCTCCGAGTCGGAGGTTGCCGGAGCGAGTGGGTCGGGCGTTGTCCGATGCCGCGTCGAAGCGGCGTCCACGTCAGGTCATACCGGAGAGAGGGAAGCGGATGCGTCGAGGCAGGCCGATGTCGCTGATCGCTGCGTTGGTCGCGGCGGTCATGGTCGTGGCGGGATGCGCGGCCGAGGAGGAGGGGGTCGCTGACCCGGGTGAGGTCGAAGAGCCGGCCGGCGTCGCAGAGGAACCGGCGGACGGACCGCCGCAAGCGTCAAGGGGTTTCGATGACTGTGAGGTTGCGCCGAACACGTGCAACGACGGGCCTCGCGCTGAAGGTGGGTCGATCACGTGGGTGCTGAACTCCCAGCCTGGCGGATGGCTGGCGATGTCACCGGAGGCTGGATCGGTCTACACCTTGCAGGCGCTTCACGGGATCTTCCCCCACACGGGGCAGTGGGAGCCGAGCGGCGACGAGTTCCGGTTCAACATGGATCTGTTGGCAGCCGAGCCGGAGTTGGTGGATGACGATCCGTTCACGTTCGAGTTCTCGCTGCGGGAGGAAGCGGTCTGGAGCGACGGCACACCGATCACCGCCGACGACTTCATCGTGACGTGGAAGATGTCGACCAGCGAAGGCGAAGGGCACTGCGTTGGCTGTCGCTCCCGGAGCACCGTCCAGGCCGACGCGGCGTCGTCGGTGGAAGGTGCCAACGACGGTCGTACGGTCGTGGTCAGGCTCAAGGAGGGAGAAGCCGACCCGGAGTGGATCGGCTGGTTCAGCGTCCACGGGATCCAGGGTGGGGTCGTTCCAGCGCACCTCGCGGCCGAACAGGGCCTGGATGTCGACGACCCGGAGCAGCTCGGCAGGTACTTCGAGTGGCTCAACGAGACGATGCCGACGATCTCCGGGGGGCCGTACATCCTCGTCGAAGGGGACCTCGAGAACCAGTTCATCAAGGAGCCCAACCCGAACTGGTACGGCGAGGAGTCGCCCTCGCTCGACACGCTGATCGTCCGCGTGATCGATGACGAGGGTGCCTGGCTGCCGGCGCTGGCCAACCGTGAGATCCACGGAGGGTCGCCGCCACAGTTCAACGAGGACATCGTTCGGCAGCTGGAGGAGCGCACGGACGTTCACACCTGGGTCGGCCCGGGGCCGTCCTGGGAGCACCTGAGCTTCAACCTGGCCAACAGCTGGTTCCAGGATCTCGAGCTGCGTCGAGCGATCTTCACCGCCATCGACGTACGGGACATCGCGCAGCGCACCGTCGGTGGCGCCTTCCCAGAGGTGGAGCCACGCACCAACCACATCTTCGCGGCCACGTCCCCGTACCACGAGGACGTGATGACCCCGACCGGGCACGGGTCCGGTGACCTCGCTGCGGCTCTCGCGATCCTGGAGTCGGCTGGCTACGAGTTGGACGGTGACACGCTCCGCCGTGACGGCGAGCAGGTCGGCCCGTTCCGGATCCGGTCCACCTCGACCACGGTACGCAACACCACGATGGAACTGGTCCAGGCGACCCTGGCGCAGCTCGGCATCGAGGTGACGATCGAGGTTGCCGACGACCTCGGCGGCATGCTCGTCGGCGGCGACTACGACATCGCCCAGTTCGGGTGGAGCGGCAGCCCGTTCTTCGCCAACAACGCGAGCCAGTTCTGGCACTCCGAAAGCGGGAACAACTTCGGCGGCTACAGCAACCCTGAGGTCGACGAGTTGGCGTCCCGGGCGGCCAACGCTGCCTCGCTCGACGACGCTGCGGCGTACGCCAACCAGGCGGCGGCGATCGTGGCGGAGGAGGCCTACGTGCTGCCGATCATGGACTCGCCGGTCTACCTGTTCATCGCGGAGGAGTACGTCAACGTCCGCGACAACCCGTCCTCCAGCCTCCGGGCCGTCTACAACAACGAGCAGTGGGGCCTGGCTGCCCAGTAGCCCTCCGGCCTGTGCGGGCCCCGGGTGCCGCCACCGTGACCCGGGGCCCGCGCAGAAGGCACACCGGGGAGGAGGGTGGCCGTGATCGCCTACACCCTCAGGCGGCTCGTCGTGGCGGTCCCGGTCCTGTTCGCGGCGTCGCTGCTCTGCTTCGTGCTGATCGACATCGCCGGGGACCCGCTGGCGGACCTTCGGCTGGCCGAGCCTCCGGTCCCAGAGGAGACCATCGAAGCGGCTGAACGCCACCTGTACCGCGACCGCAACCTGGTCGAGCGGTACGTCCTGTGGACGACCGGCATCGGAGGACGGGGCGACATCGGGCTGCTCCAGGGGCGCTTCGGCCCGTCGGTGCGTGGCCCGGGGTTCGACATCGGCCTACAGATCCGCGACCGGTTCCTCGTGACCCTCCGTCTCGTCGCGGTCGCGCTCCTCATGGCCATCGGCCTGGCGATCCTGACGGGGGTCGTCAGCGCGATGCGGCAGTACTCCACCACCGACTACCTGCTGACCTTCCTCGGCTTCCTGTGCCTGGCGATGCCCACCTTCTGGCTCGCGGCGCTCATCAAGGAAGGAGGCGTGTGGGTGAACCAACAGGTCGGCCACCAGGTCTTCTACACGATCGGTGCGGCCTCGGCGGATACCCGAGGGTTCACCGCCTGGGAGACCGTGACCGACGCGGCCGCGCACCTCTTCCTCCCGACGATGGCGTTGATGCTGACCGGCTACGCCCAGCTGAGCCGCTACCAACGCACCTCCATGCTCGAGGTACTGGACTCCGACTACGTCCGTCTCGCGCGAGCCAAGGGGTTGCGCAACCACGTCGTGATGCGCAGACATGCGCTGCGGACCGCGCTCATCCCGATGGTCACACTCTCCGCGCTCCTGGTCGCCGGCACGATCGACGGTGCGATCCTCATCGAGCGGGTGTTCCAGTGGCGTGGCCTCGGGGACTTCTTCGTGCAGGCCGTGAACGCGAACGACACCTATGCCGTCATGGGCTGGCTGATGCTCTCCGGCACGACGGTGATCGTCGCCAACCTCGTCGCCGACCTGCTCTACGCCGTCCTGGACCCCAGGATCCGCTATGGGTGACCAGCCTCCTGGGCCCCGGTCGGAGACCGCGCCCGACCGTGCCGGGCCACGATCTCGGCATGCCGACGCCATCCCGACGGTGGAGCGCAGCCAGCTGCGCATCATCCTCCGACGCTTCCTCCACCACCGCCTCGCTGTCGCGAGTCTGCTGCTCCTGGTGCTGATCGTCGCGTTCGCCTTCCTCGGCCCCGCGGTCTGGACCTACGACCACCGCATCCACCCCGACATCCCGAGCAGCCAACCGCCGAGCCTCGCGCACCCCTTCGGGACCACGAGCGCAGGCCACGACGTCATGGCTCAGGTCATGCGTGGGACCCAGCAGTCCCTCAAGGTCGCGCTGACCGTGGCGTTGCTGTCCACCGCCGTCGGGTCGATCTGGGGAGCCGTGGCCGGGCTCTACCGCGGCCGCATCGACGCCGTCATGATGCGCGGCGTCGATGTCGTCCTCATCCTCCCACTCCTCGTCCTCGTCGCGGCGCTCGCGGGCAACGTCCGCGGCGGCACCACGTGGTGGGCTGTCGCCCTGCTCATCTCGGTGGTCGGCTGGGCGTCCATCGCCCGCGTGGTCCGTGGGATCGTTCTGTCTCTACGCGAGCAGGAGTTCATCGAGGCCGCGTACGCGGCCGGCGCGACCGACCGCCGGATCATCTTCCGCCACCTGCTCACCAACGCAGCGGGCCCGATCATCGTTGCCGGCACCCTCGCGGTCGCCTTCGCGATCCTGATCGAAGCTGGCCTGTCCTTCCTCGGCTTCGGGATCCAGCCACCCGACACCTCGCTGGGCCTGCTGATCGAGAACGCGCGGACCGCGCCGTTCGTCCGGCCCTGGCTGTTCTACCCTCCAGGAGCCTTCATCATCCTCATCTGCCTCACGGTCAACTTCCTCGGTGACGGTCTGCGCGACGCGCTCGACCCTCGACAGAAGAATCGACGATGACGTCCAAGGGCTCGGCGACGTCGACCTCCTCCAAGACGACCTTGGCGACGCACATCGGGAGGCGGCCCTCGCCGGTCACGCTCGGGGCGAGGGACGCCGAAGCTTCCGTTGGAGGGCCGACCGGTTGGGCTCGCGTCCCAGTGGCGTACCCGTGCCGGCTGATCCGGCTCGTGCCCTCCAGCGAGGATCAACTGCGGTCGATGGTCAGCTTCGTCGACTCCTACCGGGCACGGTACGACGTGACGCAACAGCGGACGTTGTTCGCGACGACCCGACACGTGTTGATGCTCTCGCTCGTCGACGCGATCGAGATCGAGGATGGTGCCGGCGGCTGGGCACGAGAGCCGAGCCTGCTCCTTGGCCCGCGCACGGATCCACAGTCGGCCAGGATGCGCGGTACGCACCGTGGCCTGCACGTCGAACTCGACCCGCTCGCGAGCTACCGGCTGTTCGGGCGACCGGCGTCGGACCTTGCGGGTGAGGTCGTCGAGACCGACTCGATCGCGAGCCGGTTGTGGAACCAGGAGCTCGCCGAACGCTTGGTGACTGCCGACGATCACCGGATGATGGTCACCGTGCTTCGGGACGTGCTCCAACCGCTCGCTGCGCAGCGACCACGACCGGATCCGCTGGTCGTCTGGCTGTGGGGTGAGCTCGTTGCCTCGGGAGGGCGCGCGAGGATCGGCGAGCTCGTGCGGCGGTCGGGGTACAGCCACCGGCACGTGGTTACACGGTTCCGGGCGCTGATCGGCAGCACTCCCAAGGTGGCGGCACGACTGTTGCGGTTCGAACGCGCCGCGCGACTGCTCGTTGCTGGCCGGACACCGGCCGAGGTCGCCGCGACCTGCGGTTACGCCGACCAGAGCCACCTCAGCCGGGAGACGGTGAGCCTGTCGGGCCTCACCCCGGCGATGCTCGCGAGGAGCTCACCGGATGGACGGACGCTGTGGCGACCGGCCACCCCTGGTTGACCACCGATGGTCGGCCTGCGACGTGAGCGGACGAGCGACCCCGTTCCTTCGGCGATGGTTCGCGACAACCGTGAACGGTCATGGTGAGGTCAGACCTGGACGCGATCGTGGGCGGTGGCTGGGGCCGGTGTCTCCTCCTCCGCCGGCGGTGTCGGCTCCTGCGGGTGCGCACCTGGCCGCGAGCTCCCCGTGAGCCTCCCGAGGGTCGCGACGACCCGAGCCAGCGTCTTCGCCGGTCCGACCTGCGGCCGACGGGCCACAGCGGTGCGTCGCCTCGCCTCCGCCAGTTCGGGCAGGCGGTAGCCGTGCGAGTGAAGCGGTGAGTGGTACGGGTCCATCTGCCTGCCTTGCCCGCGTGAGCGACGCGAGTCTCACGGCCAGGTTGCTGGCCTCGGTCTCTGGACAGGTCGAGTGTGGTCGCGTAGCCGCGCCACCTCTTGAACGGATGTGAACCCGGCCACCTCGCGACGCACGTCGCCCTGACCCGGTCCCGATCGCCGCGGGCCGACGAACCGTTCGCCTGTGGTTGGCGGTTCGACGCCGGACCTTCGGGCTCTCGTGCCACCTCTCGACGGATGCGTCAGCGACTGGCGATCTGGATCAGGTTGCCGCACGTGTCGTCCAGCACGGCCATCGTCGTGCCGTTCGCTTCGAGGGGCTCCCTCACGAAGCGCACCCCGGCTGCCGACAGCCGCTCGAACTCCGACCGACAGTCATCGACCCCGAACGAGGCGACGGGGATCCCGTCCTCCAGGAGCGCCTGCTTGTAGAGCTTCGCGACCGGATGCGCGTCGGGCTCGAGGAGGAGTTCGGGCCCCTCGGGCTGGTCGGGTGAGCCGACCGTCAGCCAGCGGAACTCACCGACGGGCAGATCCTGACGTGTCTGGAAGCCGAGCTTGCCGGTGTAGAAGCCGAGTGCCTTGTCCTGGTCGTCAACCAGCACGCTGGTGACAACGATCCTCATGTCTCTCCCCCCGGTGTCGATCCGAAGGCGTCCGCTGCCCTCGTGTGGCCAGCACCTGTCGGCATGGTGGACGGCGCGGCTGGCGCGGTCTTGAACGGATCGGATCCGTGTCGTCCGCCGGTCGAGGTCCTCGCCGCCCGACCGTTCAGTCGAGGGGCTTCATGAACGACCAGAGGCCGCCCTCGTTGTCGCGAGCACTGTAGATCCGGTAGCCATACGGCTGGTCGAGCGGCTCCTGGATGATCGTGGCCCCGGCCGCCCGCGTGCGCTCGCAGTGCGCGTCGACGTCATCGACAAGGACGGCGACCCCCGAGGTCGCCGCCCCGACCGTCGCGGGCGAGGCCAGCCCGAAATCCGCGTCCTCGCCGTGGAGCCAGATCACACCGTCGCCGGCGTGGACCTCGCCGTGGACGGCCCGGCCGTCGGCGGTGCGATCGAGCCGGCCGGGCCCCAACCCGAACACCTCGGTCAGGAAGCCGTAGGCGGCCTCGAGGTCCTGGTAGACCAGGAACGAGATCCGTCGCTGCATGGTCGTGTCGAGCATGGTCATCTCCTCCAAGAGTCCCAGCATCTCGTCATCGAGGGGGGCGTCCGCTCCGTCCGAGCCGACCATGCGAACCAGACGGTCGCGCAGGCGGGTGGCGGCTTCGAGCTGATCCTCGACCTCGCCGAGGTGGCGGCTCATCGCGGCTCGCAGGCTCCACGCCGGGTCATCCAACACCCTCCCGATCTCGTCCAGTGCCAGCCCGAACCGTCGCAGCAGTCGGATCCGGTAGAGGCGCTCGAGATCGGCCTGGCTGTACAACCGGTGACCGGCGTCGGTGCGGTCTGAAGTGACGAGCAACCCGATCTCCTCGTAGTAGTGCAACGTGCGGACCGTCAGCCCAGCGGCTTCGGCCAGTTCACCGATCCGGTGTGCCGCCACCTGCGTACCTCCCATGTCGTGACTCGATCGACCCTACGACCTCACGTCGCGTCAGGAGCAAGCACCCGAAGACCGCGGCGTGCGCAGGGCGCGCTGCACACGGCCACGGCCGTCCTCCCGCTCCACGCTGCTAGCGTCGGGTCGCCGCCGTGTCAGCGGCCGACGTCACGGGTGGAAGAGCGGAACATGCCGACGGTCGGTTCGGTGGTCGAACTGCGGCGCTACCCGGTCAAGTCCCTCGCCGGTGAGACCCTCAGCGCCGCCGACGTCGACCAGCGTGGCCTGAAGGGTGACCGGCGCTGGGCGGTGAGCGACACCGACGGCAAGCTCGGCAGCGGGAAGTCGACGCGCCGGTTCCGCAGGATGGACGGGCTGTTGCAGCTCACGGCCAGTCTCGAGGGCGACCACGCACCGACCATCGGGTTCCCCGACGGTCGACGCCTGTCGGGGGAGGACCCGGCCGTTCACGCGGCGCTCTCCGGCCACGTCGGTCGCCCGGTCCGGTTGATCTCCGAGGGCACGGTCTCCCACTTCGATGAAGGGCCGCTCCACCTCCTCACCACCGCCTCGCTCGCGGCTCTCGCCGACCACCATGGCGCTGCGGTCACGACCGCGCGGCTGCGTGCGAACCTCGTCATCGACACCGGGGACCGAGGCGGCTTCGTCGAGGACGGGTGGATCGGCGTGACACTCGCCATCGGCGCCGACCTCGTGATCAGCATCCGCGGTCCGATGCGTCGCTGTGTGATGGTCGAGTTGCCCCAACGAGAGCTTCCGCCCGTGTCCGGGCTGCTCGACGCGATCGGTCGGCACAACGAGACCTGCCTCGGGGTCGTCGCCGATGTGATCCGTCCCGGCAGCGTCCACCTCGACGACCCGGTCGAAGCGAGCGGAGGACCGTTCTCACACTGACCCTGGCATCCAGGGTGAGCGCTCCTACGATCGGCCGACCTGGCGGCGGTCGCCGGCCGCCGAGTCGCAGGAGGGAGGCCACCCGTGGGGTCCGACGACCCTGGTGCCGCGGCGGTCGTCGGTGATCGGACCCTCACGGCCTGTACATGGGAGTTGGCGGTCATCGGGTTCGAACGAGATGCGTGGGTCGACGCGCTTGGCACCCGTCCACCCGACACGGGTCGGTGCCTGGCGGAGCAACTCGTCGCCGACGTGTGAGCGGCGTGGGACCTGGACCGAGCGCTCCCGCGCCCGACGCATGTCAGTGCATGGCTCGAGCGTCCAGCGTCCTTGCTCGGACGTCCGACAGCCTGGACGGGCGAGCAGCCGGGTGCGAGGCTGCACGCATGGCGGCTCCACCCTGGACACCCACCGACCCGCTCGGCGACGCACTGCACGTGCTGCGCCTGCGCGGCGCGTTCTACTGCCGGACCCACGCAACGGCGCCGTGGGCGCTGGAGATGCCCGCACTCGAGGACTGCCTCAGCTTCCACATCCTGACGGAGGGGACCTGCTGGCTCGAGGTACCGGGGGAGGAACCGCTGCAGATGCGGGCGGGCGACCTCGCCCTGGTGCCTCACGGGAGGGGCCACATCCTGGCGAGCGAGGTCGGCCTGCGGCCAGCTGGACGGGTCGACCACCTGCCCCAGCGCTACCTCGGCGACCACTACTCCGTCCTGACCTACGGCGGAGGTGGCACGCCGGCCAGTCTCGTCTGCGGCGTCGTGACCTTCGACGATCCCGCAGCCGGGTCGTTGATGGCCGCGCTACCGGCCGTGCTCCACGTGGCAGCCGATCACCGCCCGGCTCCGACCTGGATCGGTGAGACGATCCGTCTGCTGACCGCAGAGCTCCACGAGCAGCGAGCCGGCGGTGAAGCGGTCATCACCCGCCTGTCGGACATCCTCGTCGTCCAGGCGATCCGTGCCTGGCTCGAACAGGATCGCGAGTCCCGCAACGGATGGCTCGGGGCGCTGCGCGACGCCCGTATCGGAGCGAGCCTCGCGGCCATCCACCGCGAACCTGGTCGGCCGTGGACCGTGGCCGGCCTCGCACGCGAGTCCGGCATGTCTCGCTCCGCCTTCGCCGAACGCTTCGCCGACCTCGTCGGCGAACCCGTCATGAGCTACGTGACCCGCTGGCGCATGCGGATCGCGCAGCAGCGGCTGGCGGAAGGCACCGACACCGTCGCTCGGGTGGCCTCCGGCCTCGGCTACCGCTCCGAGGCAGCCTTCTCCCGCGCGTTCGTCCGTGTCACCGGAACCACACCCGGTGCCGTGAGACGGGACTCGACCGGACGAGGTGGCGAGCGGCCGTGAACGGGTCTGAGGCCCGTGTCCCACGTCAGGTGCCGCGTCAGCCGGCCGCCGCAGGCGACCCGCGGGTCGCGCCGCGTGTCGCTGGGGTACGCGAGGTCAGCGCGTGCCCGTGGCGATGAGGAGGCAGCCGAAGGCGGCGATGCTCGCGAGCGTTCGGAGGAGGTGCCATCGGTTCCACGGGGCTTCGAACGCTGCGCGCGTGCGGTCGAGCTGATCCGCGCGCGGGTCGACCTTCCCCGTGGCGAGTGCCTCGTTCAGCGGCACGTTGACGCGAGCGGTCACGGCGACCGCGAGCAGTTGCAGGGCCAGTGCCGCCCCGGCCCAGAACCGGATCGCCGACGGGTGGTTGAGGTGGAGGGCGACCGTGAGCGGCGTGGTCAACAGCGCCCCGAGCGTGATCAGGGCGAACCAGCCGTTGAGGATGGCATCGTTGATGGCGCGCATCGTGGTGACGAAGGTTCCGTCGTCGGTGCGGGCCAGCCCTGGCATGACCGAGCAGGCGAAGGCGTAGAACAGCCCGGCACTCAGGCCGGTGGTCACTGTCGCGGTCACGAGCGAGAGCGACCGTGCGGTGGGGAGCATCGGGGTGTGCTCAGGAGGCAGCGGGGCTGAGCAGCCCGGCCAGTGTGGTCTCGAGCGGGGTCGTGCCGTGCACGGTCCGGTCTCCGCGTGGCGCGAGCAGGCCGTCCTCGGACGCGGCGTAGAGTTCCGCGAGCGCCGTCGCGGCGGGCAGCGGCATGCCGGTGCCCACCAGCGCATCCACCCTCGCGTCACGGGCGATCGTCAACACGTCGACGTCCCGTCCCATCTTCGACGCCAGCAGCGCGGCGACCTCACGCTCCGTGTACTGCGGGCCGAGGGCGTCGATGGACTCGGTCGCTGCTGGTGGGGACAGGAGCGCTTCGGCGGCGATGTGTCCCACGTCACGGGTGGCGATCAGCGGGATGGGAACGTCGGCCGAGGTGGCGAAGACCGGGTAGACCCCGGAGCTCTCGACGGTGTCGATCAGGTCGGTGACCTTCTCCTGGAAGTGTCCGGGGCGCAGCGCCGTGAGGGTGGTGTCGAGGTCCCGCAGCACGGCCTCGAGGTGGTGCAGTGCGACGATCGGTCCCGTGCCCTCCGGGAGGTCCGCCCCGCCCGACGAGAGCAGCACGACGTGGGGGACCTGGCTGTCCGCGACGGCCCCTGAGATCGACAGGATCAAGCGCGAGGTCGTCGCCTCGGGATCCTGGTCGGCAGGGTCGAAGGGCAGCAGCACGAAGCAGCCGTCCGTTCCGCGGAGCGCCCGGGTCAGCCCGTCACGATCGGCGAGATCCGCGACCGTCACCTCCGCACCTCGTTGCTGCCACGCCTCGCCTGCCTTGGGATCGCGTACGAGCACGCGCAGCGGCGCCCCAGCCTGCGACAGTCGTTCGGCCGTCGCGCCACCTACCCGTCCCGTCGCTCCCGCGACCACGTACATCCTGCACCCTCTCGATCGGTCTGGAGATGTTGGTGGCGTCGACGCTACGGAGCGCTCCGCGTCCGGACCATGCTGTCCCGTCCTCACGGCCTGCTCGTCCGTCCCGCCACATCGGACGAACGGGGTCCACGGGGATCTCGAGCGCACCCGACCGGCGACCCGTCGGTGTCATCCACCGCGCAGCTACCCGCGTGCTGGAGACCTTGGAGCTCGGAGGCGGCCGGGGCTGGCACCGAGCAGACGGACACAGGTGCGGGTGAGGTGGGGCTGGTCGGTGAACCCGGCGGTGACAGCGGCGGACGCGAGATCCAGATCCTGGAGACGCAGCGCCGCGCAGAGGCGGTGCCACGCGCGGAGACGTCGCGGCGAACCACCGAGCTGAGCGCTCGTGAGCCGGCTGAAGCGTGCGCGCGAGAGACCGACGGTGGTCGCCGCCTCGGCGATGCTGCCGCCCTCGAGGGCGATGTCCAACCCTTCGGTGATGCGCGGGTCCAGTGCGCGACGCTCCGGCAGCGCTCCTGAGCTCGTGAGGTCGGCGACGAGCCTCCCTGTGATCTGGTCGAGCTCCTCCCCGTTGACGACGTTCCAGAGGGCCTCCGTCAGGTGGCGGGGGAGGGCGAACAGAGGGACCGGTGCGGCCGGGCTACCTGCAGGGACGGGTTGTGGTCCGTGCCAACCGGCGTCGAGGTGGAGCACGGCAACCTCGGCGTCCATCTCGATCTGGATCGGAACCTCGGGTGGGACCAGCAACGTCGGGGCGTGCTCCGGCCGACCCGTGTCGCGCCAGGTCAGCGGACCAGGTGAAGCGAGGACGAGTCGCCACGCAGGCACGACCGGAGCGACGCGTGCGAAGGGGTCGTTCCGACGTCCTCGCACGAGCAGGGCAGACCCGCCGATCACGAGCGGGGCAGCCGTGGTGACGGTCTCTCGCAGGTCCGCATGCGCGCCGAGCGCCGAGTCGGTAGCTGCGACGCTCGCGTGCCCGTCCGTTCCGATGTTGGTGCGCACGCAGCGTTCCTCGGCAGCGTCGATGTCTCGCGAGGACGCTACGGAGCTGGCACTGGACGTTGTACGCCCTGCCGTCTCACAGAGATGCTCGTGCGTCCAGCCGCGGATACCCAGCAGGGGCGGCGCACCGGTTCGAGGTGAGCCAGTCGACGGCAGAGGTCGGCTCGGCGCGGGTCACGACGGTCGAGCTAGCGTGACGGCACCAGGTCCCCGGCGCGAGAAGGCTCATGGCCGACCCCGACCCGAAGGCGCAGCTGCACCGGTACCTCCAGCGCGGCAGGGATGCCCTGCTGTGGAAGCTCGAGGGACTGTCGCCCTACGACGCGAGACGCCCTGTTACCGAGACGGGGACCAACCTGCTCGGTCTCGTGAAGCACCTGGCGGGTGTCGAGGCCGGCTACTTCGGACTGGTCTTCGGCCGGCCGTTCCCCGAACGGCTGGCATGGATGGAGGACGAGGCCGAGCCGAACGCCGACATGTGGGCCACACCCGACGAGCCGCAGGAGGACATCGTCGCCCTGTATCGCCGCGTGTGGAACCATGCCGATGCCACGATCGAGGCGCTCGACTTCGAGGCGACCGGCGAGGTCCCCTGGTGGCCGCCGGCCCAGAACCCGGTGACGCTGCACCGCATCCTCGTGCACGTCGCGACCGAGACGTACCGCCATGCGGGGCACGCGGACCTGCTCAGGGAGCTGATCGACGGCGAGGTCGGCATGATGGCCGGCAACGACAACCTCCCGCCGGTCGATGAGGCGTGGTGGACCGCCTACCGGGAGCGGCTCGAGGAGGCCGCTCGCAACGCCGACGACGCAGCGCACTGATCAGCGCGAGATGGCCATCTTGAAGGCTTGGGTCTCGGCCGCGCGACCGAAGGTGTCGTATGCCTCCATCATCGCGTCCAGGTCGTAGCGGTGGCTGACGAACCGTCCGGGGGCGAGCTTGTGCTGCGCCACCAGCTTGAGCAGCATCGGAGTGGTCGTGGCGCTCACGAGCCCTGTGGTGATCGTCACGTCCTTGATCCACAGGTCCTGCAGCTTGAGTTCGACCGACGTGCCGTGGACTCCGACGTTGGCCACCGTCCCGCCAGGCCGGATGAGCTCAGTGCACGCATCGAAGGTCGCTGGGATCCCGACAGCCTCGACGGCGACGTCCACGCCGTAGCCGTCAGTCATGGCGTACACGTCGTCCTGCCATCCGGCCTCGCCGCTGTTGACGGTGTCGGTGGCGCCGAGCGAGCGCGCGAGCTCCAGCCGGTTGTCGTCGAGGTCGATGGCGACGATCCGCGAAGCGCCGTACAGGCCCGTGGTCGCGATCACCGAGAGACCGACGGGGCCCGCACCGATCACGGCGACGACGTCACCGGGCTTGACACGACCGTTACGAACGCCGATCTCGAAGCCCGTGGGCAGGATGTCGGACAGCATCAAGGCGGACTCGTCATCGACGCCCTCGGGCAGCTTGTGCAGCGAGTTGTCCGCGTGCGGGATCCGGACGTACTCCGCCTGTGTGCCGTCGATGAGGTGACCCAGGATCCAGCCGATGCCGGCGGTGCCCTCGTCGTCGAGGCAGTGGGACGGAAGCTGCTGCCGACAGTACGAGCACGACCCGCAAGAGGTGATGCAGGAGATGATGACGCGATCCCCCACGACGAGAGTCTTGACCCCATCGCCGACCTCGGTGATCGTGCCGACCCCCTCATGGCCGAGAACGCGTCCGTCGGTGACCGCGGGAACGTCTCCCTTCATGATGTGCAGGTCCGTGCCGCAGATCGTGGTGGTATCGACCTGCACGATGACGTCGGTCGGCTGCTGGAGTTGCGGCTCGGGAACGTCCTCCCAAGCTCGCTCTCCCGGCCCGTGGTAGACCAATGCCTTCATTCTGGCTCCTGTCAGAGGCTCGTGCGACATCCTGTGCCGGGGGGATCAGACCGACCGCGTCGCTCGGACGTCCTTCGCCGAGACGTGCGTCCTGCGAGATCGCCTCACCGACCCTACGGACCGTGTTGAGCACAGCGACAGGGCCGGAGGTCCCCGACGGGCTATGGACGTTGGGTAGGGGCTGAGTGGTCCACTCGACCGCGGAGCCGGATGGTTCAGTGACGTGCGCCTCGGCACCACTCTCGCACCACATCCTCGCAGTATCCGAGCCCGTTCGTGAGCGCGCTGTACCCGGCGTCCTCGATCCCCGTCTGGGATCAGGTCGCAACGCCCGTGTCATCTACCCGGCTGCGGCGGTTGTGGACCGGTTCCTCGTTCGCCAGCCGAGCACCTGGCGGACGCCGACCCGGTTGAGGATCCGTTCTCCTCACCTGCCGACGATGTGTCCGCCCTCGCCCGTACGATCAACCGGCAGCGACAGGCGGACCGGCTGGCGCAGCTGCGGGAAACGAGCCTGACCACCGGGCAGGTCGTTGAGCTCGTGGCGACGATCTCGGACCGCAAGGGCGTGGACCGGCGGCGCGCCCGCGGCGCGCTGCTCGGCATCCGCGCCGGCAACCAGATGCTGCATCCGGCGTGGCAGTTCGACCTTCGACGCCGCGACACCCTCCCTGGGCTGTCTGTTGTCCTGGCCGCGCTGTCCGAGGTCGTGGCTGACGGACCCGACGCTGACGCGATCGCCACGACGCCTCGCGTCGACGCCGACGGCTTATCCGTCGCGGATCTGCTGGCCGCTGGCCACCTCGAGGCCGCGGTTGCACTCGTACGACTCGCCGGCGACCAGTCCTGATCCGCTTCCCCGAACAGCGGCCAGCGGGGCTGCGCACCGCCGCGACCGCACGCACCTGGTGGCGCATCGACACCGACCCTCCCGATCACTGGGACTGGACTGGGTTCGACCACCCACGCCACCGCTTCGACCCACCCTCCGGTCGGTTCCGGGTCCGCTACACCGCCAACGACCCCGTCGCCGCGGCACGCGAACGGTTCCCCGCCAGGCGCATCACCCCCGCCGCGTCAGACCTGCACCTGGTCCGCCTCGAGGGTCCACCAGCGGCGCTGCACCTGACCCACCAGTCCAACCTCGACGCGCTCGGCCTCGACGATCGGGTCTACACGGCACGTCTCGATCAGCCGATGTCTGGCAGCGGCGACCCGCTGTTGGCGGTCAGCCAGCAGCTCGCCGATGCGGTCTACGACTGGTGGGCAGCGACACCACCGCCGATCGTCTACCGGNCCCGCAGCGTGCCGGCCGCGCNCAGCATCGCCTTCACCCGATCGGTCACGTGGGCCCACGTGACCNCCGGNCNNCTGCGAGACGCCACAGCGCTGCTCGTCGCGCTCGTCACCCACCACGGGTTCGACGTCCCCGAGACATGGTTCGAACGCCCGTGATCGCTGCCCGTTCGGGACCGAGGACGATACCCGCAGAGGTAGTACCGTGGTAGCACCGGTGCTGGTAGGGTGAGGTCATGGCCGTCAAGAAGATCTCCGTTGCTCTCGATCCTGATGTGGCCGAAGCGGCTGCTAAGGCGGCTGAGGCTCATGGGCAGAGCCTCAGCGCGTGGCTCAACGACGCTGCGCGCAGTCGCCTGGTCATCGAGCGGGGTCGGCGAGCGGTGGTCGAATGGCAGCACGAACGCGGGGAGCTGTCTGCGGAGGAGCGCGCTTCCGCGGAAGCGCTGATGGATGAGCTGCTCAGCGCGGCTCGTCGCCGTAGCGCGTGATCATCTATGACGCCGGCGCGCTGATCGCTGCGGAGCGCAACGTCCGCCCGCTGTGGGCGCTGCACGACGCTGCTCTGCGACGCGACGTCTCGCCGCTGGTCCCGGCCGGGGTCCTCGCACAGGTGTGGCGGGGCGGTCCTCAGGTGGACCTGTCGCGGTTGTTGGCTGGATGCACCGTCACGCCGATGGACGAGTCCCTGGCTCGGGCTGCCGGCACGTTGTGTGGCCAGGCCCGAACCAGCGACGTCGTGGACGCTTCGGTCGTCGTCCTTGCGCGCGTGATGGCAGCACCGGTGGTCACCGGGGATGCCGCTGACCTGCAGGCCCTCGCGGGCGCTGCCGGATGGCCGATCACGCTCCACGAGATATAGCGAAGCGGGAGTTCCTTCGACGGGACCGCGAACCGTCGCAGCTCTCGGGCGAGCCGGCGCAACGACCAGGAGGAGAGCCTCGAAACATCTCCGACAGCCCTCACCGGATCGGTGGACAACG
>SL_3KL_010_SEDDRAFT_10002270_pt1 | contig 17615 bp, 13 predicted proteins | sample SodLakKL_010_SED_2_FD_10381 | JGI IMG/M metagenome (IMG submission 10381) | reverse complement strand
GCCCTGGTCGAAGGCGGCATCCAGGTGGCCGGGCGGGAAAAGCTCTATGGCCGGGTCACCGACCAGAACCGGCGCTACCTGGCGGCCAAGGCCGCTCGCTCGGGCCACTGGCTGGAAGAGGCGCTGATCAGCAAGTAGCCTGCGGCTCGAAGCCGTCCAGATCGACCGCGGCCGCCTCGCCGATCACCCGGGCGAGCCGGCCGGCATAGTGCTCGATCAGCAGCCCGCCCAACTCTGGCGTGGCGGCGGCCGCGTCCCCCACCACCCCCGCCGGATTGAGATCCTCGGCCATCCAGGCCCAGGCCGCTTCTCCTTCCGGACCCAGCACGGCCTCCGGGGGCAGACGCTCGGCCACCGAGGCGAAGCGCCGTAACTGCTCCGTCCGTACCCGCTCCGGATGAAGGTACAGCATCATCGCGGTTTCGGCCTGGCCGCCGTGCAGGCCATGGCGGAGCTCTTCGGCCCCGAGCAGATGCTCAGGCTGATTGAACAGCATGTAGTTGGCCTTGACCACCAGCATGCCGTAGCGTCGCCGCAGGCCCAGCGCCGCCGGGCCCAGCCAGCCGATATTGCCACCGTGCGCGTTGAGAATGACCAGGCGCCGCAGCCCGGCCCGGTGCAGCCCCTCGCCAATGGCCTGAATCTGCCCGCTCATCTGCTCAGGCGTCAGCGCCAGCGTGCCGGCGAAGCCCGAGTGCTCCTCGCTGGCGCCCAGCGCCAGCGCCGGCAGCAAGAACACCTGCAGCCGCGGATCCAGGCGCTCGCAGGCCGCGGCCTGCAGGCCGCAGGCGATATCCAGGTCGGTCGATAGCGGCAGGTGCGGACCATGCTGCTCGATGGCGCCCAGGGCCAGCACGGCGACGCCGTCGGGGCCGGCCAGCTCGGCCAGTTCCGGGGCGCTCAGATGTTGCCAGTGATGAATCATTGCCGACCTCCTCGATCACGGGCTCAGACGACGCGCATACAGATCGCCGGACGACAGGCCTTCCGCACCAGACGCGAACCAATTCCGGATGGTCTTTGCATCGACCCAGGCGTCAAGATGAAAACGACGCTGCTCGCCGGCCACCAGCTGGTACTCGTAGGCGCTCAAGTCCTCCAACCGATCCACGCAGGCCAGCGCCTGGTCCAGCGCGCCGTGCACGAATTCTACTGAAAGCGCGGCCAGCGGACGAGTCAAACCGCGCAGCACCTCGGGCTCGAAGCCCTCCACGTCGATCTTGCAGAAAGTCGGTTCACCATAGCGTTCGATCAGGGCATCCAGTGTCGTCACTTCGACCGGCAGCGACTCATCCCAGTCGACCTCGGCGAATCCGGCCTGGCGTCGGCTGACCTGCTCGCGCCAGTCGGCCGACAGGCTGGCCACGGTCGGATTGGCGCGACTGCTCGCCAGGTCCAGGCGGCCGGGCTCGGCCCCCACCGCCAGCGGCAGGCAGGTGACCCGACCGCTGCGCCGGGTCAGGCGCTCGAGCCAGGCAAACAGCCGCGGCTGCGGCTCCAGCGCGACCACCTCGGCACCGAGTGCGGCAAAGGCGCTGCTGCGGTCACCCAGGTGGGCGCCGATGTCGAACACCCGGTCACCCGGCCGCACGAAGGCACGGTAGAAGCGCTTGAGCCCGGCCTGGCGCCCGGGCCGACGGTAGATCAGCAGCGAGCGCAGCAGGCCGAGGCCGGAACGCAGGCGCTCAAGCACGGCTGCCCTCGAGGCGCCCCGCCCGCCGCTCGCCGTCACCGNCCAGCCACTGCACCGGCATCGGCCCCGGTCGCTCGCCGGGTGCCCGTTTCGGCTGCGCGCCGCGCGGCGCGCCCACCGGCGGCGGCGCGCTGCGCTCGAACAGGGCCGGCTGACCCAGTTCCTGCGGCGTCAGCAGCAGCCCGGCAGCGCGCAGCGACAGACCCAGGCGGTCACTGCCCGAAACCCGGGCCATGAGCGGGGCCAACAGCAGGCCCAGCCAGACCGGGCTCATCCACCACAGGAATTGCGGCGTCAGCCAGGCCGCCAGCACCAGCCATGCCAGGCCCAGCAGCCCGATGAAGCCGGTGCCGGCCAGCGACTGGGCCAGGCTCAGGCCGCGCGCACCGCGCGGCGGCGAGGTCCAGGCAACGCTGGCCCCGGACAGGATTTCCACGGCAAAACGTGCGTGGAACATCATCATCACCGGCGCCAGCAGGACACCGGCCAGGGCCTCAAGCACGCCGCTGCACAGCAGGCGCACACGGCCGCCGAACTGACGCGGACGCTGGATCAGGGCCAGGCCCGAACCCAGCAGGCGCGGCCCGAACAGCAGCGCCAGCGTGGCCAGCAGCATGATCCAGCCCCAGGGTCCCATGCCTCCGGTGCCCTCGGCGCCCGCAGCGGGTGTGAGCAGCATGGTCGCGATCCCCAGCGCCAGCAGCCCCAGCCAGGCCAGCGAGGACAGGTAGGCGGCGGCGCCGAACAGAAAGTGCAGTCGACTTGCCGGCTTGAGCCCGGGCAGGCGGAGCAGGCGCAGGTGCTGCAGATTGCCCTGCATCCAGCGCCGGTCGCGCGCGGCATAGTCGAGCAGATTGGCCGGTACTTCCTCGTGGCTGGCCAGCGGCGCCGTCTCCAGGGCCACCTCCCAGCCGGCGCGCGCCAGCAGCGCGGCCTCGACGAAGTCATGGCTCATGATCTCGCCGCCCAGCGGCGGGCGGCCGGGCAGCTCGGGCAGGCCGCAGTGGGCCATGAAGGCGGAAACGCGGATCAGGGCGTTGTGGCCCCAGTAGTTGCCGGTCGGGCCCTGCCAGAAGGCCTGGCCAGTCGCCAGCATGGGCGTATACAGGGCTGCGGCAAACTGCATCAGGCGCGCGAACAGGCTGTGCTGGCCGGCCGGGATGGGAACGGTCTGGATCAGGCCGAGCCGCTCATCGAGCTGCATGCGCCCGAGCAGGCGCCGGATCGCCGCGCCGTCCATGCGGCTGTCGGCATCGAGCACCAGCATGTATTCATAGCGCCGTCCCCAGCGCCGGCAGAAGTCGGCCAGGTTGCCGGCCTTGCGGCCGCGATTGTCCGAACGATGCCGGTAGTGCAGCGGCAGGCGCGGCCCCAATTCGCGCTGCAGCCCGGCCAGCGCCGCCTGCTCGGCGGCCAGCAGGCCGGCATCACGGGTGTCGCTCAGGACGAAGATCTCGAAACCATCGGTCGAGCCGGCCTGCATCAGCGAGCGGGCCGTCGCCGCCAGGCCGTCGCGCACGGCGGTGGGGTCTTCGTTGTAGATCGGCATGACCAGTACCGTGCGGTGCGCCGCCAGGTCACGACCAGCCTGCTCGCCCAGGCCCTGTTTCTTCAGGCTGTAGGGATCGCGGCCGATCAGCAACAGGACAAAACCGATCACGGCATGCCAGAAGGACACCGCGATCCAGGTGAAGGTCAGGGCAAAGAACAGCGCCAGCGGCAGCCGCGCCAGCAGGCCCACGCCGGCCGAGGAAAGCGCCTGGAAAAGAGCGATGAGCCCCAGCAGCCCGGTCAGGATGACCAGGGACAGGAACAGCCGGCGGCGGCGGTCAAAGTTGGCGATCGAGTTCATCCGGGTACCAGACATAAGTCCAGACCTCCGACAGCAAACGCCCGTTGTCGTGCAGAAAAACGCGCAAATCCGACGGCGCGCCCTCGGCGTCCGGGGCCAGCGCGATCACGGCGCGCAATGCTTCGGCCCCGGGCATGCGCTCCAGCCTTGCCTCCAAAAGCTCACCGCCCCGAGCTTCCGCGCTGATCTCGATCGCCTCCGGGTCGCCCAGGCCGGGGCCCTGAAAGTCCACCACGAAGCGCCGCTGCTCGCGCTGGCGCCAGCTGTCCTGGCCGGGAATGCCGGCGCGACCGGTGTGGGTGGCCTGCACGCGCGCCAGATCGTGCAGAGATCCTGAACCGCTCACGGTGCTCAGGCGATAGCGGAACTGACGCGACTCGCCGGCCCGGATGGGCCGCTCCGGCACCCAGAAGGCGACGATGTTGTCGTAGGTCTCATCGGGCGTCGGAATCTCGATCAGTTCCACCCGTCCGGCGCCCCAGTCACCGTCCAGCGGCTCGATCCACTTGCCCGGGCGCAGGTCGTAGCGTGCCTCCAGGTCGTGGAAATCGGCAAAATCCCGGCGCCGCTGCAGCAGGCCGAAGCCGGCCGGCTCGGCCTCGTCGTGGAAGCCGCTCAAGCGCACCTGCGCGCGGTTCGACAACGGCCGCCACTGCGCCTCGCCGCGGCTGCTGAGCACCAGCAGGCCGTCGGAATCGTGCACGCGCGGGCGAAAATCATCAACCAGCGCCGGGCCGGTCTCGCCGTGGGTGAACATGCTGGTCAGCGCGCCGATGCCCGGGCGCACCAAGTCGCGACGGGCAAACAGGCGCGCATCGACCAGCATGGTCGAGGGATCTCCGGGCTCGACGTCGAAGGCAAAGGCGCCGGTCACCGACGGGCTGTCGAGCAGGGCGAGGATGCGCAGACTGGATTCACCCGCCTCAGGCCGCTCCAGCCAGAACTCGCGGAACACCGGGAACTCCTCCGGGCCACTCCCGCCGCTGTCGAGGGCCAGGCCGCGCGCCGACAGGCCATAGACCTGGCCCTGCCCGATCAGGCGGAAGTAGGACGCGCCGAGAAAGACCAGGAACTCGTCGTGGATCTCGGCCCGGTTGATCGGGTAGTGCACGCGAAAGCCGGCGTAGCCCGGCGCCTCACCAGCCGCCACCGGGGGGCCTTGCAGCGGCGGGTCGAAACGGAAACGCGCCGGGTTGAACGGCAGTTCGCGAACCGTTCCGCCGTCGATCTGGTGCAGGCGAACGGTTTCGTTGAACAGAAAACCCGGATGGAAGAACTGCACGCGAAAGCCCGAATCTTCCACCCACAGCGCGCGCCCGGCATCAAACCGGATGGCGCGGTACTGGTCGAAGTCCAGCGCGGCCAGCGCCGGATGAACCGGCGGCGGGGCCTGCCAGTCCCCGGCAGCCAGGGCCTGCGCCCGTTCGGCCAGCGTCGGCAAATCCATTGCCGCTGCCGGCCCGTGCAGCACCAGCATGAGCAGCGCACAGGCAAACCCATGCGCTGTCGGCTTCACGCGGTTGATGGACTGGCCTGTGTCAGGATGTAGCTGTTTCATTCGCATCATGTTCCTTCACTACCGTGAAATCAGCCCTCACCAAAGCGCCCCCTCAGGCCCTGCCCGCTCTGCTGGCCTGGGGCTTGCTGCTGAACGTGCTGCTGGTCGCCCCACTGTGGCTGCGTTTCGGCTTTGACGGCGGCGCGCGCTGGCTGGCCTGGGAAGCCTGGGCGCTGGTCATGCTGTTTGCGCTGCTGCCGGATCGGCCGCTGACTCGGGCAATCCGGTGGCTGATTGCCGCACTGCTGCTCGTCTCGCTGGTGCTCGGCTTGGGCGACGGGGCGACCCACCAGGTCCTGAGCCGACCGCTGAACCTGTACTTCGACGTCAATCTCCTGAGCGCCAGTTTTCATCTGCTCGACGGCAACCTGGGGCGGACCGCCGCCATCGCCGTCTTCATCGGCGTGATCGGGGGCCTGGCCGTCTTGTTATTCGTCCTCGGCCGGGCGCTGCAGCCAGGGCGGGCACGCAACGGCGTCAGCCTGTTCACGGCCGCAATTCTTGGTTTCGCCGCGCTGGTCATGGGCGTGCTGGAAATCCAGAACCAGCGCTTGCTGCCGGGGGCGCGCACGCCTTCCTGGGATACGCTGAGCTTCCAGATCAACCAGTTGCGCAGCACCCACCGTGCGCACATGGAATTCGTCGCGGCCGCACCGGAGGTGCCGCGACCGGCCTCCGCCTTGCCGGGCCTGGCCGACAGCGACGTGCTGCTGGTCTTCATCGAGTCCTATGGCGCCACGGTGCTGGAGCTGGACCGCTTCCGCGAGGTGGTGGTGCCAACCCTGGAGCGCAAGGAAACCCGGCTGCGCGAGGCCGGCCTGGCCATGGCCACCGGCCTGCTGGAGGCCCCGATCCGCGGTGGCCAGTCCTGGCTGGCGCACGCCACCACCCTGAGCGGTCGCTGGATCGACAACCAGCTGTGGTACCGGCTGCTGCTGGATTCCTACCGCAATACCCTGATCGACGATTTTCGCGCCACCGGGCACGAAACCATGGCGGTCATGCCGGCCATCACCATGGCCTGGCCGGAGGGCCGGCAGCACGGCTGGGATCGCATTTACGCCGCGCGCGACCTGGGCTATGCCGGTCCGCCGCTGAACTGGGTGACCATGCCGGACCAGTTCACGCTGGACCGGTTCCAGCGCACCTTGCGCCCCAACGCACCGCGCCCGCTGTTTGCCCAGATCGCCCTGATCAGTTCGCACGCGCCGTGGACGCCGATCATCGAGGTCGAAGAGGACTGGGACGCCGTCGGCGACGGTTCGATCTTCGAGCGCTGGCGCGGCTACGGCGACCCGCCGCAGGTGCTGTGGCAGGACATGGAGCGGGTGCGCGATCATTTCGCGATGAGCGTGGAGTACTCCATGCACGTCAGCCTGGAGTGGGCCGCCCGCTTCCTCGATGACGACACCCTGCTGATCCTGCTCGGCGACCACCAGCCCGCCGCCATCATCACCGGCCACGAGGCCAGCGGTGCGGTGCCGGTCCACATCATCGCGCGCAACCCGGATCTGGTCGAACCGTTTCGCCAACGCGGCTTCATCGACGGGCTGGTTCCGGACTATCCCGCTACGGCCCCGCGCATGGACGTGCTGCGCGACTGGCTGCATGAGGATTTTGGGGTTGGGGGTTGATTAGGTTTCAGGGTTCAGGTTTCAGGGTTCAGGTGGTGGCGATGCCCAGTTTTTCCTGAAACCTGAAACCTGAAACCTGAACCCTAAGAGTCTGCAGCCACCGAGACCACCGAATCCTCGAAACTCTCTACTGACCCCCAACTTTCCCAAAAAAAACCCGGCTCAGTGTTGAGCCGGGCAAACATGGACGAGAGTCGGTGCGGCAGCAGGCGGTCAGCCGCCGTACTGGAAGCGCAGTCCGGTGGTGAAGGAGCGCCCGATGATCGGTGCGTCTTCCTTGAAGAAGCTCTGGTGGCGGCGGCCATCTTCATTGAGCAGGTTGCGACCTTGCAGGAACACCTGGGCATTGCGGAACAACACCGGGGTCCAGAACAGGTCGAAACCGACCAGGTTGAAGCTGCCGGTCTCGGACTCGGCCTCGGCGGTGCTGGTCTGGCGGAACACGCGCTGGAAGTCGACCGACAGATCCCAGTCGTCGCCAAAGGCCGTGTCGAAACCAACACCCAGACGCATGGGCGTGATACGCGGCAGATTGCCGCCGCCGCTGCGCAGCTTGCCCCGCACATAATCGCCGCTGACGCGGAAATCCAGCGGGATGCGACCGGTGGCGATCTGCGAGATCGAGCTGAATTCCACGCCGTAGAACTCGGCATTGGCCTGCTCGTTGAACACCAGCTGGTTGCGCAGGCGGCACAGCCCGCCATCGCCCGGCTCGCATCCAATCGTCGCCCCTTCGCCGGCCCGGTTGCCGATGTCGTTGACGCCGACCGGGTTGCCCGTGCCGTCGTCTTCAGAAGCGAGGAAGATGAAGTCGTTGACGCGGTTGAAGAACGCGGTCACTTCCCACTGGTGGGCGCCGGCGTGGCGGTCGAAGCCCAGCTCAAAGTTGGTGTAGACCTCCTTGGACAGGTCCGGATCGCCGATTTCGAAGGTGCCGGCCGATGGATGACGACCGAAGGCATACAGCTGCTCGGGCGAGGGCGCACGCTCCGAACGGGTCAAAACTGTCCGCGCGTGGTATTCAGCGCCGACGTCAAACACCGCACCCGCCGACAGGCTGAAGGGGGTGAAGGACCGGTTGTCCAGTCGTTCTGGGAAGGACAGGAAGCTGCCGTCGGCCTGGGTGACGCCGGTGACGCGGTAGCCGAACACATCGTCGGCGCTGGAGCGCACGCGCTCGATCCGCGCGCCCAGCTCGACGCGGCCGAAACCGGTCGGACGTTCTTCGACCAGGAAGGCGGCCAGGGTCTCGGTTTCGTTCGGCCGTACGTAGAAGCCGCGGTCGGCGCCTCGCGGGTCGTTGGATTCGAAGTCACGGTCGGTGAACTGCAGACCAAGCACCCCGCGCCAGTTGCCGATCGGATCGTGCACCAGTTCCAGACGGGTATCGAACTCGGTGTTGTCGAACTCGGCTTCAACCACGGTGCGATCGAACACGCCGCCCTCGGGCGTGCGGGTGAAGAAGCGCTCAGCTTCATCCATTTCGAACTGGGTATGGCTCATCTTCAGGCGAGCAGCCGACAAACCCCGTACCGGGTTCAGCCATTCGCCGCGCAGGTCGAAGCGCAGCGACTCCATGTTGATCTGGTCGAAGTGGTCGCTCAGGCCGCCCAGTTCGCGCGGGCGCGGGTCGAACAGCTTGGGGATGTCGTACTGGTAGTCGAGATAGCTCACCCCCAATGCAAAGTGACCCCAATCGCCGCGAAACACCGTGCTCAGCGCGGCCGAATCCGACTCGATGGCGCTGGCCAGCAGTTCGCCCTCGGTGCCCTGGGTGCTGCCGAGCACCTGGAAACCCTTGATGTCGAAATTGTCGGTACGCCGAATGCTGTAGTCGCCGCGCAGGACGACGTCCGGATTGAGCGGAACATCCGCGCCGAAACGGCCCTGGCGATCATTGCCGTTGAAGCCGTAGGAGAAGCGCCCATCCATGCGGAAGGACTCGGGCACCACCGGGGAGAAACGACCGCTGACCACGTTGACCACGCCACCGGCCGCGCCGCTGCCGTACAGCAGCGTCGCCGGACCACGGAAGACTTCGATCTGCTCGGCGCGGGTCACGTCCAGGCCGATGGCGTGATCAGCGCCCTCGCGCGAAACGTCCGAGACGCCCATGCCGTCTTCGAGCACCTGGACGCGCGCGCCCTGCAGGCCACGCACCGTCGGCCGACCCACGCCAGGACCGAAGTCGGAATTGGACACGCCGGGGAGACCGTCCAGGACCTCGCCCAGATTGGCAGCGCGCCGCCGCTCGAGTTCGTCGCCGACAATCACGCTGACTGGCCGCACCAGATCATCAGGGCCACGATCGCCAAGCGGATCGGCCGTGACCAGGATGCGGTCCATCTCGGCACTGTCGGCATCGTCAATATTGGCCAGCACCGCGGCAGGCAGGGCGAGGGCCACGGAAATGGCGGCGGCCAACGGCAGTAGATGAGGTTGAGGCGACATGGAGTTACTCCCGCAAAGAGTTTGGATTGAGAGACCGCCCCTTCAGGCGGCGATTGAAAGGGAATAATATAACATTCCTTTGGTATTCGTGTCGCAGTCCAGGCGAGGGCGCTTTGGGTTGATCCAGCAAGCGTCGTACAATTGGGCTCCACGGCAGTGCCGCCTGGCCGACTGCAAGCGCTCTTCGCGTCGATCGGCCTGGACCCGCGCAGCCGCAATCACTCACTGATGGAGCACGATCTTGAACAAGATGAAACCGATCCTGACTGCCGCCCTGGCCCTCGGCCTGGTCTCGCTCGCTCACGCCGACCGACCCAACATCGAGCCCGGCCTTTGGGAATACGAGACGCGCATGACGGTCGAAGCCGCCTTCCCGTTTCCCGAACAGACCGATACCACCACCGATTGCGTCACCGAGGAAGACGTCTCCAAGGCCGACACCTTCATCGGCGAGCTGGACATGGAAGAGTGCGACATTACCCGCCAGGAGATGCGTGTCGATGGGGCCAATTACGAGATGAGCTGCACCCAGGAAGGGATCACCGTGGACATGGTCATGGACATGCAGTTCTACGGGGATCGCAGCGAAGGCCTGATCACCACCCAGGCCCAAACGCCGATGGGTCCGATGAAAAGCACCATCGTCATGACCGGCCGCCGCATCGGCGACTGCGACTAGGCAATCATGGGCCGCAGCATCATCCACACCGATCGCGCGCCGGCGGCGATCGGTCCCTACTCGCAGGCCGTGCGCGTGGGCGACACGGTCTACCTGTCGGGGCAGATTCCGCTGGATCCGCAAAGCGGCGAGGTCGTTGACGGCGATTTCGAGGCGCTGACGCGGCAGGTGTTCGACAACCTGGCGGCCGTGGCCGAAGCAGCCGGCGGCAGCCTGGACGACCTGGTCAAGCTCAACATCTTCCTGACCGACCTCGGCCATTTCGAGACCGTCAACCGGATCATGGCCGAGTACCTGAGCGAGCCCTACCCGGCGCGCGCGGCGGTCCAGGTCGCGGCCCTGCCCAGGGGCGTGCCGGTGGAGATGGACGGCGTGCTGGTGCTGTCGGCCGGCGACTGATCCGGCTCAGCGGCGCTCACGCATCGGCATGGCGGCCGATCGCGAACTGACCGAACTGCCCGGCGTGGGCGAGCGCCTGGCCGGGCGCCTTCTGGCGCTGGGCTTGAGACGCGAAAGCGACCTGCTGTTCCATCTGCCGCTGCGCTTCGAGGACCGCACGCGCATCACGCCCCTGAACCGCGTGCGCCCCGGGGCCACCGCGCTGGTCGAGGGGCGCATCGTCCACCAGGCCATCCGCTACGGCCGCACCCGCATGCTGACGGCTACGCTGGCCGACGACAGCGGCCAGCTCGGCCTGTGCTTGTTTCGCTTCTTTCCCTCGCAGCTCAAGCTGCTGGCCGAAGGCAACCGTTTGCGTTGCTACGGCGAAGTCCGGCTGGCGCCGGGCGGGCTGCAAATGGCGCACCCGCAGTGCGAACCCTTGAGCGAGGATGAGTCGCCACCGCTGCCGGAGTCACTGACGCCGGTCTACCCCACCACCCAGGGCGTCAGCCAGGCCGGTCTGGCACGGCTGATTCAGATGGCGCTGGAAAGGCTGCGCGGCGGTGAACTCGAGCTTCAGGACCTGCTGCCGGTCGCGGCCGGGAATCCGGGCCTGGTCCAGGCCCTGTCCACCATCCACGCACCACGACCGAACGAGAACCTGGCCGCCCTGCTCGACGGCAGCCACCCGGCGGTCCAGCGCCTGGCCCTGGAGGAGCTGGCCGCCCATCACCTGGCCCTGGCGCGGATGAACCTGGCCCGCGCCCGGCAACGGGCGCCCGAGCTGGAGGACGCAGCCGGCTTCACCCGGCGCCTGCTGGACGGCCTGCCGTTCACGCCGACCGGCGCCCAGCGGCGGGTGATCGCCGAAATCCAGGGCGACCTCGCCCGCCAGCGTCCGATGCGGCGGCTGCTGCAGGGCGACGTCGGCTCGGGCAAGACCGTGGTCGCCGCGGCGGCCCTGGTCACCGCGGCGGCTGCGGGCCGCCAGGCCGCCATTATCGCGCCGACCGAGATCCTGGCCGAGCAGCACTACCGAAACTTGAGTGAATACCTGGCGCCGCTGGGGCTGGACATCGTCTGGCTGGCCGGCAAGATCCAGGGCCGGGCGCGCACCGAAGCCCTGGAGCGCCTGGGCGGCAGCGCCCAGGTCGCCGTCGGCACCCACGCGCTGTTCCAGAAAGGCGTCAATTTCCGCGATCTGGCCCTGGTCATCGTCGACGAGCAGCACCGCTTCGGCGTGCACCAGCGTCTGGCGCTGGCGGAAAAGGGCAAGCGCGGCGGCCGGCAGCCGCACCAGCTGGTCATGACCGCCACCCCGATTCCGCGCACCCTGGCCATGACCGCCTATGCCGGACTCGACATTTCGGTCCTGGACGAACTGCCGCCGGGCCGCAAGCCGGTGGCCACGGTGGCGGCCAGCCAGCAGCGCCGGGCCGAGGTGATCGAACGCCTGGAGCGCGCGCTGAAGGAGGGGCGCCAGGCCTACTGGGTGTGCCCGCTGATCGAGGAGTCCGAGGTGCTGGAAGCCGAGGCGGCGGAAACCCGCTCGCGCGAGCTGGCCGCCGAGCTGAAGGAATTCCGCATCGGCCTGATCCACGGGCGCATGAAGCCGGCCGAGAAGCAGGCGGTGATGGCCGACTTCAGCGCAGGTGCCATCCACCTGCTGGTCGCCACCACGGTGATCGAGGTCGGCGTCGACGTACCCAACGCCAGCCTGATGATCATCGAAAACGCCGAGCGCCTGGGACTGTCGCAGCTGCACCAGCTCAGAGGCCGGGTCGGGCGCGGCTCCGAACAGGCCGCCTGCGTGCTGCTGTACAAGCCGCCGCTGGGCGAGACCGCGCGGGCGCGCATCGAGGTCATGCGCTCAACCACCGACGGCTTCCTCATCGCCGAGAAGGACCTGGAGCTGCGCGGCCCCGGCGAGGTGCTGGGCACCCGCCAGACCGGCGCCCTGCGCTTCCGCATCGCCGACCTGGAGCGCGACGGCGAGCTGCTGGAGCAGGCCACCGTGGTGGCCGGCAAGCTCAGCGCCGGGCGGCAGGACCTGCTGATCGACCGCTGGGTCGGCGCGGCCGAGCAGTTTGTCGATGCTTGAACGAACAAGGTCGGCGTCCAGCCCGAAGCATGATCAACTCAAGGCTGCGATCCCCGAAGCCTGAAAGCCGTCCTCGGGCGGGGGCCTTCGCTGAAGGCCTCGCCACCGCGTCGAACTGAAGCGAAGGCCCCCGGCCGAGGGCGGCAGCGCCAGTCAACGAAGCCCCTGCACCACGTCGCCCCCTACTCGCCCTGCGCCACCGAAAACCCGGGCTGGCCGTCGAAGCTGTAGAGGTGCTCGGTCTTGATGAAATCCAGGCCGGCGACCGCGAAGCGCTCCAGCAGGTCAATGACCTGGCGATGGCCGATGGGCTGGTCGCCGGCGGAGCGGAAGCGGCAGCGCCAGTGATCGGTGCAGCCGGTTTCCGGCAGACCGTCCGGAAAGACCTTGACGCCGCGGTTGGTGATCACCGACAGGCGCAAGTCGGTTCCCGCCGCCAGTTGCCGCACGCGCTCGCCCAGGACATTCGGAGCGCGCCCGTGCTCGTCGTAGTCGAGGAAGACGTCGACGCCGATCAAGGCCTTGTGAGGTCGCGCCTGCGGCGCCGGCCAGGCGTCGAATCCCTGCGGCCAGCTCAAGGCGCCGGCCGTCGACTCGGTCGCGCTGGCGTGGGCCAGGCGATCAATGATGGCGGCGGCAAAGGCGGTGGTGCCGAGCTTTTCGCGGCTGTGGCCGGCGCGGTAGATGTCGGCAGTGTGCAGCCCCTCGGCCAGGGTGCGGCGCCAAGCGCCGTGAATGCGGTTGGCCGCGCCCTCATCGCCGATGTAGCGCAGCATGTCGACCGCCGCCAGTAACAGTCCCGACGGGTTGGCGATATCGCGCCCGGCGATGTCGGGCGCCGAGCCGTGCACAGCCTCGAACATGGCGAAGCCCTGGCCGATATTGGCCGAGCCACCGAGGCCCACGGAGCCGCTGATCTGGGCGGCCACGTCGGAGATGATGTCGCCGTAGAGATTGGGCGCGACGATGACATCGAACTGCTCGGGCCGGTCGGCCAGCAGGGCGGTGCCGATGTCGACGATCAGGTGGCGCGCCTGGATCTCCGGATACTCGGCGGCGATGCGATCGAAAGCCCGGTGGAACAGGCCGTCGGTCAGCTTCATGATGTTGTCCTTGGAGAAGCAGTGCACCGTGCGGCGGCCTTGGGCGCGGGCCAGCTCGAAGGCATAGCGGATCACCCTTTCCGTGCCGGGCCGCGAGATCAGCTTGAGGCACTGGGTCACCTCGGCGGTCTGGCGGTGCTCGATGCCGGCGTAGGTGTCTTCCTCGTTTTCGCGCACGATCACCAGATCCATGTCCGGATGCCGGGTGGCCACCCAGGGATGCCAGGCCCGGCAGGGGCGGACGTTGGCGAACAGGCCCAGCGCCTTGCGCAGGGTGACGTTGACGCTCTTGTAGCCGCCTCCCTGCGGCGTGGTGATCGGCCCCTTGAGCAGGATGCGGTGCTCGCGGATCGGATCCCAGGCCTCGGCCGAGATCCCGGAGCTGACCCCGTCGAGATAGCTGCGCTCGCCCACCGTGACCGGCACGAAACGCACGCGCGCCCCGGCAGCGCTGAGGATGCGGCAGACCGCCTGGGTGATTTCCGGGCCGATACCGTCGCCTTCGGCCAGGGCCACCGGCACCGGCTCGGGCAATGCACTGGCGGATTCATGGCTCCAGATGCGGGACAGGGTTTCGGGATTGGCATTCATTGGGTTCAAGTCCGGATGGAGATGGCCCGATACGGTAGCCAAGACTTGAAGTAGAGTAAAGTTAATTTACTAAGCTAGTATAGTTGACTATTATCAATTCTTATCCGATGAAACCCACGCTGCATCAGTTCAAGATCCTGCGTATCGTTGCCGAGGAAGGTTCGATTGCCGGCGCCGCCCGCCGCCTGCACCTGACGCCGCCGACGCTGTCGATCCAGCTGTCGCAGCTGGCCGAGGCCCTGGGCTTCCCGCTGCACGAGATCTCCGGACGCAAGCTGCGCCTGACCGGCGCGGGGCGCGATGCGCTGGAGACGGCGCGCCGCCTGGACGACGAACTGCGCCTGCTGGAACAGCGCCTGGCAGCTCGACGCGGCATCGAGCGGGGCCGGCTGAGCATCGCCGCCGTTTCGACCGCCGAATACCTGCTGCCCGACCTGCTCGGCCGCTTCAGAAAAGCCCATCCCGGCATCGAGGCACGGCTGAGCATCGTGCCGCGCAAGCGCCTGCTGACGCGCCTCGCCGACGGACTGGACGACGCCTACCTGATGACGCGCATGCCGGCGCGCGACGACCTCGAGGTCGAAACCGTCGGACTCAATCCGCTGGTGATGATCGCCGCCCCCGAGCATCCCTGGGTGCGGCAACCGGATCTCACGCTCGCGGCGCTGGGCAGCGAATCCTTCGTCGTCCGCGAAACCGCGTCCGGCACCCGCTGGTGGACGCTGCGCTGGCTGCAGCACTTCGGGGTACGGCTCAAGCCGGCGCTGGAGCTGGGCAGCAACGAGGCGCTCAAGCAGGCGGTCATGGGCGGCCATGGCCTGGCCGTGATTTCGCTGCACGCGGTGCTTCCGGAACTGCAGGCCGGTCGCCTGGCGCTGCTGCGGGTTCCACACTTTCCGGTGCCGGTCGAATGGCGGCTGGTCCGGCGCCGGGGACGCATAGAGACACCGGCTGCGGCCGCTTTTCGGGCCCACCTGCATGAACAGATGCCGGCACTGGACCGGCGCATGGTGGAAGCCCTGAACGCGCACGGCCTGAAGCTGGAGCGCCCCGCGGACGACCTGGCCGCGCTGCTTGCCAACGACGAGGCAGCAAGTCGCTCCGTCTGACGGCATACTGGGGCAAATCACCGCACGGAGCCGCCTGTCGTGTCGACCCGCAGTGCTCGCCCGCCCGACGATCCGGAACTGCCCATGCTGGCACCCTGCCGGACCCTGGAGACCAGTGCGCCGATCGGCTGGCTCAAGGCCGGCTGGCGGGATCTTCGGCGCGCCCCCCGGCAAAGCCTGAGCTATGGCCTGATGATGGTGGTACTCAGCTACCTGATCAGCGCCGCGGCCTGGGTCTGGGGCAACCTGGGTCTGTATCTCGGGCTGGTGTCCGGTTTCGTGTTCGTCGGGCCGTGGCTGGCCATGACGCTGTATGCCATCAGCCTGCGCCTGGAGAGAGGCGAAAGCCCATCGCTGGCGCGCAGCCTGAGCGACGCCGCGCAGTCGATCGGCGGCGCCCTGGTCTTTGCCGTCATCCTGGTGGTCGTGCTGCTGGTCTGGGCGCGGGCCGCCAACACCTTGTACATCTTCTTTCCCGCCATGGCCGACCCGGGCTGGCGCGACCTGGCCTGGTTCCTCGGGATCGGCAGCGCGGTCGGCGCCCTGTTCTGCCTGGTCATTTTCGCCGCCAGCGCCTTTTCCCTGCCCATGCTGATGGACCGCCGCGTCGACGCCGTCACCGCGGTGATCACCAGCATTCATGCGGTCTTGCGCAACAAACAGGCCATGGCGGTCTGGGCCTCCATCATCGTGGCCAGCGTCATCCTGGGCATCCTCACGGCCTGGCTGGCGTTTGCGGTGGTGCTGCCGGTGATCGGTCACGCGACCTGGCATGGATACCGGGCCACCATCGACGCCTCGCAGTGGCCGGCCGTTCAGCGCTGATGCAGCACACAATGCGCCTGTGAGATACTTGCGAGTCCTTGCAGGCCGACGCTGCCGTGCCCGGGAGCGCGCGAGACCTCGTTCAAACCCAAGCAATCTTCAAGGAGAAGGCCGGTGACCGACCGCACTGTGACTCTGACCGATCCGCAATCCGGAAAAACGCTGGAACTCCCGGTCGTGGCCGGCAGCGAAGGCGATCCGACCATCGACATCACGCGTCTGAATCCGGAACTCGGTTACTTCACTTACGATCCCGGCTACGGCACCACGGCCAACTGCAAGAGCGACATCACCTTCATCGATGGCGACAAGGGCATCCTGCGCTACCGCGGCTACCCCATCGAGCAACTGGCCGAGCGGTCGACCTTCATGGAGGTGGCCTACCTGCTGCTGTACGGCGAACTGCCCAGCGCCGAGGAACTCAGCGAGTTCCAGCGCGACATCACGTACCACACCATGGTCCACGAGCAGGTCAACACCTTCATCGGCGGCTTCCACTACGACGCGCACCCGATGGCCATCCTGTCCGGGGTCGTTGCCTCCATGGCCGGCTTCTACCAGCAGAATCTGGACGTCAAGAACCCCGAGCACCGGGAACTGGCGGCCAAGCGCCTAATCGCCAAGATGCCGACCGTGGCCGCGGCAGCGTACCGGCACTACATGGGCTGGCCCAGCGCCTATCCGCGCAACTCACTCAACTATCCCGAGAATTTCCTGCACATGATGTTCTCGGTCCCGGCCGAAGCCTACGAGGTCAATCCCGTGGCGGCCAAGGCGCTGGACCTGCTGTTCATCCTGCACGCCGACCATGAGCAGAACGCATCGACCTCGACCGTGCGCCTGGTCGGCTCGACCGGTGCCAACCCCTATGCCTGCGTGGCCGCCGGGATTGCCGCACTGTGGGGCCCGGCGCACGGTGGCGCCAACGAGGCGGTGCTGCGCATGCTCAACCAGATCGGCGACGTCAGCCGGGTCGGCGAGTTCATCAAGAAGGCCAAGGACAAGAACGATCCGTTCCGCCTGATGGGCTTCGGCCACCGCGTCTACAAGAACTTCGACCCGCGCGCCACCATCATCCGCAAGGCCTGTCACGAAGTGCTGGCCGACCTGGGCCAGGCCGACCCGCTGCTGGACCTGGCCATGGAGCTGGAAAAGATTGCCCTGGAAGACGATTACTTCGTCCAGCGCAAGCTCTACCCGAACGTGGACTTCTACTCCGGCATCATCTACAAGGCGCTCGGCATTCCGACCACCATGTTCACGCCGATGTTCGCCATCGGCCGCACGGTCGGCTGGGTGGCACAGTGGATGGAGCAGAGCGCCTCTTCCCACCGCATCGGGCGCCCGCGCCAGATCTACACCGGTCATGGCGAACGCGACTACGTCGACTTGGACCAGCGGGCCTGACCGAATCAGGGTCTGTCGCCTGGCTGGGCTCTCTTGCCTCGGCCCCGTAGAGGGGTTCGAGCATCCGGGGGTGTCGGGGGCCTTCGGGCGATCGGCTTTGGTTTTTCCTGGATTCAGGGTGCCCTTGGATGGGTCCGAGCATCCGGTGGTGCCGTGGGCCTTCGGGCCGGGCGAGGCGATCGGCTGAGGTGATGCTTTCTGGTTCAGTGGAGCTGGGTGCCCGCGAAGTGC
>SL_3KL_010_SEDDRAFT_10002269_pt1 | contig 17617 bp, 16 predicted proteins | sample SodLakKL_010_SED_2_FD_10381 | JGI IMG/M metagenome (IMG submission 10381) | reverse complement strand
CCGCAATCGCTCTCGGTAACGATCACGTCCTGGGCAACGTCTACCAGACGCCTGGTCAGGTAGCCTGCGTCGGCGGTTTTCAGGGCCGTATCGGCCAGGCCCTTGCGGGCACCGTGGGTGGAAATGAAGTACTCGAGAACCGAGAGCCCTTCCTTAAAGTTCGACAGGATGGGGTTCTCGATGATCTCCCCGCCCTTGGCCCCCGATTTTTGAGGTTTGGCCATCAGACCACGCATACCCGAAAGCTGGCGGATCTGCTCCTTGGAGCCCCTGGCACCGGAGTCGAGCATCATGAATACCGGATTGAAGCCCTGTCTGTCGGCCGTGGTGTTGTCGATCAGCACCTTGGTGAGCTTGGCGTTGGTATGGGTCCAGATATCGATGATCTGGTTGTACCTTTCGTTGTTGGTGATAAAGCCCATGCTGTAATTGCCCCTCACCTCTTCCACCTGGTCGTCGGCCTGACGGATCAGGATGTTCTTCTCTTCGGGCACGATGATATCGCCCAGGTTGAACGACAAGCCACCCCTGAAAGCCATGGTGTATCCCAGGTCCTTGATGTCGTCCAAAAATTGGGAGGTACGTGATATACCCGTTTCCTTCATGATGCCTCCGATGATGTCGCGCAGGGCTTTCTTGGTCAGCAGCTGGTTTACATACCCAACTTCTTCGGGAATCACCTGGTTGAACAACACCCGGCCGATGGTGGTTTCCACCAACCTGTCGATGAGTTCCAGGTTTTCCTTCACCTTGACCCGCAAATGGACAATGGCGTGCAAATCGGCCACTCCTTCGTTGTGGGCAATAATGGCCTCCTCGGGCCCGTAAAAGGTGAGGCCCTCGCCCTTCACCAGGTGTTCGGGGGTACTCTTGCGGGCCTTGGTCATGTAGTAAAGCCCAAGAACCATGTCTTGCGATGGCACCGCAATGGGGGCACCGTTGGCCGGGTTCAAAATGTTGTGCGATGCGAGCATCAGCAATTGTGCTTCCAGGATGGCAGCATTGCCCAGAGGGAGGTGCACGGCCATCTGGTCACCATCAAAGTCGGCATTGAAAGCTGTACATACCAGGGGGTGCAGCTGAATGGCCTTGCCCTCGATGAGTTTGGGCTGAAAGGCCTGGATGCCCAAACGGTGGAGGGTGGGTGCACGGTTGAGCAACACCGGATGACCCTTGAGTACATTTTCAAGTATGTCCCATACCACGGGGTCTTTCCTGTCGACGATTTTTTTGGCCGATTTCACCGTTTTCACAATGCCCCTTTCGAGCATCTTCCGGATGATGAATGGCTTGAAAAGCTCGGAGGCCATTTCTTTCGGGATGCCGCATTCGTGCAGTTTCAGCTCAGGGCCTACCACGATCACCGAACGTGCTGAATAGTCCACCCGCTTACCCAGAAGGTTCTGGCGGAATCGCCCCTGCTTGCCCTTGAGGCTGTCGGAGAGGGATTTCAGCGGGCGGTTCGATTCGGTTTTCACGGCATTGGTCTTGCGCGAATTGTCGAAGAGCGAATCGACGGCCTCCTGCAGCATGCGTTTCTCGTTGCGCAGTATTACATCGGGGGCCTTGATCTCAATCAGCCGCTTGAGGCGGTTATTGCGGATGATCACACGCCGGTAAAGATCATTCAGGTCGCTGGTGGCAAAACGCCCCCCATCGAGGGGGACCAGCGGACGCAACTCGGGCGGGATCACCGGCACCACATCAACGATCATCCATTCGGTACGGTTCTCAATGGTTTGCTGGGCATCGCGGAAAGCTTCCACCACCTGCAGCCGCTTCAGGGCATCGGCCTTGCGCTGCTGTGAGGTTTCGGTATTGGCCTTATGGCGAAGATCGTACGACAACTGGTTGAGGTCGAGCTTGGACAAAAGCTCTTTCAGGGCCTCGGCCCCCATTTTGGCAACGAACTTGTTCGGATCCTCATCGTCAAGCATCTGGTTCTCGATTGGCAGAGACTCCAGTGCATTAAAGTATTCCTCTTCGGTCAGAAAGTCCATGAATGCCAGCTCGTCCGATTTCGGGCCGGAGTTGATCACCACATAACGTTCGTAATAAATGACCTGGTCGAGTTTCTTGGAGGCCAGCCCCAGCAGATAACCTATTTTGTTGGGCAGGGAGCGGAAAAACCAGATATGGGCTACCGGAACCACCAGTTTGAGATGGCCCATGCGTTCGCGCCTCACTTTCTTTTCGGTAACCTCGACGCCGCAGCGGTCGCATACAATGCCTTTGTAGCGTATGCGTTTGTATTTGCCGCAATGGCACTCCCAGTCTTTAACCGGGCCAAAGATCCGCTCGCAGAACAACCCATCGCGTTCGGGCTTGTAGGTCCGGTAATTGATGGTTTCTGGCTTCAGCACCTCTCCGTGTGACCTTTCCAGGATAGACTCCGGCGAGGCAAGGCTGATGGTGATCCTGGAGAAATTGCTTTTGACGTTGGATTCTTTTCTAAAAGCCATATATGTATTTTGTTAAGTAGAAACTACAATGCAAGAGACCGGTCCGTCGAAACGAACCCCGGGACAAACTATCCCCTTAGTCGAAGGTGATATTGAGCCCCAGGCCCCTGAGTTCGTGTACCAGAACATTGAACGACTCAGGAACACCCGGTATGGGCATGTTGTCGCCCTTGACCAATGCTTCGTAGGCCTTGGCCCGCCCGATCACGTCGTCCGATTTGATGGTCAGTATCTCCTGTAAGATGTTGGCTGCGCCAAAAGCCTCAAGTGCCCAAACCTCCATCTCACCGAAGCGCTGCCCGCCAAATTGGGCTTTCCCGCCAAGGGGCTGCTGGGTGATGAGGGAGTAGGGGCCGATAGACCTGGCGTGCATCTTGTCGTCGACCATGTGGCCGAGCTTCAGCATATAGATCACACCCACGGTAGCAGGCTGATCGAAACGTTCGCCGGTGCCGCCGTCGTATAGGTATACCTTCCCGTTCTCGGGGAGCCCGGCCTGCCGCATGTATTCATTGATCTGGTCGATGCCGGCTCCGTCGAAAATGGGGCTGGAATAGGTTTGACCGAGTTTCTGGCCGGCCCAACCCAAAACGGTCTCATAGATCTGACCCAGGTTCATCCTCGAAGGCACACCCAGAGGGTTCAGCACAATGTCGACGGCACTGCCGTCTTCCAGGAACGGCATGTCTTCCGATCTGACGATCTTGGCAACGATGCCCTTGTTGCCGTGCCGGCCCGCCATCTTGTCACCCACTTTGAGCTTGCGTTTTTTGGCCATATACACCTTGGCCAGCTGAACAATACCTGCCGGCAGTTCATCACCCACCGTGGCAGTGAACTTTTCGCGGTTAAACGTACCCAGAAGGTCCTTGTACTGGATGCTGTAATTGTGCAAGAGCTCTTTAATGAGTTCGTTTTTGGCTTTGTCGGTAGTCCAGTTGTTGGGATTGATCACCGAATAGTCGAGGCTGTGAAGGATCTTCTGGGTGAACTTGGTTCCCTTGGCCACCACGGTTTCCTTGAGGCTGTTGGTAACGCCCTGTGAGGTTTTCCCGCTGACCAGAACGATCAGCTTGTCCACCAGCTTCGACCTGAGGTCTGCGGCCCTGCGGTTGTAATCCTCCTGCAGCTTCTCCAAAAAAGCTTTCTCCTTGGTTTTGGCCTTGCGGTCCTTGATAATGCGCGAAAACAGTTTTTTGTCGATGATCACCCCCTTGGTGGCCGGAGGCGCCTTCAATGAGGCGTCTTTCACATCGCCCGCCTTGTCGCCGAAAATGGCACGCAGCAGTTTTTCTTCGGGAGTTGGATCGGTTTCCCCCTTGGGGGTGATCTTGCCGATCAGGATATCGCCCTCGTTCACCTCGGCCCCGATGCGGATCAGTCCATTCTCGTCCAGGTCCTTGATGGCCTCGGCACTGACATTCGGAATATCGCTGGTCAGTTCCTCGGCTCCCCGTTTGGTGTCGCGCACGTCGAGCGAGAATTCCTCAATATGGATGGAGGTAAAGATATCGTCGCGGACAATCTTTTCAGAAACCACAATGGCGTCCTCAAAGTTATACCCTTTCCAGGGCATGAAGGCCACCTTGAGGTTGCGGCCCAAAGCCAGTTCGCCTTCCCTGGTGGCATAGCCCTCGCAGAGCAGCTGATCTTTCTTTACGTTCTGGCCCTTTTTGACAATGGGCTTCAGGTTCAAACAGGTATTCTGGTTGGTCTTGGCAAATTTGGTCAGCCTGTAGGTGCGCAAATCGTCTTCAAAACTCACCAACTGTTCTTCCTCGGTACGAGAATACCTGATCACGATCTGATCGGCATCCACGTATTCAACCACCCCATCGCCTTCGGCATGCAGGAGTACCCTCGAATCATTGGCCACCCGCCTTTCAAGCCCGGTACCCACAATGGGGGCCTCCGGATTGATCAGTGGCACCGCCTGACGCATCATGTTACTGCCCATCAGGGCCCTGTTGGCGTCGTCGTGTTCCAGGAAGGGGATCAGGGAAGCTGCAATGGAGGCGATCTGGTTGGGTCCCACATCCATCAGCTTGATCTTTTTGGGCTCCACAATGGGGTAATCGGCCTGAAACCTCACCTTGATGCGGTCATCCTTGAATTTGCCATCCTTGCCCAGGGGCACATTGGCCTGGCTGATGATCTCGGTCTCCTCCTCCTCGGCAGAAAGATAGAGGGGGGGGGTGTCAAAATTCACCTTGCCATCATTTACATTGAAGTAAGGGGTCTCGATAAAGCCCAGCTCGTTCACCTTTGCATACACGCAGAGGGAGGAGATCAGCCCGATGTTGGGGCCTTCGGGTGTTTCAATGGTGCACAGCCTGCCATAGTGGGTAAAATGGACGTCGCGCACCTCAAAGCCCGCACGCTCACGCGAAAGTCCGCCCGGCCCAAGTGCCGACATCCTCCGCTTATGGGTGATCTCGGCCAGGGGGTTGGTCTGGTCCATGAACTGCGAAAGCTGGTTGGTGCCGAAAAAGGAGTTGATCACCGACGACAGGGTTTTGGCATTGATCAGGTCGGTAGGGGCAAACACCTCGTTGTCACGCACATTCATGCGTTCGCGAATGGTGCGTGCCATACGGGCCAGGCCCACCCCGAACTGCGCATAGAGTTGCTCGCCCACGGTGCGAACGCGGCGGTTGCTCAGGTGATCAATGTCGTCGACATCGGCCTTGGCGTTGACCAGTTCGATGAGGAATTTGACGATTTTGATAATGTCTTCGCGGGTAAGCACCCTCACGTCCATGGGCGTATCCAGGTTCAGTTTCCTGTTGATGCGGTAACGCCCCACATCGCCCAGATCGTAACGCTTGTCGGAAAAGAACAGCTTCTCGATCATGCCCCTGGCCGTTTCGTCGTCGGGGGGGTCGGCATTACGCAAAAGGCGGTAGATGAATTCAACGGCCTCTTTTTCGGAGTTGGTGGTATCCTTTTGGAGGGTGTTGTAAACCAGCACATAATCGTTCACATTCACCCCTTCTTTATGCAGGATGATGGTCTTGACCCCGGCATCGACTATTTGCTCTATGTGTTCGCTTTCCAAAATGGTTTCCCGGTCGATGATCACCTCGGTACGTTCAATTGACACCACCTCGCCGGTATCTTCGTCCACAAAGTCCTCAACCCACGACCTCAGCACACGGGCGGCAAGCTTCCTGCCCACATACTTCTTTAGCCCGGTTTTGCTTACCTTGACCTCGTCGGCCAGGTCGAAGATCTCAAGAATGTCTTTGTCGTTCTCAAAACCGATGGCACGCAGCAAGGTGGTAACGGGCAATTTTTTCTTGCGGTCGATGTAGGCATACATCACGCTGTTGATGTCGGTGGCAAACTCTATCCACGATCCCTTGAAGGGGATGATGCGGGCACTGTAAAGCTGGGTGCCGTTGGCGTGCACACTGGTACCGAAAAAGACCCCCGGTGAGCGGTGCAGCTGGGAAACGACCACCCGTTCTGCTCCATTGATCAGGAAAGTACCCCGGGGGGTCATGTAGGGGATCATGCCCAGGTACACATCCTGTATGATGGTCTCGAAATCCTCATGCTCCGGATCTGTACAGTAAAGCTTGAGCTTCGCCTTCAGCGGCACACTGTAGGTAAGCCCCCTTTCGATGCATTCCTGTATGGAATACTTCGGGGGGTCGATAAAATAATCCAGAAACTCGAGCACGAAATTGTTCCTGGCATCCGATATGGGAAAGTTTTCGCTGAAAACCTTGAAAAGCCCTTCGTTCTTCCTGTTTTCAGGAGTGGTCTCTAACTGGAAAAAGTCCTGGAAGGACTTTAACTGGATCTCAAGAAAATCAGGATATTCGAAGTGACTGGTAACCGTGCCAAAATCAATGCGTTGGGGGGTGTTTTGTTTTGCTGCCAAGGTGAGATGATTTGTGGTTACTAAAAAGCTTGAAATGGTCGAATATAAATGAACAGCAATAAGGATCAGACTTCTACAGCGAATGTTTCATTCGGCAGAAGTCTGATCTTTTTATGAATTGCACACAGGCTTTACTTAACCTCAACCTCTGCTCCTGCCTCTTCAAGTTGTTTTTTGAGTGACTCGGCTTCATCTTTGGTAACGCCTTCCTTGATGGCCTTGGGTGCTGCGTCCACCAATTCTTTCGACTCTTTCAGGCCAAGGCTGGTCAGCTCTTTTACAAGTTTGACAACGGCCAGCTTCGATGGGCCGGAAGCCTTCAATACCACGTCGAACTGGGTCTGCTCCTCAGCCGCCTCGCCGGCATCACCGCCTGCTGCGGCAACAGCCACGGGGGCCGCAGCTGCAGGCTCAATACCATATTCATCTTTCAAAATTGTTGCCAACTCATTCACCTCTTTCACCGTGAGGTTAACCAGTTGTTCTGCAAAAGCTTTCAAATCTGCCATTTTTTTTATTGTTTTTATTGGGTTTTACTTCTCAGAAAATTGTTGTTTCCGTTATGACTGGCTTTCCTTTTCGGAAAGCGTTTTTACTACTCCGGCAATGATGTTGCCGCCCGACTGAAGGGCAGAGATCACATTGGCAGCGGGTGATTGCAGTAATCCGATCAGGTCGCCCAGGAGTTCTTCCTTCGACTTGAGCTGAGTCAGTGACTCCAGCTGCTCATCGCCAATATAGATGTCTTCCTGGATAAACGCCCCTTTGAGGATGGGTCTTGAACTCTTTTTCCGAAACTCCTTAATGAGCCTTGCAGGCAGATTGGCTGTATCGGAAAGCATCACGGAGGTAGCGCCCACAAGCACCCCGTACAGTGGGGTGAAGTCCTTTTCGCTTTTCTCCATGGCTTTTTTCAGCAAGGTGTTTTTCACCACCTGCATGGAAACATTTCTCCTGAAGCACAATCGCCTCAGGTTGTTGATGGTTTCCACGTTCAGGTTGGAAGTGTCGGCCAGATAGATGATCTCGCTTGTCTTCAGTTTCTCCGAAAGCGATTCAATAATCTGATATTTTTCGTCTTTTCTCATACAGCGTAAACATCTTTAAAAGGCTAACCACCTTTATGTTTATATCGTTACTGATTTGGTCTCGACCTGTACGCCCGGGCTCATGGTGCTCGACAGATAAATGCTCCGCACATAGGTTCCCTTGGAGGCTGCAGGCTTCAACCGCATAATGGTCTGGATAAGCTCGCGGGCGTTGCCCACGATCTGTTCCTGATCAAAAGACACCTTTCCGATGGAGGCATGCACAATGCCATACTTGTCCACCTTGAAATCGATCTTACCGGCCTTCACATCTTTCACCGCCTTGCCCACATCCATGGTCACGGTACCGGCCTTGGGGTTGGGCATCAGGCCGCGGGGCCCCAGAATACGCCCGAGGGCGCCCACCTTGGGCATCACATTGGGTGTGGTGATCACCACATCCACATCTGTCCAGCCGCCCTTGATCTTCTCAACATACTCATCCAGGCCAACGTAATCAGCTCCGGCTTCTTTTGCTTCGTCTTCCTTTTCAGGGCCACAAAGCACCAGCACCCTGACGGTTTTTCCCGTCCCATGCGGCAGGGTAACAACACCCCTGACCATCTGGTTGGCTTTCCGGGGGTCTACACCAAGCCTGATGTCCATATCGACAGAAGCATCAAATTTGGTATAGGTGATCTGTTTAATGATATCAGCCGCTTCGGGCAAAGTGTATGCCTTGTTGGGCTCGAGCTTTGCCAAAGCTTCTTTTTGGTTTTTCGTCAATTTAGCCATGTTAGATTCCGTTAAGCTTTGAATAATTTATAGCCCCTGCCGGAGCATTGCTGCCGGCATTAAACAGGTCGCTCCCCCTTGATCCGTATACCCATGCTGCGCGCGGTGCCGGCAACCATCTCCATGGCCGACTCTACCGTAAAACAGTTCAGGTCTGGCATCTTCTCTTCTGCAATGGTCTTTACCTTGTCCCAGGTAATAGTCGCCACCTTAGTTCTGTTGGGCTCAGCCGATCCGGACTTAACCTTGGCTGCATCACGCAGTTGCACAGCAACAGGCGGGGTTTTGATGATGAAATTAAAGGACTTGTCCTTGAACACAGTGATGATCACAGGGATCACTTTCCCTGCCTTATCCTGCGTACGGGCATTGAACTGCTTGCAGAACTCCATGATGTTCACCCCCTTGGCGCCCAAAGCGGGACCAACGGGAGGTGAGGGGTTTGCCGCACCGCCTTTAATTTGCAGTTTTATGATTCCACTAACTTCTTTTGCCATGTTTCGATTGTTTTTCAAATAAGGGGATCTGAGGTTTTCATCAGCAGGTGAACCCAACACCATGAAGGCTTCCCAAAGCGGGAGCCCCCGCAATCTCCTATTCTTTCTCCACCTGCATGAAACTTAGTTCCAAAGGTGTTTTCCTGCCAAAGATCTTTACCATCACTTTCAGCTTTTTCTTTTCTTCATTGATCTCTTCGATCACACCTGAGAAACTGTTAAACGGCCCGTCTGTCACCTTAACGGTTTCCCCTACAATATAGGGAACGTTAAGTTCTTCTTCCTTGCCCGAGAGTTCGTCGACCTTTCCAAGGATGCGGTTGACCTCCGAGGGGCGCAGGGGTACCGGGTCGCCAGCAGAGCCTAAAAACCCGAGTACACCAGGTATATTCCGGATGATGTGTGGAATTTCGCCCACCAGTGCAGCCTCGATCAGCACATAACCGGGAAAGTAATTGCGTTCGGCGCTCACCTTTTTCCCCTTGCGGATCTGATAGACTTTTTCGGTGGGAATCAGTACTTGCGAAACATAATCCTGCAACCCCAGCCTGGCGATCTCATTGTCAATGTATTGCTTGACTTTTTTCTCGCTCCCGCTAACGGCACGGACTACATACCACTTTTTTGATTGTTCGCTCATACCTGCGTACGAAGTTAAAATTCCATGAACATGTTTTGGCCGGCGGCGTAACAGCAGAGCATATCAGAATGCACCGGCCAATCCAACCGGAAAGATTACAGAAAGAGATGGTAGAATTGCTTCAGAATGGAGCTAAAGGAAATATCCATCAAATAAACGACTGCTGCGATTATAAGGGAAGCAATAGATACAACCACTGCGCTGCTCTGCAGTTCGCTCCATGTGGGCCAGGAAACCTTATGGATCAATTCATCATAGGATTCCCTGATATAAGCACTGATTTTTTTCATCTTCGGTTCATTCTAATATGTTGCACGGGTGGAAGGAATCGAACCCTCAACCAACGGTTTTGGAGACCGCTACTCTACCAATTGAGCTACACCCGTTTACAGGCTTTTGATGAGGGGAAGTTTCCCGTCATCAAAAGCTATTTGCTGCATTAATCAACGATTTCAGTTACCTGACCGGCACCTACCGTACGTCCGCCTTCACGGATGGCAAAGCGCAAGCCTTTGTCCATGGCCACATCGGCGATCAGTTCCACATGAATGGTCAGGTTGTCGCCAGGCATAACCATCTCCCTTCCTTCGGGCAGGTAGATCTCGCCGGTAACATCGGTGGTGCGGAAGAAGAACTGCGGACGGTATTTGTTACCAAACGGCGTATGGCGACCGCCTTCTTCCTTCTTCAATACATAGACCTCTGCCTTGAACTTGCGGTGAGGTTTCACCGAACCGGGCTTGCAGATCACCATACCACGGGTAATGGCGTCCTTGTCAATGCCCCTGAGCAACAGCCCGACGTTGTCGCCGGCTTCGCCACGGTCGAGGATCTTGCGGAACATCTCCACACCCGTTACAACCGACTTGAGTTTTTCGGCACCCATGCCGATGATGTCGACGGGGTCGCCGCTGTTGATCACACCGGTTTCAATACGTCCGGTGGCTACGGTACCACGGCCGGTGATCGAAAAGACGTCTTCAACGGGCATCAGAAAGGCCTTGTCCACATCGCGTTCGGGCAGGGGGATAAAGGTATCTACCGCCTCCATCAGCTTGACAATGGCTTCAATGCCGCTGGGTTCGTTGTTCAGACCTGCCAGGGCAGATCCCTGGATCACGGGAATGTTGTCGCCATCAAACTCATAGAAGGAAAGCAGCTCGCGAATCTCCATCTCGACCAGTTCAAGCAGCTCTTCGTCATCCACCAGGTCGACCTTGTTCATGAACACCACAAGCTCGGGAACTCCAACCTGACGCGCCAAAAGAATATGCTCACGGGTTTGGGGCATGGGGCCATCAGTCGCGGCAACCACCAGGATCGCACCGTCCATCTGGGCAGCACCGGTAACCATGTTTTTCACATAGTCGGCATGTCCCGGGCAGTCAACATGTGCATAGTGACGTGTTTCTGTCTGGTACTCAACATGTGCTGTATTGATGGTAATACCTCTTTCCTTTTCTTCGGGGGCATTGTCGATCGAATCAAAGCTTCTGATCTCCGACCAGCCCTTTGTCGCCAGAACCTGCGTGATCGCAGCGGTGAGCGTGGTCTTTCCGTGATCCACGTGACCAATGGTGCCAATGTTCACGTGCGGCTTTGTGCGTTGGAATTTTTCTTTTGCCATATCTTACTGGTGTTAAAGATTTAATTAAACAGGATTTCAACAAATCGTATGATTGAGAGCCGATGACGGGAATTGAACCCGTGGCCTCTTCCTTACCAAGGAAACGCTCTACCCCTGAGCTACATCGGCAAAAAATGAGCGGAAAACGGGACTCGAACCCGCCACCTACAGCTTGGAAGGCTGTCGCTCTACCAGATGAGCTATTTCCGCTTTAAAAAGTGGGGGGGGAAGGATTCGAACCTCCGAAGGCTTAGCCAACAGATTTACAGTCTGCCCCATTTGACCGCTCTGGAACCCCCCCAGATTATAGTTCTCACAAAATATTAAAAGAGCCGATGGAGGGATTCGAACCCCCGGCCAGCTGATTACAAATCAGCTGCTCTGACCAACTGAGCTACATCGGCCTGGTTTCCCTTCAAAACAAAATAGGCTGCAAAAAGGTCTGCAAATGTACAAAAGATTTGAATCCTACCAAAAAATACTTGGTTTTTTTATTGTTAAAATCCATGCAGGGCGTTTATAAACGCCTCTCCTATACACCCCTTAATTTTTCCTTGTGCTTCTTTACCTGCCGTTTCAGTGCGTCTACCACGTTGTCTACGGCTTCCTCAAAAGTTTTTGCTGTTTTCTTTGCGAACAGGTCGTTGCCCGGGATCAACAGCCGGATCTCAGCAGTTTTGTTTTCGTTATTGGTGGCACTGTCAACGCGGAGAAATACATCACATCCGATAACTCCGTCGAACATCCCCGCCAGCTTGGCGGTCTTTTCCCTGATGAAATCTTCCAGCCTGGCATCTGCCTTGAAATGTACAGAATTGATGGTCACTTTCATAGTCGTTTTCCCTCCACAAAATTTTAAGCCTTTGGATGGGCTTGTTTATAAATATGCTTTATTTTTTCGATGGTGTTGTGGGTATATACCTGTGTGGCCGAAAGACTGGCATGCCCCAGGAGTTCCTTGATGGCGTTGAGGTCGGCGCCCCGGTTCAACATATGGGTGGCAAAAGAGTGCCGCAGCACGTGCGGGCTTTTCTTTGTCCTGGTAGTTATGCTGCCAAGGTGAAACTTAACCCGGCGGTAGGCAAAACCGGGGTAGAGCTTGTGGCCCTTGTCGGTCACAAATACCCAGGGGGGACTTCCGGGTCCGAAGGTCTTTTCCTTTTCATCGCAATAAGTCAGGTAGGCGGTACAGAGCTCGGCGAGCAACGGAATGATGCGTTGCCTGCCGCCCTTGCCGCTGACCTTCATCTGACGCTGATCCACGTCCAGGTCATAGTGCTTCAATTCGATGAGCTCAGCGCGGCGAATGCCCGTGGTGTAAAACATCAGCAGCATCAGCAGGTCGCGGCTGCCATGGAATCCCTTGCCAAAGCGGTCAGGGTCGAACAGGTCTTCCATTTTTGCTGCCTCCACCCAAACAGGCAACCGGGTTCCCTTTTTCACGGCAAGGATCTTGTCCGTTGGATTGGCAGTCACATGGCCGTTCTTGACAAGAAACCCATAAAATGATCTCAGGGCCGACCGCTTGCGGTTGATGGTGCTGCGGCCAAGGCCGTTTTCCATCATCCCGGCCAGCCACGACCTGATCATGGGTGCCGTGGCCTGATGGCAGCCGGTCAGCCCATAATGGGATTCAAGATAGGACTCAAACTGATGCAGGTCGGTTTGGTAGGCGACCAGGGTATGGGATGCGTAACGCCTGATCTGGCTGATATATCCGAGAAACTGTTCCGTATATACGCCCATAGGTTACTGGAAAAGGAGAAGCGCAGGCCGGCCTCCGTCAGGCAGTTGCGCAAACGATCACGGGTTGCCGGGGTAGTGCAGATGATCAATCCCTAGCCTTAAAGTTAAGACAAAAAACAAGCAACCACAAATTTTGCTTCCAAAAAAGTCATGCGCGGATTGGCGGGTCCTGGCTCAGGCTTTTTCTTCCTGGTCTCTGAGGCGTTGGATATAAATGGCCTTGAGCCTTTCTTCGCGCTTTTTAATCGAAGGCTTGGTGAATTTCTGCCGTTCTCTTAACTCCCTGAGTACTCCGGTCTTCTCGAATTTGCGCTTCATCTTTTTAAGCACCCGGTCGATGTTTTCGCCTTCTTTGATGGGAACAATGATCATATTGGCCTCTTTCTTTTTATGGATTGTCAATCATTACAATATAAAACCTGCCGTTTAATGCGGATGCAAATTTACGATTTATTTTTATTTTCTCAAAAATCCTTCATAAATTATCGGGCAAAAGCCAGGCCCGAAAAAATCTGCCTAATTTAGCCGGGCGGGATATCTGCCGTTCAACCCATAAAAAAGCACATTACCCATGCGCAAGCTTCCCAATGCGATCACCCTGCTCAATGTCTTTCTCGGCAGTGCGGCCATGGTACTGGTCATGGAAGGGCAGCCTGTAAGCGCCTCCCTGCTGGTGGGGATATGCGCCATCCTCGATTTTCTCGACGGGGCGGTGGCCAGGGCACTCAAGGCCTGGTCGCCACTGGGCTCCCAACTCGACTCCCTGGCCGACCTGGTCAGTTTCGGGGTGGCACCCGCGGCCATTGTGTACCATTATATGCAGCAAGCCATTGAGGCCGGCAGCCCCGGGCTGTCGCCCATAGCCTGGCCGCTGGCCGCATTTCTGATTGCTGTTTTTTCTGCCCTGCGGCTGGCCAGATTCAACATCGATACGCAACAAGAGGACGATTTCATCGGCCTGCCCACCCCGGCAGCCGCCCTGCTGATCGCCTCCTTCCCCCTGGTCCTGGAAGCTGCCCCGGCTACCGGCCCCGTATACCGGGCCATTGTGTGGCTCACCGAAAGCTATCCGGCAAGCCTGGCCTTTGTTGCAGTGATATCCTGGCTGCTGGTTTCTCCCATCTGCATGTTCTCTCTCAAGGTAAAAAGCTGGCAATGGAAGGAAAATCGCATCCGCCTGATTTTTCTGGCCGGTTGCCTGCTGCTGTTGATAACTTTTGGGGTGCCCGCCCTGCCCCTTTTCCTGATATTTTACATAATTTTGTCCCTGGCCGACCACCTCATTTCAAAAAGGCCCTGACCTCGCAAATGAACCCCTGGCCTCAGGCAAACCAAATTCAACCAATTCATGAAATCAACCTTCCGTGCCCAAATCAATGTGATGCCCCTGAAAGCCCTACTCGACCCCCAGGGGAAGGCTATTACCGCAAGTATGAAGAACCTCGACCTGAAGGAGATCAGCAACGTAAGAGTGGGCAAGCACATCACCCTCGAAGTGGAGGCGGCCAACCTTGAACAGGCAAGGGAGATGGTGGAAACTGCCTGCAGGAAGCTTCTGGCCAATCCCATCATGGAATATTACGAAGTGGAGGTTTTTTATGCCTGAACCTTGCAGCCATGGCAGGCATCCACAAAACCGGGCAACGCGGCGAGGCCATCGCTGCCGCCTACCTGTCGGAACAGGGGTATGAGATCCTGGCAACCAACTGGCAGTCGAACCACCAGGAAGTGGACATCGTCGCCAGGAAAGCCGGGTTGCTGGTCATTGCCGAGGTAAAGACCCGCAGCAGCAGCTACCATGGGCAGCCGGAGGCTTTTGTCACCCGGCACAAACAACGCATGCTCATCAAAGCCGCCAACCACTACCTTTCCAAACACAAGCTCGACCTGGAAGTCCGCTTCGACATCGTGGCCATACTCATCCACGATCACGGCCACCGCATAAACCATATCGAAAGCGCCTTTTATCCGACGGTGTGAGCTGGGAACGAAGGAAGAAGGAAGACGGAAGACAGAAGACAGAAGACAGAAGATAGAAGATAGAAGATAGAAGATAGAAGATAGAAGATAGAAGATAGAAGACGGAATAGTGATGAGTTTAAGAGTTTAAGAGTTTAAGAGTTTAAGAGTTTAAGAGTTTAAGAGTTTAAGAGTTTAAGAGTTTAAGAGTTTAAGGGGTTAAGGGGTTTAAGGGTTGAATATCAAGTAATTAAACTTTTCAACTTTTCAACTTTTTGGTTTTTCAACTTTTCAACCTGTTGGGGTTTTCCCGGGTTTTAACTACAGCACTGCCTGCGAGAAGACGCAAAATGACCTTCCTCCTTTCCAAACAAACCAACTGCACACCGATGAAGCTACATACCAAGGACCTGGTTAAACGTTACAAAAAACGCGTTGTCGTTAACAATGTGTCGGTCGAGGTCAGCCAGGGCGAGATCGTGGGCCTGCTGGGTCCGAACGGGGCAGGAAAGACCACCACCTTCTACATGATCGTGGGCCTGATCAAACCCAATAAGGGAAAGATCTTCCTCGACGGGGAGGACATTACCTCCGAGCCCATGTACAAGCGGGCGCAGCGGGGCATTGGTTACCTGGCTCAGGAGGCCAGTGTGTTCCGCAACCTGAGCGTGGAAGACAACATCATGGCCGTACTCGAATTTTCCGGCAAGACCAAAAAGCAAATGCACGAAAAGCTGGAAAGCCTTCTGGAAGAATTCGGGCTGCAATACATCCGCAAGAGCAAGGGCATCACCCTCTCGGGCGGGGAACGCCGGCGCACCGAAATAGCCCGTTCGCTGGCAGTAGACCCCAAATTCATCCTGCTCGATGAACCCTTTGCAGGGGTGGATCCCATTGCCGTCGAAGACATCCAGTCAATTGTTTCCCAGCTCAAGGAAAGGAATATCGGGGTGCTTATCACCGACCACAACGTGCACGAGACCCTGAACATTACCGACAGGGCCTATCTGCTGTTTGAAGGTTCCATACTGAAGGCAGGCACAGCCGACGAACTGGCCGGCGACGAAGAGGTCCGCAGGGTATATCTCGGAGAGAGCTTCACGCTGAGGCGCTGATCTTGTGTATCATGGCCACCGCCAAGGCCGCTACCCCTTCTTCCCTGCCGACAAAGCCGAGCCGGTCGGTGGTGGTGGCCTTGACCGAAACGGCCTCAGCGGGCAATTGCAATACCCGGCAAAGGACCTGCCGCATTTGCGGGATGTAGGGAGAGATTCTGGGCGACTGCAGGCACAGGCTCAGGTCGATATTGCCAATGGCATAGCCTTCCTGCCCCAGCAGCACCCTGACCCGTTCCAGCAGCACCATGGAGTCGGCACCGCAATAAGCCGGATCCGTATCGGGGAAATGCTGTCCGATATCGCCCAATGCCGCAGCGCCCAGGAGGGCATCCATCGTGGCGTGGGCGGCCACGTCAGCATCTGAATGGCCCTCAGGCCCACTGTGATGGGGAATGGTGGTTCCACAAAGGATCAGGGGCCGGCCAGGCCGCAATGCATGCACGTCGTATCCGATGCCCACCCGCATGATCAGGGTGTGCGCTGCTCGGCCCTGAGGGCGGCGAAATCGAAGGAAAGGGAAAAACGAAGGACGTTTTCAAGGGGGCTGCGCTGCGCCAGGGGCACAACATAGGAGAAGTCGAGGCCAAACACATTGTATTTCAGGCCCACCCCGAGGGTGAAATATTTTCTGTTGCCCTTGGATTCGTGCTCGTGGAAATAGCCGGCACGCAAGGCGAACTGCCGGTCGTACCAATACTCCACCCCGGTCGAAATGGTGATCTCGTTGAGCTCTTCCCTGAAACCTCCCGGGGCGTCGGTGAACGACCCGAGCATGCCCGCCACCACCGAGCGGTCGGGCCTCTCCCCTCTTTCGATCACGTACTCGCCGTCATCGCCAATGATCACCCCTCCGGAATCATCGCGTGCATAGATGGGGGGGGTAGGCACGAGCAATTTGTTGAAATCCACCATCAGCGAAAGCTGGTTGAACTCATCCAGGTCGAAGGTGAGGGAAGGGCCGATGCGCAGATTGATGGGGATGAACTCCGCATTGACTTCGTCGGTATAGGAGATCTTGTTGCCCATATTGGAGATATTGAGGCCGGCGGCAAAGGTGGCAGGGGTGTTGTCCCAGGCCAGTTCGCGCTGATAGTATACGGCCACATCGGCAGCCAGTGCCACCCCGGCCTGGGTTTCCATGCCCCCGGCTCTCTGTCCCTGGGTAAGGTCTGAATAGATGAAACGGGCGGCAATGGCCCCGGAAAGATTCTCGCTGAGCATTCGGGCATAGGCCGCATCGAAGGAGAACTCATTGGGTTTTACAGGAAACAGGAAATTGCCCACCTCGTCGGTAAAGTTGATCTCCCCAAGGGTAAAATACGTCATGGAAAAGGCAATGACCTGCAGATCGTCGAGCCGGCGAAACCCGCTCAGATAAGAAAGGTTGATATCGGGCACCAGCGAACGCAGCCAGGGAGTGTAATTGAGCGCAAAGCCCATATCCTGGTCAATAAAGGCGTATTTGGCAGGGTTCCACCGCATGGAGTTGACATCGGGCGAGGAAGAAACCCCGGCATCACCAAGGGCTCCGGCCCGGGCATCGGGCGAGATCATCAGAAAGGGAACGGCAGTGGTGATGGTATTCACCCTTTCCTGCCCCAGAAGATCCCCAATTTCCTGACCTGTGCTTCTGAAAGGGAAAACGAACAATAGGGCGGCAGCCAATACCGCCGGAATAGTACACTTCATCTATCCTGATTTTTTTTTTGTTACTGAAAACCGCAAATATAACGCTTTTAGCAAAGCCATATTGTTGGTTTCATGTGTTTATGCTTTTTTTGTCCAGAGAAAATACAGATCAAAAAGTCACAGTACAGAAATTAGAAAGTAGAAAGTAGAAAGTAGAAAGTAGAAAG
>SL_3KL_010_SEDDRAFT_10002268_pt1 | contig 17623 bp, 18 predicted proteins | sample SodLakKL_010_SED_2_FD_10381 | JGI IMG/M metagenome (IMG submission 10381) | reverse complement strand
CATCATGAATATTGGCGGGGATGAAACCCGAGAGATTCTTCGAAAAAGGGCAGTTGGAGTGATTATAGAACCTATTAACGATAATGAACGGGAAACCCTGGCCAATAACGGCCAGCGCATGGCCATCGCCCATGATTCCGCTTCACAGCTGGGGATCTATAAGGATGTGGATACCCCGGAGTTTAATCCGTTGGTTAGGAGAGATTTGGATACCGGTAGAATTGCTATGCTGATTGTCCCCATAGAAAAGGATCCTGAGTATTTACTAACCGCTGTAAAAGGAGTACCTGTGCTGGAAAGTGCTACGGGGAAACCTCTTAAATCCAGAGCTGGAAAACTGGCAGAAGATTAAAGGAAGGGTGAAATACAGATGCAGGTTTCCATCGAAAAATTTATTCTGGCGGCCGTTACCATGGAACGGGAAAAGGTTGCGGGAAGCATCCCTACTTTTATAGTCAGCGGACCGGAGGAACAGCAGAAAATTTCGCAGTATCTAGGAAGAATTATGGAAGGAGTCGTTCATGACCTGGAAAACGGGGTATTTATCATAGTGAAACACTAGGGGAGGATCTTCATGCGGGTGGTTTATCACAGCTATGGGGGAAGCTTTTCATCAGCCCTGGCAGCGGGAATTCATACGGGTGCGCTTTCCAGGCAGCGTCCGCCAGAGAAAAAGGATATTTTGGCTTGTTCCTTATTTCACCGGGGGACTCCCCAAAATCATGGAGTTATTCATTATGCGGGGACCGATGCAGAAGGAAACGAAATATATTTTATGGGGAGCAGGAAGGCTTTTAATATTATAGAAAATGCTCTCAGGGGAGTTTTAGAAATCGTAAGGGAGGATCCCAGAAAGCTTTATTTTGTAAATACCTTTCCCATAACCAACATGGAAATGAGAGTAGGAATATTCCTATACCACCGTAAAATCCTAACTCCGCCGGCCTTGGCCCTGCTAATAAAAGGTTCCCAAAAAGCCTATTTTGATTTTACTGCTCTTATTGATAAAGTTCAATCCGATTTGGAAAAAGGGAGATAAATGTATATAATATATCATTGTTTCGGTTCAGCTCATTCTTCAGTCATTGCTTCCGCCATTCACGTGGGAATGCTGCCCACCCATCGAATTCCAAAAACCCAGGAGATTGTTACCCTGCCCTATTATGACCAGACCCGAAGAGAAGAAATAGGAAGCCCTTTCTATGTTGGCAGGGATGAGTTGGGGATAGAAGTGTACATTTTAGGAATGGCCAATAACAAAGAGGTCCTGATTAAGTCTCTGGACAGTCTATTGAAGATTTACCATATTAAAGAAAATCAGCTGATCCTGGTAGACAGCCTTTCACAGATTAACACCATTACTCGAATCGGGGGATTTTTATCCAGGAGGCTGGGGTTAATCAAGATTGGAAGGCCCTTAACTATTAAAGGAGTACAGAAAGCGTATTATCAGTTTGTTCATTTGGTAGAGACCGTAAAGGATCAGGTTTGGGACTCCAGCATGGGGGATCCTTCCCATTCCTTTGAGTAATTTTCTTGACACAGGAGAGTTCATTGTAGGATAATGAATAAAACATGTTCTCTTTACCAAATTTACCAGAAAGGTGTATACAAGATGCAAAAACTGGGGTGGGAGATTAAAGAGGTAAAAAAGGATTCCATTGCGGAAGAGGTCGGGTTAGAAAGAGGGGATCGGGTAATCTGTGTAAATTGTCAGGAGTTCAAGGATATCCTGGACTATCGATATATTTGTGCCGATGAGGGCCTGGAGCTGAAGGCCTGTAAAAAAAACGGTGAGGAATGGGTTATTGACATTGAAAAAGATTATGATGAAGATTTAGGTATTATCTTTGAAAGCCCTACTATCGGTCCGGTAAAAAGATGCAGCAACCGCTGTGTTTTCTGTTTTATTGACCAGATGCCCAAAGGGATGCGCAGCAGCTTATATTTAAAAGATGATGACTATCGCCTTTCTTTTCTCCATGGGAATTTTGTTACCCTGACCAATCTTTCAGAAAAGGAAATAAAGAGAATCAAAGAACAGCATCTTTCCCCCCTGTATATTTCTGTACATACCACAGACCCGGGCCTGAGGGAAAAAATGATAAGATGTAAAAACGGCAGAAACATATTGGAAACTTTAAACAGGCTGACGGCCTCTGGAATAGAGATGCATGGACAGGTGGTATTGTGCCCCGGCATCAACGATGGGAAATTTCTAGACCAAACCATTAAGGATTTAGCAGGGCTCTGGCCATCGTTCAAATCTGTGGCCATTGTACCGGTTGGTATTACCCGGTACAGGGAAAAAGAGAATTCTTTAAATATTGTAACCCCCGGAGAAGCCCGGGAGATTATTGGGCAGATCAAGCGGTGGCAGGAACTATTTTTAAAAGAATGGGGCACCCATTTTGTTTTTCCGGCAGACGAGTTTTTCCTGCAGGCGGGGATGGAAATCCCACCGGATTCCTACTATGAAGATTATCCCCAGACAGAAAATGGAGTAGGCCTGATCAGGCTTCTTGTGAACAACCTGGAAAGCTGGAAAGAAAAAGACCTCCCCCCCAGGGTTTCTCCTCCCCTTACTATATCTATGGTTACTGGAAAATTGGCCAAGCCGTATATTCAAAAAGTGGCCCAATTTTTTGAGCCCGTTGAAGGGCTGAGGGTAAAGGTATGGGTAATTGAAAATATTTTTTTCGGAAAGGACGTAACTGTTTCCGGCTTAATTTGTGGGAAAGACATTATTGATTCTCTATGTGGTAAAGATTTAGGGGATTTACTGTTGATTCCAGATGTAATGGTTAAAGATGGCAATGATATTTTTTTAGATGATTTTACCCGGGAGGAAATAGAAGATATACTGCAGGTTAAAACAAAGATAATTGACAGCCTGCTGGATAATGTCCAACCCGGTGACCTGTTTACAGTATAGGAGGTATAAATAATAAATGGACCCTTTGGTAGCCATAGTAGGAAGGCCTAATGTAGGAAAGTCTACCTTATTTAACCGTTTGGCCCAGACCCGTTCGGCCATCGTGGAAGAACTATCCGGTGTGACCCGGGACAGATTATACAGCAGGGCATACTGGAACGGCCGGGAATTTGTGCTTATAGATACCGGCGGGATTGTGCCGGGCACTACAGATAAAATTGAAGAAAGTATTAAAATACAGGCAGAGGCAGCTATCCAGGAATCTGATGTAATTCTGTTGGTAGTGGACGTCAGAAGTGGGGCAAACAGTATGGATATCGAAATAGCCCAGCTTTTACGTAAAACTAAAAAGCCGGTGATTTTGGTAGCCAATAAGGCTGAAACCATGGATTTGCATATCCAGGCAGGGGAATTTTATCAATTGGGCCTGGGAGAACCCATTGCCGTGTCTGCAGCCCATGGGTTGAATACGGGAGACCTGTTGGACGCTATTGTAGAAAGGATGCCGAAAAGGGAAGAGGCGGAACTTCCGGATGATGAAAGTATAATTAAAGTAGCTTTTGCCGGCAGGCCGAATGTGGGGAAATCTTCCCTGGTGAATTTCCTGTTAGGTCAAGAGAGAATGATCGTTACCGATATTCCCGGCACCACCCGGGATGCAGTGGATTCTTTTAAGGTAGTTGGCGAAGATAAATATATTTTCATCGATACAGCCGGGATAAGAAGAAAAAGCAAGGTGTTCGAATCTGTGGAATATTACAGCGTCTTAAGGGCTTTCCGGGCCATAGAAAAATCAGATATTGTAGTTATGGTCATTGATTCTGTGGAGGAGGTAACGGAGCAGGATAAAAGAATTGCTGGATACGCCCATGAAAAGGGAAAAGGGATCGTCATTGCAGTGAACAAATGGGACTTGATTGATAAAGATAATCGAACTCATAAACAGTTTTTAGAAAATATCCGCAAGGAATTAGTCTTTATAAGCTATGCTCCGGCAGTATTTGTATCTGCCTTAACCGGGCAGAGAGTGCAAAACATACTGGACTTAGTAAAAGAAGTTTCAGAAAAACGTAAGACGAGGATTTCTACGGGAATATTAAATAACTTAATTAGAGAGGCCGTGGCCGTAAGTCCGCCCCCATCATCCAAGGGTAAAATGCTGAAAATTTATTATGCTACTCAGGTGGGAGATAAACCTCCCACATTTATAATGTTTGTCAATAACCCTAAATTGGTCCACTTCTCCTATAAGAGGTATCTGGAGAACCAGTTAAGGGAAGCCTTTGACTTTACCGGAACACCCATCAGAATCTTTTTTAGAGAAAGGAAAGGCAGTTAATAAATTATTTTTTAATTCATTATTCAAGCACCTGGCAAAAAATGATATAATGTTTTAGTTGAAAGGTATTACAGGGTATAGGGATAATATAGATATTAAGAGGTTTATTGAATTAGAGGTTTTTGGGGAAGGGGTTACGTATAATGGCAGTATTTATTATTATATTTTCTTACCTGCTGGGTTCTGTTTCCTTTGGGTTTATCTTTGTAAAGCTGTTAAAGGGAGTAGACATTCGGGAATACGGCAGCGGCAGTACCGGGGCCACCAATATCATGCGAATCCTGGGGCCTGTTCCGGCGGGGGCAGTTTTTTTATTAGATGCATTAAAGGGCTTCCTTTCAGTGTATGCGGCCAGAAACCTGACCGGTAATCCTTACATAGAAATTGCCTCGGTGATAGCCGTGGTTGCAGGGCACAATTGGCCTGTATTTTTCGGTTTTAAGGGGGGACGGGGGATTGCCACCAGTCTGGGAGCTTTAGCCGGGCTTTTTCCTACAGTGACATTTTGGCTTGCAGTGATTGGTTTTTCAGTGGTGGGATTGACCAAGTATGTATCCATGGGTTCTGTAGCGGGTGCTTTTTCGCTGCCCTTTTTGATTTGGCTTCTACTGGAAGGAAATAACACTCCTTATTTAGTTTTTGGCACTTTTCTCAGTCTGCTGGCCATTATCAGGCATATTCCTAATTTGAAACGAATTAAAGAAGGTACGGAAAGCAAAATCGGCCAGAAAGTAACAATTGCTTCTACTAAGAAAAATTAACTGAACTTGAGGAATCTTTTGATTAATAGCTGATGAAAGGTTCCTGTGGCCTGCTGCATCTCAGGAATGCGACAAAAGGAGAACCATCCCCAACTGTTGCATTAGTTGATGATTGATTTACAAGGGGGTAGGAGGGGATTTTTATGGATAACCAATTTTCTGTAATAGGAGCTGGAGGTTGGGGGACAACCCTGGCCCTGGTGATGGCAAGGAAGGGGTACCGGGTTAAGCTTTGGTCCAGGACTGAAGGCCAATGCAGGCAGATGAAAGAAACAGGGATGAATGAAAAATATTTACCCGGGGTTTTTATCCCTCCGGAACTGAAAGTTACCAATGACCTTCAGGAGGCTGTGGAAGGCAGCAGCCTGGTGGTAATGGCTGTACCCTCCCATGCGTTCAGGACAGTTCTGTCCGAAGCAAAGAGATATATCTCTAAAGAAAGCATCATGGTAAGTGCTGTTAAAGGGATTGAGACGGATACGCTCTCCAGAATGTCTGATGTATTAAAAGAAGAATTAGGGCCGGAGCATGGTTCTAAAATTGCGGTAATATCGGGGCCTAACCATGCAGAGGAGATAAGCAGGGAAATCCCTTCAGCTACAGTGGTAGCCTCTCCAAAGCGAACTATAGCAGAATTTATACAAGAAGTTTTTATGTGCCCCTATTTTAGAGTTTACACCAACCCCGATATGGTGGGTGTGGAATTGGGGGGAGCGTTAAAAAATATTATTGCCCTGGCGGCCGGGGTATCCGATGGCCTGGGTTTTGGAGATAATACTAAGGCTGCGTTGATGACAAGGGGGCTTACGGAAATCAGCCGTTTGGGAATAGAACTGGGCGCTGCCCCTTTGACCTTTGCCGGCCTGGCCGGAGTGGGTGACCTGATTGTGACCTGTACCAGCAGGCACAGCAGGAACCGAAGAGCTGGAATGCTTCTGGGAGAAGGAAACAGCCTGGAACAGGTGATGGATCAGATGCAGATGGCTGTGGAGGGGGTTAAGACTACCCGGGCAGCATGCAGCTTGGCAGAAAAGCAGGGGATAGAAATGCCCATTACCAAACAGGTCTTTGAAGTGCTGTTTCAGGGTAAAAGCCCTCACCAGGGGGTTTCAGAACTGATGCTCAGGGGGAAAAAGCACGAGATGGAAGAAATAGCCGATCATATGGTTGCCGACTGGTAAAAATTAAAATAAATTTTTGTATATAAATTACACCGCTTCCGTATATGAATTAATTAAGGAAGTGGTGTAATTTTTTTATTGCATATGTAATATTCACCAATTTTTATCATATATATATAACGTTAAAAGAACTAACTCCTGATCTCCTCGAAAAAACCTAAAGGAGGGAAGAAGATTGGAGAGAGAAAAAGTAAACATTTTTCAGGATATAATTGAAAGAACTGGCGGAGACATATACCTTGGGGTGGTCGGACCTGTCAGGACCGGTAAATCGACATTCATTAAAAAATTTATGGAAATCTTAGTCCTTCCCAATATCAGTGAGAAAAACCGGGAACGGGCAAAAGACGAGCTTCCCCAGAGCAGCGGTGGTAGGACTATTATGACTACCGAGCCTAAATTTATTCCTGAAGAAGCTGTAGAAGTAACTATCAGAGAAAATATCAGCATGCGGGTAAGATTGGTTGACTGTGTTGGATATATGGTTCCAGGAGCTGTTGGTTACGATGATGAAAATGGGCCTAGAATGGTTACTACTCCCTGGTTTGATTATGATATACCCTTCGAAGAAGCGGCAGAAGTAGGCACAAGAAAGGTAATCAGCGATCATTCTACCATTGGCCTGGTGGTCACTACAGATGGTAGCATCACTGACATACCCAGGGAAAGCTACCTTGATGCCGAAGAAAGAGTCATCGAAGAACTCAAAGCCATTGATAAGCCCTTTGTAATCATTTTAAATTCCACACAGCCTGACGCAGAGGAAACCCTCACTCTTCAGGAAGAGCTTAAGGAAAAATATAATGTGCCGGTTATTACTTTGAGCTGTCTGTACCTGCAAGAAGTGGACATTGACAAAATCCTGCAGGAAGTCCTTCTTGAATTCCCCGTCAGGCAGGTAAGCATTAATCTGCCCAAGTGGGTAGAGGTATTGTACGACGACCACTGGTTGAGGGATAGTTTTAACCAGGCAATCCGGGAAAACGTGGCGGAAATAAAACGCCTCCGGGAAGTGGAAGGCCTGGTGGAGAGGCTAAAAGAATATGACTTTGTAGAATCTGCAAAATTAACTGATATGGAACTGGGAACCGGGCAGGCTTTTGTGGAAATAGATTCTCCCGAGTCCCTCTATGACCAGATATTATCAGAAACCTGCGGAGAAGAGATTAAGGATAAGGCTGACCTGCTGCGGATTATGAGAGAGTATTCCAAGGCAAAAAGAGAATACGACAAATTAGAGGAGGCTTTGGAGGACGTAAAGGATATTGGTTACGGTATCGTACCCCCTGTCCTGGAGGAAATGGTATTGGAAGAACCGGAAATATTTAAGCAGGGCAACCGTTTTGGAGTAAGGCTAAAGGCCAGCGCACCCTCTTTACACATGATTAAAGTGGATGTTATTTCTGAATTTGCCCCCATTGTGGGCAGCGAAAAGCAGAGTGAAGACCTGGTAAACTTCTTAATGGAGGAGTACGAAGAAAATCCGGAAAAAATATGGGAATCCAACATATTTGGAAAATCCCTGCATGCCCTGGTCAAGGACGGCATCAGTTCCAAACTTTCCAACATGCCGCCCAATGCCCAGGAGAAGCTGCAGCAGACCCTCTCAAAAATTATAAACGAGGGCAGCGGTGGACTCATAGCCATAATACTTTAAAAGTTAATCAAACTTAATCATGAAGGCTTAAAAATGTAAAAATGCGTGCCGAAAACACGCATTTTTTTTTATTTTAGGTGAGTCAGGGGACGGTACTTTGACTCACTCAGACTCACCTCTCACTTTCTCCTGACTCCCTGATTTCCCAGGAGATAAAATGAATAATTTGTCGAATGAGCTCGTACTGTGCGAGTTTATTATTTTTGTTAAAAATTATTAATATTGTTTTAGTGTATCTGTCATAAAGGTAGTAAAATAGGGGAAAACAGAGGATATTTTACATGGAAGAAATCCATCTTACATGGTAAAAACTTTTCAAAAGGGGAAGGAATATTAAAAAATATGTCGAAATATGAAATTAAATACTACATAAAACCAGATAAAAAGTCGAATAATGTCGAATCCATGTATCCGGTTTTTTGCCTGAAATTTTCACCTATTTACCTATCTTTAATATTAATAAAATATTTCACGGGGAGGTGAGAAGAACTTAAAAGCTTTTGGTAAGCTGCGTTCAATAAGGTAATAAAAGAAGGAGGGAAACTGAATTGATTAATGATTATGTTTTGCCTAAGACTGTAGAAGATGCCTTGGCTGCATTAAAGCAGGGAAATGCAAAGCTGATTGCCGGCGGCACCGACCTGATGCTGGACCTTAAGTCCTGTAAGGCTGCTGCTGATACTTTGGTAGATATTAACGGAATTAAAGAATTGAAAGGTATTAAAGAATCCGATGGAAATATTATCATAGGTGCCGGAACCACTCATCAAGAGGTGGCTGAATCTTTCTTGATACAAGAAAAAGCTGTAGTTTTAGCGAAGGCTTCTGGCTCTGTAGGTTCCCTGCAAATTCGAAATACTGCCACGGTGGTGGGTAATATTGTAAATGCTCAACCGGCGGCTGATGCTGCCGTAGCCCTGGTGGCTTTGGGGGCTGAAGCTGAGATCGTTGATAAGGAAGGAACAATATATCAGCCGGTGGAAAATCTTTACGCCGGATTAGCCAAATGTAAGGTGGACAGCTCCTGTCAGATAATTACCGCGGTAAGGTTCCCTGCGCTGTTCTCTAACCAGGGCTCTGCTTATGTAAGGTTGGCTAAGAGAGGAGCCCTGGCACTTCCCATGCTTTGTGTCGCAGTGGCGGCTTCCCTCAAGGATGGCAAAATTGAATGGGTGCGTATTGTAATGGCGCCTGTGTCTACAAAACCTCTGCGTGCCTTGGAAGCAGAAGAACTTCTTAAGGACAAAGAACCTTCGGAAGAAGTAATTCTGGAAGCATCGAAAAAGGCGGCAGCCATGGCTGATCCCCGTGACAGTAAGCTCAGGGGTTCCCGGGCTTACCGTTCTTCTGTGCTGGTGAATTTGGTTAAACGAGGCATTACTGAAGCAATAAAAAATGCCAGGCAGTAATGTCAAATAGAAAAAAGGAGGGACCATGATTTGAACAAGAAAACACTGACCATGGTGGTTAACGGTAAGACCGTAGAGAAGATGGTTGAGCCAGGAGATACTTTGTTGGATGTACTTAGGGAAGAGTTAGGACTAAAAGGAGTTAAAAAAGGCTGTGGGAAAGGTGAATGTGGTGCATGTACTATCATAATGAACGGGAAAGCAGTTAATTCATGTATTGTTCCTGCCATGCAGGCTGTGGGGGCAGAAATACAAACTATTGAAGGGCTTTCCAATGGTAATGGGCTGCATCCGCTACAGCAGACTTTTATTGACTGCGGAGCCATTCAATGTGGATTCTGCACTCCCGGAATGATTATGTCCAGTAAAGCGCTTTTGGACAAAAATCTCAAACCCACCAAAGAAGAAATTAAACAGGCTCTTGCCGGCAATGTTTGCAGGTGTACAGGCTTTGTCAAGATAGAAGAAGCAGTGGAAAAAGCAGCGGAAATATTAAAAAATGGTAAGTAGGAGGGATAACGTGAAAAACTATTCTGTTGTTGGTAAAAGGCTCCCTAGATACGACGGGACACAGAAGGCTGTTGGCGCACCTTGTTTTACTTCCGACGTAAGTCTGCCAGGAATGTTGTACGCCAAAGTTTTGCGCAGTCCGTATCCACATGCTCGTATAGTAAATATTGATACCACGAAAGCTGAACAGCTGCCGGGAGTAGCGGCGGTAATCTGCCATAAGAATACCACCAGTAAATTATTTAATACTTCTGCCACCATAGTCTTTACCCTGCCGCCCCTGGTACCTGTAAAAGACCAAAGGATTTTTGATGATGTGGTGCGTTATGTGGGTGATGAAGTGGCAGCAGTTGCTGCCGAAACAGAGGAAATTGCCCAAGAGGCATTAAAGCTGATTGAAGTGGAATATGAACAGCTTCCTTCCGTATTTGACCCTAAGGAAGCGAATAAGGAGGAGGCCCCTGACCTTCAAGGTCCCCGTGAACATGGTAAAAATCTTCCCGGGGAAAAAATTCACCTGGAACTGGGGGATATACAAAAAGGTTTTGAAGATGCAGACTATATCTTTGAACATGAGTTTAAACTGCCTGTACAAAAGCAGTGCCAGATGGAAACCATGGCTGCTGTAGCCACCATTGACGCTGACGGGAAAATCACCGTGTATTCCAGCACGCAAACGGTTCACCCCAGCCGTGCTATACTTGCCGACCTGTTTGATGTTCCTTACAGCAAAGTAAGGGTATTGAGCCCCCCCTTCATCGGTGGCGGCTTTGGGGTGAGAATCGGCCTATCTGCAAAAGCAGAACCCATAGCTATAGCTTTGGCCCAGAAAGCAAAAAGACCGGTGAAAGTTGTTTATGACCGGGAAGAAGATTTTACGTCATCGGATACCAGACACAGTGGATATGTATACTTAAAGACCGGTGTTAAAAAAGATGGCACTTTTACAGCCAGAATGATGAAAGCCGTTCTTAATGCCGGTGCTTACTGCAGTTTCAGCACGGAGACCCACGGGGTATTGGGATGTATGGGGCTTTCCCTTTACAGCTGTCCTAACCAGTACTATGACGGAATTGCTGTTTATACCAATACCACCCCTTCCGGTGCTATGCGGGGGTTTGGAAGCCCTCAGGCCTCCACAGCTATTGAAGCACAGCTGGACATTATTGCCGAGGAGCTGGGAATTGACCGCAGGGAAATCAGCAAGAAGAATATGATGAAGGTTGGAGGAGAATGGGTTCTCCCCTACCAATGCCAGAGTATTGCTCTGGAGGAATGTATCGATCAGGGAGCAGCGGCCATTGGTTGGGATAAGAAAGGCACTTTTGATAATAGCGGTTCGGTGAAAAGAGGTATTGGAATGGCCTGCGGAACCCACGTGTCCAATGCCTGGCCCTTCTGCGGCGATTATTCCAACGCTTATGTTAATATACAGCAGGATGGATCGGTGCAGATTGCCGTAGGTTCCCCAGAAATGGGAACCGGGGTGCAGACGACCTTGTCCCAGATGGTGTCGGAAACACTGGGTGTAACTATGGACAAAATAGAAGTTACCATTGCTGACACCGAAAGTTCACCCTTTGAAATTGGTGCTCATGCCAGTCGGACTTGTTACGTAGTGGGCATGGCGGTGACCCAGGCGGCAGCGCAGGTTAAGAAAGAAGCGCTGGAGTTTGCTGCAAAGCTTCTGGCAGAAAGAGAAAGCTGTATTTACTGTGCACAGGACGTTCAGGACCTGGACATTGTTGACAACATGATTGTATCCAAGAGCAATCCTAATAAGAAAATTTCCCTTAGAGAAGTTACCATACAGGCACAGTTCAAGGGAGAGCAGTTCATTGGAGTGGCTAAAGTGGTGCCCCAAAACGCACCTCCCTGGCTGGCACACTTTGCGGATGTTTCAGTAGACACAGAGACCGGAAAAGTTACCGTTAATAAGCTGGTGGCTGCCCATGACGTGGGTAGAGCCATTAACCCCACTATTGTGGAGGGCCAAATTGAAGGAGGCCTGGCCCAGGGATATGGATATGCATTAACTGAAGAAATCCTTTATGATGAAAATGGCAGACAGTTAAACACAGGTTTCCACAAATACATGCTGCCCACCGCTGTTGACCTGCCCGAACTGCAGGCAATCATTGTGGAGAGTGATGAACCTACCCATCCCTTTAATGTTAAGGGCGTCGGTGAGACGGGTTTAATCGCTACGGCTGCAGCCATCATGAATGCAGTATACGATGCCATTGGAGTCCGTTTCTTTGAAATTCCAATGACCGAAGAAAAAATCTATATGGCTTTACAGGAGAGTTTAAAATCCTGTGAATAAAAGCAGGTTTTAAACTGTGATTTATATAACCTCCTTTTCTGTATCGGGACTGTTTCTCATGGAAATTCATGAGAAATAGTCCCGACACAATCTTTTTCGGGAAATAGCGTTTAAATAGAAGGGGCCAGGGTATTATTCAAGCCCGGCGACAGCATTTATATAATAGAAGATAAAGCCAGAAAACACGGTTAGAATAATAAGTTTCAGCAATCTTGCGATATTCAAACTTCTAAAGAAGAGCGAATATCCCAATTTTTCTGCTCGTTATACCCGGTGCAGTATAACCGTCAAAATATTTGGTTGAGAGGGATAACAACCCGGGATGCAGTAAAGCGTTTCCGTAAGCAGAATAGCTCAAAGGAGGGATGTACGGCATGGAAAATAAGGAAATCATTAAAGAACTATCCCGGTGTATTGAGGAAAACATTCCCACGGCTCTGGCTACTGTGGTAAAGTCTTCGGGTTCTACACCTGCCCAGGCGGGGGCAAAAATGCTCGTCTACGAAGACGGGAAATCACAGGGCACCGTGGGGGGAGGAAGCCTGGAAATGCAGGTAATCAAGGATGCCGTGGATGCCATCAATAACAGTTGTGCAGGATTTTTTAAGTATGATCTGACCGGGAAGGATGCGGCAGAACTGGGAATGGTCTGCGGAGGAAAGGTAACCGTTTTTATTGAACCGTATCTTGAGCCTCCCCACATGCTCATTATAGGAGCGGGACATATTTCTTTATACCTGGCCCGACTGGCAAAAATGATGGAATTTAAGGTGACCGTATTAGATGACAGGGAAGAATTTGCCAACCGTGAGAGGTTTCCGGATGCAAACAGAATCCTGGTGCAGGATATAGAAGAAGGTTTGGCAGGCTTTTCAATTGCCGGGAATACTTACATCGTAATTGTTACCCGGGGTCATTCACACGACGAGGCTGCCCTGGAAAAGGTAGTAGATTCCGACGCCAGGTATATAGGCATGATTGGAAGTAAGGTGAAAACCCGAAAGGTATTTGAAAACCTTGTAAATAAAGGGGTTTCTAAAGAACTGATGCAAAGAGTTTATGCTCCCATTGGATTGAACCTGGGGGGAAACAGCCCTGAAGAGATTGCCCTGAGTATTATGGCACAGGTACTGCGGGTAAAAAATATGGGCCCGGTAAAAATGGAGGGGAACATGGATGTATTCTAAAATCGTGCTGATTAAAGGGGCTGGTGATCTGGCCAGTGGAACAGCCCATCGACTTTACCAGGCGGGGATGAAGGTAGTTATGATAGAACAGGAAAAACCTACCCTGGTTCGCCGAACGGTTTCCTTTGCCCAGGCAGCCTTAGATGGTCAAATGCAGGTGGAGGGAATTACTGCCCGCAGGGTGGATAGTCCGGAAGAAACCTTGAAGTTTCTTGACAGGGGGGAAATCCCGCTGTTGATTAACCCGAAACTGAAATATCTTTCCTGGCTTCCCTTTGAAGTGTTAGTGGAGGGTACTGTCTCAAAGCGAAATACGGGAGTGACCATGAAAAGCGCCCCGGTGGTGGTTGCCCTTGGCCCCGGATATTGTGCCGGAAGAGATGTTCATGCTGTGGTGGAGACCTCCCGGGGTCACAACCTGGGAAAAGTGATTTACCGGGGAGAAGCTATTCCTAACACTGGAATACCGGGAAATATTGGTGGTTATACAGTGGAAAGACTTTTGCGGTCACCTGCGGAGGGTGTTTTTGAAACGAATTGCAGTATTGGGGACCATGTCCAGGAGGGAGACGAGGTTGCCCGGGTGGATGGGATATCCATAAAAGCCGGTATCTCCGGTATAGTAAGAGGGCTGCTGTATCCAGGCCTGACGGTTTTTCCGGGGATGAAAGTGGGAGATATCGACCCCCGGGCCCAAAGGGATTACTGTTTCACCATATCGGATAAGGCAAGGTCGGTAGCCGGGGGAGTTTTGGAAGCAGTTTTATGTCTTACCTGTGGGGTGCAGAAGAACAGGTACGCTTATGCGGCTAAAGCATTGGATTAAATGTACCTGTGTTGGATAATATACGGTTCTTTTCAAAGAGGAGGCTGGAAATGAAAAGACACTTGTTTTTGGAAGGAGACATGAGACTGGGGAAATCCCAGATAATCCGACAGGCCCTGCTGCCATATGGAGAAATGTCCGGGGGTTTCTTTGTCCAAAGAATATATGTGGGCGATCGGTACCAGGCCTTTACTTTAAACAGCCTTGAGGATAAGGAGAAGTATGTGCTGGAAAAACATGTCCAAAGTATTTCTGAGGTAGAGCCTTTTCTGTACTGTACGGGAAACCGGTGGAAAGTCCAAAAAGAAATTTTTATTAAAACAGGATTGTGTGCACTGAAGAGGGCAAAAGCTGAAGGGAAAAAGATTATTTTAATGGATGAAATTGGGGGAGTGGAGCTGGCATTTCCTGAATTTACAAATTTACTGATGAAGGTTCTTGATGGATATATTTCCTGCCTGGGGGTATTAAAAACTTCTAGAAATGCAGGAAAAATGGACCAAAAGCTGGGTAATCAAAAAGGATGCTTTGAGAGGGAAGAAGTGCTGGAAAAAATTAAAAAGCATCCAAAGGTAGAACTTCTCCTGGTTAAGGAGGAAAATCTTCAGGAGACTTTATTTAAGGTGAATTCCTTTGTAAGGGGGTGTATGAATGCCGGCGGAAAAAGTATGGTCAGAGGAGCAGATAGATAGCTATTACCAGGGAATCGAGCACAGTGAATATCCTTCAGTTCCCTGGGAAAGGATGAAACAGAAAATTCGGGGATCGGATTGTTCCACATTGATTGATATAGGGTGCGGCCCCGGGGCGTTCACCATACATACAGCCCGTAGAGGCTATGATGTACAGGCTGTGGACATCAGTAATACTAATCTAAAAGCCCTGGAAAAACGGAAGAAAGCCCTGAATTTGAGTAATATTAAAACCATTTATGGTGACTGGTTGGAGGTAGAAGTAATACCCACGGAAGTTTCCATCTGTGCTTATTGTTTCTGCGGCAGCATTGGTACTCTGGAGGGAATTAAAAAAGTTTTACAGCATACTACCCGCATGGCTTTTTTTATCGCTCCCTGGGACAGGGTGCAGAAAGACTTTTTAAGCGGGGATTTGTACCAGACTACAGGCATAGAGCCTCCGGTTTTTGAGAATCAGGACCTGCTGCCTTTGTTTGAAAATATGGGGCAGCAGGTGGAGGTAGAGTTACTGGAGTATGACTTTGGCCTGCCCCTGCGGGGGAAAAGTGAAATAAATAACTGCGCAGTTTTTTTAAGCGATAAGCTGGGTATTCCAGATGTGAAGCTGGTAAAAGATCACATTCTTAATCATCTCACCATAAAAAACGGGATGTTCTGGGTTCCAAATCCCAGAAAAAGCAATTTAATTACCTGGGAAAGGAGAGATTTACATGTTAAATAAATTATTAAGCCGGTTTACCACCTTTGATTTAATTATAATTGCCCTGCTTTCAGCCTGTGGAGTTGCTTCCAAACCTTTTGTTCGAATTCTGGCGCAGGTTTTTACCGGTTCCTTTATGTCTGCAGGTACTCTGGGAGGCGTTATTTACATGCTGTGGATTGTACTGGCCTGCAGTATTGTGAAAAAAAGAGGGACGGCCGTAATGGTAGGAGTTGTTCAATCTATTCTGGTAGTGGTATTTGATATGCTGGGCAATCGGGGGATTGCCAATCTGCTGGTTTATGTGGTGCCAACGATTACCCTGGAGATGGGAATGCTTTTATTCCCTAGATATGTCTCTTCGCTGTTCAGCGGTTTTTTGGCAGGAGCCATTGCTAACACCACAGGTTCTTTGATTGTAAATGCTCTTTTTCTGAGGGTGCCTTATATTCCCCTTATGGTATCATTAGGAGTATCCCTGATAACAGGCGGCATGGGGGGAGTAATTGGTTTCAGATTGTCTAAAGTGGTGGACCTTTTCAAAGGTGGGAAAAAACCTGAAGAAATAAGTACCTCCGGGTAAAACGGCGGATTGAAAAATGTTATAAAATATTTTTGTATGGGGGTTTTTTTCATGAAGATACTGGAGGTAAAAAATCTAGGTTTTACTTATGAAAATTATGAAAAACCAGTTTTAAATGGGGTCAGCTTCAGCCTGCAGGCGGGAGAGGTCCTGGGAATCTCGGGTTCTAACGGTAGTGGAAAGACTACCCTGTGTTACTGCCTCTGCGGAATCATCCCCCACTGTCTTTCCGGCAAAATGGATGGAAAGGTGTTTATCAAGGGTACAGACAGCGGTCAGGTTTCTCTGCACCAGCTGACTTCTGATGTTGGCATAGTTCTTCAGGACCCGGGGATTCAAATCTTAATGCCAACCGTTGAGGATGAAATCGCCTTTGGACTGGAGAACCAGAGAGTTCCCCGGGAGAAAATGAAAGAAATTGTTAATGAAACCCTGGATTTAGTGGGAATTACTCCATTGAGAGGAGAAAATCCTAACAATTTATCGGGGGGGCAGAAGCAGCTGGCAGCCCTGGCCTCAGTTCTGGCTTTAAATCCTTCCCTATTAATTTTTGATGAATCCCTTTCTATGCTGGATGAGATGGCCTCCCAGAGAATTTTATTTGTAATGAAGAAGCTGAAAGACAGGGGAAAAACCCTGGTCATTGTGGATCACACCTCCAGGGGCCGCGGGCTTTATGATAAGATATTTCTTTTAGGCAGGGCCAAACTAACAGGCACCAACAAAATGACGAAGGAAAATGAAATTACTTTATCCCCAGGTTAATGAGCAAATATATAATAATTGCGACACCCGGGGACGGTTTTCTTTTTGTCGCAAAACAGGTTTATGCTGCAGCGGGGGATGGTTCCAATTGTCGCAGAGCAGGTCAAAAATGATGTTTTCTTTCCCATGAAGCGCGCCTAAGAATAACAGAAGAAGCGGTGATGTTATGACTTATATAACCCTAAAAGATGTTACTTTTACATACCCGGGAAAAACAGGCCCGGCTGTAAAAAATGTATCCCAACATTTTAATCCGGGGGAGCAGGTGGCCATAACCGGCTTAAACGGCAGCGGCAAATCAACCCTGGCAAGGCTGATGGTGGGGCTTCTTTCCGCCCAATCTGGCATTGTTCACTTACAGGGAAAGCCTGTGAAACAGTACTCCCTGGCAGAACGGGGAAGAAAGATTGGTTTTGTATATCAAAATCCCAGCCAAATGCTTTTTAATAATACGGTATTTAATGAAGCAGCTTTTGGATTAAAGTGGAGGGGAGTTAAAAAAGAAGAGGTTATGGCGCGATGCCGGGAACTTCTGCAATATTTCAACCTGTGGCACCTGCGGGAAGAATTCCCGTTCAATCTAAGCGAAGGCCAAAAACAAATGCTGGTGCTGGCTTCTATACTGGCACTAAAGCCTGATTTTCTCATTTTGGACGAGCCTACCAAAAGTATTGATACTGAGGGGAAAAAAAAGCTTAAAGAAATACTGCTGGATATATGGAGACAGGGAACCGGGACTATTGTTATCA
>SL_3KL_010_SEDDRAFT_10002267_pt1 | contig 17630 bp, 18 predicted proteins | sample SodLakKL_010_SED_2_FD_10381 | JGI IMG/M metagenome (IMG submission 10381) | reverse complement strand
GCGGAAATGTCTGATCTTGGCCACCGTGTCGGTATGGATCACGGCCTCATTCATAGCGTCCGCCAAGCGCTCGCCGCCGTAATCGGTGCGTAGTTTGAACCGTTTCTCGACGAAGTACTCACCCTTTCTGACCTTGGCGAAGCACTGCTGCATCGCCTCAGGACAGACCTCGGCGAGGAAACCCACCGATCCGGCGTTGATGCCCAGTATTATGGCGTCATTCTTCTGCATGGCACGGAGTATGGTGCCGTCACCGCCCACGGTTACCAGTATGTCCACCTTCATATCCTCCAGGGGCTCCCCTTTCAGACCTATGGCTTCAGCGAGCTTGGCCTCCAGGACAACATCCTCGCCCTCCAGATGCTGCATGACCTCCCGACTGACCTCGATGGACCTGTCGATGCTGAGGTTGGTGTATACGCCGTATCTCACAACAACCACTCCTTGATACGTGAGTCGCCCACGGCCAGGAAGTTGCTCCTGGTCTCAAGTTCGAAGGGCATGTCCATCAATGTGCCGTCAAGGTTGAATATCTCCCCTCCGGCCTCCCGCAGTATGAGATGGCTGGCGGCTATGTCTATGACCCTTATGCACTTGGAGAGGTCCTCGGAATTCATCATGAAACCATCGGCCACGCCGGCGGCCACCAGGCACATCTCTATCGATGCGCATCCGTAGGCCCTTGTGCGGCGGCATTCCTTCAGTACACGGAATGTGTCAGGATGGGCGGCGCTGCCTAAGTACAGCATCATCGTCAGAGCGTCCCTCTGCGACTCCTTGCGGACCTGCATGCGGCAACCGTTGAGGAATGCCCCCTGACCCTTGACGGCGTGATAGACGTCGTCGGTCACCAGGTTGCGTATGTAGGCGTACTCCACATCGCGGAGGGAGTCCTTGCCTACCGCCAGGGATGCTGTGTACAGAGGCACGCCCATGATGGAGTTGTAAGTACCGTCGATGGGGTCAAGGACCAGGGTCATGTCCCCGCCACGGTCCACGAAGCCGATCTCCTCGCTGAGTACATTTAGCGCAATCCCGTTCTCTTCCAGATAGGAAAGCACCACGTTCTCGGCACACTTGTCGATCTGAGTGGTGGGCGTCCCGTCCGCCCCTTGGCACACCTCCGTCCCGCGGTCACAGGAATCGGGCATGTCACGGGCGGTGTCCCGTATCAGAAGGGACAGTTTCTCCAAGAGCTCCATCATCGTCAGCTCATGGTGGTGGCGCCTATAATTGGGTTTTGTTACAGTCGGGGTCAGAAACGATATTATGTAACGATGTTGATTCATTCCGGTTGAAATTGCATCATGTGGTAGGACTGGCAGACCTGGGCGCTGACGCCCTGGAGACTGTGGGCGGTAAAGCGAGCAACCTTGCGGTCATGTCCCGTGGGGGCATGCCGGTACCGGATGCCTTCGTGATATGCACATCGGCCTACCATCTTTTCCTGGAGGAGACGGGCCTGGGCGCCAAGATCTCATTCCTTCTCGATAAACTGGATTTCAACGACCGGGAGGAGATGGCCGCTGCCGCGGAGCGGATTCAGACCATGATATCGTCCCAGGTCATGCCCTCCTCCTTGAAGGAAGAAATCGATGAGATGGCCTTGGGACTCGGCGGACTGTTGGCGGTGAGGTCCTCGGCGGTGGCCGAGGACATGCCGGATGCCAGTTTCGCCGGTCAGCAGGACTCCTTCCTCAACGTGGAGGCGACGGACGCATCCGTATACGCCCGACGTTGCTGGGCCTCCTATTGGAACGAGAGGGCGATGATCTACCGTCACGATGCCCGGGTGCCGCACATGGAGGGCGGCATGGCGGTGCTGGTGCAGAGGATGGTGGACTCCCGTGCCTCCGGCATAATGTTCACCGTCGATCCAGTCACCGGCGAGGATCGTACCGTCATCGAATCGGTCCGTGGTCTCGGTGACCGTCTGGCGAGCGGGGAGGCGGCACCGGACCGCTTCGTGGTCTCCCGCGACGGTACCGTGGTGGTGGCCGATGACGCCGACGGCCTTTCCATAAGTGATGCCGAGGCGACGATGCTCTCAATGATGGGCGCCGACCTTGAGCGCCTATTCGGTTCACCCCAGGACGTGGAGTGGGCTTTGGACTCTGACGGTGTGAAACTGCTACAGTCCCGTCCGGTCACCACCGTCGCCGAGGACGACGGCATACTGTGGACCCGGGCCTACGGTGATGAGTACTGGGCCGATGCCACAACTCCGCTGTTCTTCTCCGTCATGGGTCCGATGCTCACCGATTACGTCAACCACGAGGGCGCCCGCATAATGGGATACAAGGCCATACAGGACAGTCCCCTGCTACGGTTGCACAAATCGCACATTTACTTCAACACCTGGGTCCTGGAGCAGGCTTTCAGTTACTACCCCCGCTACGCCCGTTCCAAAGAACTGCTCAACTACTATCCTGCAAGCGAGAGGGAGAGGATCGCCCGTTCACCGTCCCGCACCGGCATGGCATTGATGTCGCAGCTACGGGTGGCGGTGCGCGACCCTGACGGGATGCTAAACCGGACCGACCAGGCTTACAAGGATTGGGCATCCCGCTTCATGAAGCAGTGCCTGCGCTTCGACCGTCTGGACCTAGCGGCGATGGACTACGGACAGCTGAAGCGCGTGTATGCGGAGATCGAGGGTGCGGCCATCGGCCATTATCGTCTGATACGTTATGGGATGGTCTCCCATTCCATAGCATCCAACATGATCGTCAAACAATGGCTACGTTCGTGGCTGGATGATGATAGCGGCGAGCTCTACTCCAAACTGATCTCCGGCCTCCGTGGCAACAAGACGCTGGAGACCAACGTGGCGCTGTCGAAGTTGTCGTTGCACGCCGCCAAGGACCGCCATGTGGCCGCCGCCCTGAGGTCCATGGACAACGAGGAGTTCATGAATGCCATGAGAGACGACCCGATGCTCGATAACTTCCATGAGCATCTGGACGAGTTCCTCTACGAATACGGCCACCGTTCACACACCCGGGAGATCATATATCCCCGCTGGTCGGAGGATCCGGGAATGGTGCTCGACGTCCTCCGTGTACTGCTCGAATCGCCTACCGACCTCTCCAAGGTGGAGGACACCAGGGTAGGGGAGAGGTTGGAGGCGGAGAAGAAGGTCTTCTTGGCGTTGAGAGGGATGAAGGCGGGCAGGGTGAGGGCTATCGTTTTCGAGAAGGTCCTCCGTCTGGCCCAGACATATCTGCTGTTCCGGGAGAACCAAAGGTTCTTCCTGGACCACATACTGTTCCGCCAACGACTGATACTCAAGGAGTACGGGAACAGACTGCGGGACGACGGCGTCATCGACGATAGCGAGGACGTGTTCTTCCTTGAGCTCAAAGAGGTCTTCGCCCTTCCCGGTGAGGATCCGCGGAGACTGATCGCACAACGCCGCCGCGACTTCATGCGCCATCGTGACGCCTTGCCTCCTAAATTCCTCAGAGGAAGGATGGAGTTCGATGACACCGTCACCCGCATGGATGATTCCACGGTCATACAGGGTAGCGCCGCCAGCCCCGGTGTGTTCCGTGGCAGGGTACGGGTGGTCTCATCGGTCCGTGAGCTTTCCGCGGTCGAGAAGGGCGATGTGTTGGTGGCGTCCAACACCGACCCGGGATGGACGGCGGTCTTCCATCGCTTGGGAGGGCTTGTGACCGAAACTGGAGGCATACTGTCTCACGGTGCCGTTGTGTCCCGGGAATACGGCATTCCCGCCGTCACCGCCGTCAAAGGCGCCACAACGGTATTGAAGACCGGTCAGATGATAACCGTGGACGGCAACGAGGGAGTAATCAGATTGGAGGAATGACATGGAGGATTTCACACCCCAGATGCCAGGCAAGGAAGAGGATTGGAGCGAGAGCCTCTATTTCAACTTCCATGACCGCGAGAATGACATCACGGCGTTCATGCGTATCGGCCTGAAACCGAACCGCGGTCACAAGGAGGCTTTCCTGTTCATCATGACTGAGGATATGGTGTGCGGCATGCGCTCCGCCATTCCTATCGGGGATGGCGACATGTCTGTCAACGACCTGTCCTTCCGAAAGGAGGGAAGCGGTTGGAGATTGTCTTACAACGGTCAACTGGGAAGCATGACCGAGGACGGACCCATACCGATCGAGGCCTCACTGGACATCTTATGGACTCCTCTGAACGAGGAGTTCGACTACCGTCGCTGCGTGGATGAAAGGGCGGAGAAGATGGCCGCGGCAGTGGCCGCCGAACACCGTGAACAGTACGGTGAGGCGGTGGGTGCGGTGAGTCTGGGTTCCAAGCGGCTCCGCGTCAGAGGCCTGGGCGAACGTGACCACAGTTGGGGCGTCCGCGATTGGAACGCCCCTCGGGAGTGGATGTGGATCAACTGTCACCTCGACCGTCGCACATCCCTGAACCTGACACGCCTGGTCGTTGACCAGGGGGAGGTGGTGGCGGGATTCGTTCATCGTGATGGAGAGAGCCATCCTATCGTGAGGGCTAGGGTCGAGACCCGCTACTCGTCCAAAGGCGGACCGCAGTCCTTCGACCTGGATATCACCGATTCCGAAGGGAAGCGCCACATCATCGGCGGGAGCGTGGTCAGGGAGACGGTGCTGCCCTTCGAGAAGGATGGTGTGCGCAGTCTGCTCTTTGAGACGCTGGCGGAATACGATTGGAAAGGCGGGAAGGGCTACGGCATAGCCGAGTATCTCATCCGTACCTGACCACAAGCTCCTTGCGTAATCTGAGACCGAGGGCGGAACGCTGACGGGAGGGAGACCGTTCCAGACTTGAACAGGTCTCCATGACCGCCTTCCGACATCCATCGCCCCGACGGGCTATGGACCTCATCGCCCATGCCATCGACTTATGCACCAGGGGACGCTTGTCGTCAGCGTATCTTTCCACCAGTTCCAGCATGGATATGAAGGACGGATCGTTATCCAAACCCTTCGTTGAAACCGCCGCCGCTGCGATGGTGGCGAACGCCGCCCTCCGCACGAAGAGTCTTTCATCATCGGCCCAACGTGCCGCCCATTCCAAGCAAAGAGGATTATGTCTGACGAGGTTCATGCACAACTGGTCGCAGGTCTCCCAATCATTCACTTCCTGCAACCACCCCATCACGGCGGCCTCATCGGCGGAGTTGGCCGGAGCTATCAAGGTGGCCAGTATCCTTGCCTCCCTCTGCCCGGTAGACCATAGCTGATTGGCAAGGGCCTGGTCCTTGCCTATCCTACGGCCCAATGCCCGGAGCTGGGGCATGCTGACGCCCAATGCGTTCGCGGTGTCGATACCGAAACGAGACATCCCCTGCAATGACGCCGGGTCCGCCAGCTCCCTCAGAGTCTCAAGTACTCCTTTCTTGTCCATGTCAGGCCTGATATGCTTATATGGGATTCGAACATGCATAAAGCATGCGCATACCTGCGGAGCTCAGCGACAGGCTAATGGAGGCTAACGGCCGCCCCTACACCTTGTCGATTGACCCCGGTCACAAGGTCTACGGCGAAAAACTGATGATGCGTGGAGGCAAGGAGTGGAGGGAATGGTCGGTGAGCCGCAGCAAACCCGCCGCCTATCTTGCCGCCGGAGGTTCTTCGTTCCCATTACGTCGCGACAACAGTCTTCTTTATCTGGGTGCTGCCAGCGGGACCACGGCCAGTCACTTCTCCGACATCCTGGATCAGGGAGCTGTGCACTGTCTGGAGTTCTCCCCCCGCTCCTTCCGCGACCTGGTCAGGGTCTGCGGCAGGAGGGGCAACATGATACCCATTATGGGGGACGCCACCCGGCCGGAGAGCTTCGCCTTCGCCGTGGGGGATGTGGATATCGTGTACCAGGACGTCGCCCAGAAGGGTCAGGCCACAATACTGGCTGACAACATGGACGCCTTCAATGCCGACCTGGGGATGCTGGCCGTCAAGGCGAGGTCCGAGGATGTGACCGCCTTACCGCGTGATGTTTTCATTGCCGCCCGTGACCTGCTTAAGTCCAGGGGCTTCAAGGTCATGGAGTGCAGACCCCTCGACCCGCATGAGAAGGACCATGCGATCATGGTGGTGGGAAGATGAGCACCGTGTACTGCGTCGGCATGAAGGGCTCCGAGTTCCTGATGATATTCAACCCCCGTCGTGGCGGGTGGGAGATGCCGGGAGGTCGGGTGGAAGAGGACGAGAGCATCCGTCAGGCAGCCGTACGGGAGTTCGCCGAGGAGTGCGGATTAGAGCTCGAACTGCTCGCCTGCCGACCGATATACGACAGCAACGTATGCTTGGGGACCGTGGGGCCAGAGATCGCGGATGGCGAGATGGAGTACCGGTTCTTCAGCTCGCTGCCATCGCCGTTGGCATTCCCCCGCGAGGAATACATCGAAGTACTGGAATGGGCGTATTCCCTGATGGGTCTCGAACAACCTTTATAAGCGTCGATAAAAATCACCAGCTGAGATTGACCGAGATGGCAGCAATACGCGTCGAAAACATGGTATCATCAACCGCTTTGGCCAAGAAACTTGACCTTCAGTCGATAGCTTTGGCCTTGGAGAATGCGGACTACGACCCGGAACGCTTCCCCGGATTGATTTACCGCCTGAAGGAACCCAAGACCGCAATACTTCTGTTCCGCAGCGGCAAGGCGGTGTGCACCGGTGCCAAAAACCTGGATCAGGTCAAGGAGGCCATCGCCAAGGTCTCGGCTCAGCTGCAGGAGCGGGATGTCGAGGTGTTCGATGACCCGGTCATAGAGGTGCAGAACATGGTCGCATCCGCCGATCTGCAACACGAGATAAACCTCAACGCCATGGCGATAACCATGGGACTGGAGAGGGTGGAGTACGAACCCGAGCAGTTCCCCGGGCTCGTATACCGCATGTCATCGCCCAAGGTGGTACTGCTGGTGTTCAGCTCCGGGAAGCTCGTCTGCACCGGGGCCAAGACCCTGGATGATGTCGAACGCGCGGTGGCGATGATCGCTGACGACCTCAAGAAGGCGGGCATCATCTGATTCAGATGTCGTCCAGGCCCTCGTTCCAATTCTTGATGCCGTATATCACGCAGAATGCGGCCACCAGCAAAGAGAGCAGATAGGCGACCGATATGTACGGGTCCTCTATTCCTAGCATATTGTCTTTCTCCTTTCCCCTATGACGCTCCTGGCGTCGATTTACTATTAGATCTCGGGATTATTTAACTGTGACCGGGGAGGGGTGGCTGAAACATCCTGGTCGAGAGTTGTCCGCGGTGCGAATGCATTTCATATGTACGGGTGCATTAGGTGGTCGTTCAACATGGACTGCCCCTTCTGCTCCCCGCCCGGGGATGAGGTCGTTATCAGCAACCACGCGGGATACGTGCGGCGTGACCGCTATCCTGTGAACCACGGTCACATGTTGGTCATACCCCACCGTCACATCGGCGGTTATTTCCAATGCGATGAGAAGGAGAGGGAGGGCCTCTGGAAGTTGGTGGAGGAGGCCAAGGGCTTGCTCGATGACGAGATCTCCCCGGATGGCTACAACATCGGCATAAACATCGGCGCGGCGGCCGGGCAGACGGTCATGCACCTGCACATCCACCTGATACCGAGGCACCATGGCGACATGGACGACCCCCGTGGCGGCGTCAGAGGTGTTATACCGGACAAGAGGATATACTGAGACGGCTCCACGAAGGTGGTGAAGGGCTTATATACTAGGAGTAGGATTGGCAAAAGCCTCGCCGCCAGACGATTCAATTGGAGGATCAAAATGGCAAGAATGCACGCAAGAAAAAAAGGAAAATCATCCTCACGCAGACCCCTCATCACAGAGAACCCGGAGTGGGTACCCATTTCCGCAGCCGACATAACTGACCTGGTCGTCAAGATGGCCAAGGACAACGTGTCATCCGCGAAGATAGGTCTGGTCCTGAGGGACCAACACGCCGTCCCCGATGTGAAGTTGGCTACGGGCAAGTCTATTAACGAAATCATGGCGGAGAACGGCGTAACAGCCGACATCCCCGAGGACATGGCCAACCTCATGAGGAAGGCCGTCAACCTGAGCGTTCACCTCAAGGACCATCGCATGGACGTTGGTAACAAGAGAGGGATGCAGCTGGTTGAGTCCCGGATTCGTCGCCTTGAGAGATACTACAAGCGGAAGGGCGTACTGTCGCCTGACTGGAAGTATTCCATCAAGACCGCCGAGCTGATGCTCAAGTAAGGTGGCATATGGACGTTGACGTCCAGCTTCCCCCGAAACTCCTTTCCAGTTTCTCTTATTGCGCTGATGTACTGAAAAGGCATTGCCATGTTCAGCTGATATCGCATTACGACGCCGACGGCATCGCTGCTGCCGGCATCATCGCCAACGCCCTGTTGCGTCAGGGTAAGAGCGTGCATGTGAGTATGTACAAGGCCTTGAACGCCAAGGGAGCGGAGGCGATAGCCTCCTCAGGAGAGGCCTGCACCATAATCACCGACATGGGGGCTTCGCACCTGGGCACCCTCTTCTCCTCTGATAACGACGTGATCGTCCTTGACCACCATCAGAACGATGAACTGTATGAGGACCGCCCTTACGTGAACCCGCACAACCACGGCATAGACGGAATGACGTCGGCCTGCGCCTCATCGCTGGCCATCATGCTCGCCGTGGAGATGGATGAGCGTAATTGGGACCTCGTGCAGCTGGCTTTCGCCGGCATAGCCGGTGACCGTCAGCACGTCAACGGCGTCACGGGCATCAACGCCCATCTTCTCAAGGAGGGCCTCGCCCGGTCCCACCTGCAGCTGCAGGAGGGCTCCCTGATACCCCCGGGTGAACTGAGGTCGGCCCTGTACCACAGCACCGACCCCTACATCGTGGGAGTGAGCTCCGACCCCGAGGGCGTTGACGCCCTTCTCCAGGAGGCTGCTGTGCCTCCAGGGACCAAGGACAGTGACCTCGACCCGCAGTCGCGCCGGAGGTTGTCCTCCTTGATAGCCCTGCGCCTGATGTCCCAAGGCGTCAGCCTTCCGACCCTGCGGGAGGTGTCACGGACCCGCTACACACTGCCGTCATGGGGTGTGGACGCGGAGGGTCTAGCCTCCCTGCTGAACGCCTGCGGGCGCAAGGACCAGGAGGGCCTGGGGATGGCTGTGGCACTCGGGGACGAGGGTGCACGCGTTGCGGCGGATGCCATGCGCTTCGAGTACATGGACGAGGTCGTCAGATCCATCAAGGACCTCGAGGTCCAAGGATTGCAGAGTATGGAGGGCATCCAGTATTTCCACAGCCCCTCATCAGGATACACCGGGATAATCTGCGGGGTGGCAATGCAGTACCTCGGCGACAGCCGCTTGCCCTGTTTCGGCCTCAGCCGCAAGGAGACCAGCGTCCGCATCTCCGGACGTGGTACGAACGAACAGTTAGCAGAGGGTATGGACCTCGCCGTGGCATTGAGGGACGCCAGCGCATCGGTGGGCGGCAGCGGTGGCGGTCACCGCATAGCCAGTGGCGCCGCGGTGCCCTTGGAGAAGGAAGAGGAGTTTTTGAGCGTACTCAACGATATCATCCTATCCCAGCGCTCCGGCGCCAAGTGACCTCCACCTCATCGGTGCGGAAGCGTTGGTCGACCCTGCTGCCATCGATCCCCGAGCGTATACCGGCGTCGTGCATCACCTTGCCGGTCCAGGCTATCATGGCACCGTTGTCGATGCATAGCTTCGGTTCGGGGACGAACATCTCCGCCCCCCTCTCCTCGGCCATCATGCGCGCCATCTCCCGCAACCTCTTGTTCTGGACCACGCCGCCTCCCAGCAGCAGTTGGTCCTTACCTATGTGCGCCATCGCCCTCTCCGTGACCTCGGTGAGCATGGCGAAGCAGGTCTCCTGCACCGAGTGGCAGATGTCCGGTAGCGGCACGCCTTTACGACGCAGGGCCACGGCGGCGGTCATTATGCCGGAGAAGGCCACGTCCATCCCCTTCACCGAGTAGGGCAGTTCGTGATACCGGTCCGATTCCAAGGCCAGTCTCTCAATGGCCGGCCCGGCGTAATAACCGAGACCTAGTTCACGACCCAGTTTGTCGAACATGTTGCCGATGCCGATGTCCAACGTCTCACCGAAGATGCGGTAACGCCCCTCGGCCAAGGCGATCACCTGGGTGTTGCCGCCGGAGGCATAGAGGAGCACGGGGTCATCGCAACCGGTGCTGGCTATACCTATCTCCAGATGAGCTATGCAATGATTGACGCCCAGCAACGGGACGTTGAGGGACATGGATAACGAACGGGCGGCGGTGGCCACCGTACGTAGGCAGGGTCCGAGCCCCGGGCCACGGGAGAATGACACCAGCCCTATGTCCCGGATCGATACCCCGGCGGCCTCCAGTGCCTTACGGATGACCGGTGTGACCCTTTCAGCGTGATGGTTCGCCGCCTCGCGGGGGTGTATGCCGCCTTCAGGAGGCCGGTACATCTCCAACTCGTTCGCCAGGACATTGGCGTTCTCATCGACTATGCCCACACCGACGGTGTGGGCCGTGCCTTCTATACCCAGGGTAAGCATCATTCGTTACCGGCGAGTTTCTTCAAACGGTCGATTATCTTTATGGCCCCGGTGACGACCTCCTCATCGACCACCAGAACCGGGAATTCTAATTCCAGTATCTCGTAGTACGCAGCCTCGGCCATCCCGTCGACGGTGGTGGCATCCATGAACTGGATGTCCAGCCCCCCGGGTATACGCTGCTTGACGTGGTCGCACTTCTGGCAATCGGGCTTGCTGAAAAGGATTATCTCTGTCATGACGTCGTGACGATTGCTTATCCGGATTAATACATTATCCCGTCTACCATGGAGAGGCCGCCGCCGCGTCCGCGTCATGCGTCCTGATGTACCCGCAGAGGATGCCAGCAATGCGCCGGACAGTGCAAAGTTATAATAATAAAAACGGGTATCCACGTTCCCGAGGGCTCGTGGTCTAGGGGTTATGACGTCGCCTTGACATGGCGGAGGTCGCCGGTTCAAATCCGGCCGAGCCCACCATCAACCTATTTACTTCCATTCTATCGTCGACCTTGATGCCGACGCAATTGATTATCAGCAATCAATGACATCCGCCTAGCGGCCAAGAGGGCGGGTAGTTTCTCATGGATGTTACCAAGGAGGCGATCGACAGACTTCTACGGCACCGGTGGGCGATATTCGCCATACTCGCCTTGGCGTACTTCCTGGTCTACTTCCACCGCACATCCACCTCCGTGGTCGGATCGGACATCGGCGCCACCTTCGGCGTGGGAGCCACTTCGATAGCCCTACTCGGTTCCTCTTACTTCTTCGTGTACACCGTGATGCAGCTGCCCAGTGGCATACTGGCCGATCGGTGGGGCTCACGTAACACCGTCTCCCTCTTCCTGGTGATCGCCGCCATCGGCTCCTTGATCACCGCCTTGGCGCCCTCTTTCGAGGCGGTCATGGTGGGAAGGATACTGACCAGCGCGGGTGTGGCCATGATCTACATACCGACCATGCGCATACTGGCACTGTGGTTCAGATCCGATGAGTTCGCCTCCCTCTCCGGCATCCTGCTGGCAGTCGGCAACGCCGGGGCCATCGTCGCCGCCACGCCCCTGGCGGTCATGACCGCCTCATACGGGTGGCAGAACGTCTATCTGTTGTTGGCGTTGCTCACCGCCATCCTCCCTGTGCTCTGCTACATCATCGTCGTCGACCGTCCCTCGCAGAGGGGGCTTCCCGATATACAGACCATCGAAAGGTTCGAGACCGGTGTCACCGACCCCGCCCCCGTCGTGGAGACGTTCACCGTCATGGAGGGCGTCAAGACGGCGTTCATGGGAGGGAGGAAGTTCTGGCCTCTGGCCATCTGGTTCTTCATAATATATGGGACCATCATGATGTACCAGGGACTGCAGATGGGACCCTACTACCGCAACATCTACGGCATGGAGGACTACAGCCTGATGATAACCATGGTAGGGGTGGGCATCATCGCCGGATCACCGGTCTCAGGACTGTTGTCCGACAAGATACTGAAGTCGAGACGCAAGGTCCTCATCGCCGGTACGTTACTGTACACCGCAGTGTGGTTCGTCCTCTGGTCGACCGCGGGGCAGTTGGACAGCCTCGCCATTCAGGCGATCATCAACTTCCTGTTCGGTTTCTTCGGGGGATGGTTCATAGTGACCTTCGCACAGATCAAGGAGATGTTCCCCCTCGCCATAGTAGGGACGGTGACCGCCTCCCTGAACATATTCCCCTTCGCCGGCGGGGCCCTGTTCCAGGTGGCCTCCGGACTCGTGGTGACATCGGGCACGGAGCTCGCGGAGTTCAAGACCCTGTGGGGCTACGCCTTCCTATGCATGCTGGTGGCCTGCGTGGCGGCCTATCTGACGGTGGAGAAGGAGCGTTAGGCCGCGGAACTCGCTCACAACCGCTCCCTTGCGACCGTGTCATGCAATGGTTGGATGGACAGTATTATATGTCGCGAAAACGAACATTCTCTTTATTCTCAAGGTGGGATAATGACGAAAAAAATGACTACCAACAACGGCGCCGTGATCGACAACGACCTGAACAGCGTCACCGCCGGTCTACCAGGGCCGGTATTGATACAGGACGTGCATCTCGTGGAGAAGCTCGCCCATTTCAATCGCGAAAGGATACCGGAGAGGGTCGTGCATGCCAAAGGGGCGGGCGCCGGTGGATACTTCGAACTCACCAAAGACGTCTCGAAATGGACAAAGGCCAAGTTCCTGTCCGAGGTGGGGAAGAAGACGGAGGTCTTCGTCCGATTCTCGACCGTGGGCGGGGAGAAGGGCTCCGCCGATGCTGAGAGGGACCCACGGGGGTTCGCCATCAAGTTCTACACCGAGGACGGTAACTACGACCTGGTGGGTAACAACACCCCGGTCTTCTTCATCCGCGACCCGGTGAAGTTCCCGGACTTCATACACACCCAGAAGAGGAAACCGGGTAGCAACCTCAAGGATGCGGACATGTTCTGGGACTTCCTTTCCCTCACACCGGAATCGGTGCATCAGGTGACCATCCTGTTCTCCGACCGTGGAACTCCCCGCACCTACCGTAACATGAACGGTTACGGCAGCCACACCTACAAATGGTACAACGACGCCGGAGAGCAGTTCTACGTCAAATACCACTTCAAGACCGACCAGGGAGTGGACAACTTCACCATGGAGGAGGCCGAGGTGATGAAGGGCAAGGACCCCGACAGCGCCACCAGGGACCTGCACGAGGCCATCGCCCGTGGCGACCCGCCGTCCTGGACCCTACAGGTGCAGATCATGACCCCCGAGGAGGCCGAGGAGTACCGTTTCGACCCCTTCGACGTCACCAAGGTCTGGCCCCACGGGGACTATCCGGTGATGGACATCGGCCGGATGGTCCTGGACCGCAACCCCGGCAACTACTTCGCCGAGGTGGAGCAGGCGGCATACGCGCCCAGTAACTTCGTGCCTGGAATAGCCGCCTCACCGGACAAGATGTTACAGGGGAGGCTCTTCGCCTACCCCGACGCCCACCGCTACCGCCTGGGCGCCAATTACACGCAGCTGCCGGTCAACGCCCCCAAGGCGGCGAGGATGAACAACTATCAGCGCGACGGCCCGATGCGTTTCGACGGCAACCTCGGGGACGGTCCCAACTACTGGCCCAACAGCTTCGGTGGTCCGGATCCGGTGCCTGACAGCGGCGAGCCGATGTTCGAGGTGTCCGGCAAGGCCGGCAGACAGCCCTATATCCATCCCAACGACGACCACGTCCAGGCCGGGGACCTTTACCGCAAGGCGATGAATGACCAGGACCGTACGAACCTGGTGAAGAACATCGTCGCCCATCTCGGTAACGCCCGTAAGGACATCCAAGTCCGCCAAGTCAAGATATTCCTCAAAGCGGATGAGGAGTACGGTGGCCGCGTCGCTGAAGGATTGGGCCTGAGCGCATCGGACCTGCAGTGATGGTTCGACAAACCCCTTCCATTTCTATGCCCTTCTCAGGCCGTGATGGGCGGCGGCCCTTCTGGCGTCCCGGTACTCTTCGGGACGGATGCGCCGTTTGAGTGCCGCGTGGGCAGCGTTGGACCCCAGGACCTTGTGGCAGGGCCGGTACTGGTCCATGATGTTGACGTAGCTGTCCCGTGACAGCTCCTCGGCTATGAAGGCCATGACCCCCTCGCTACCTGCCAACCTCTCCGGTAGCACCAGATGTCTGATGATCATCCCGCGGACGGCGATGCCGTCCTCCACTACGAGGTCCCCGACCTGACGGTGCATCTCCTTCAGGGCGGAGCGCATCACCGCCGGGTAGTCGTCCACATGCGACAGCCTCGAGGCCACCGCAGGGTCGTCGTACTTGGCATCGGGCATGTAGATGTCCACCACGCCGTCCAACAAGCGCAGCGCCTCCACGCGGTCGTATCCACCGCTGTTGTAGACCAACGGCAACCTCAACCCCCTCCCGGCAGCGAGGTCCAAGGCCTCCAGTATCTGCGGTATAACGTGGGAGGGCGTCACCAGGTTGATGTTGTGACATCCCATGCGCTGCAGGTCGGCCATCATCTCCGCCAATCGTTCAGCGTCGACCGCCGCCCCTTCCGAACCCTGACTGATGCCGTGATTCTGGCAGAAGTCGCAGTGCATGTTGCAGCCACCGAAGAATATGGTCCCCGAACCGTTCCTACCCACCAAGGGAGCCTCCTCACCGAGGTGGGGGCCATAACTGCAGACCGATGCGTTGCGGCCGATGCCGCAGGCGCCTCTGACATCATTGATGCGGTCGACGCCACAGTGGCGGGGGCAGCAATGACAATCCGCGAGACGGGACACCGCCTTAGCCGCCCTCTCCGAGAGCTCCCCGCTATTATGCAGCGACAGGTACGATGGTCCGCTCATCAGGGAAAAATGGGTGGATGAGATTTAAGCCCTTGTCATTACGTCGCTCGACCACACGGTCTGAACAAGCGTTTTAAACCTGAATTCGTTACACCGTCCCACGCGACTGTAGTCTAGCGGTTAGGACCGGGGCTTCCCAAGCCTCTAACCCGGGTTCAAATCCCGGCAGTCGCACCAGACCCCTTCACCAACTAGTCCCTGGGACGCTCTCTTTCTCCCTTAAGAATGAAATATGATGGATAACGCTACGAGTGACATCGTCCGCGGACGGGGGGATTTGATGATTGATATGGGAACCTTGGATACTGGAATACCGTTGCTGGGAATGACGTGGTTGAACCTTCTGTCCTCGTTGTTGATCCTTGGCATCGGTATCGTGGCGGTCAAGTATGCGGTCCGATATTTCCGTAAAGGCCTCTCCCGGAGCCGTCTACCCGACCTCGTGGTGGAGTTCCTGAGTCGTTTCCTCAGTGTGCTGCTTTATGTGGCGGTCCTCCTCGTCTTCGTGTCCTCACTCGGTATCGAGGTGGGTCCGGTGGTCCTCGGACTTTCCGCCATAATCGGCCTGGTCCTCGGATTCGGAATGCAGGACACTCTCACCAATATATCCAGTGGCGTATGGATCGCCGCCCTCAGGCCGATGGACAAAGGGGACTTCGTAACCATCGGCGGATACAGCGGCACCGTCAACGCCGTCGGCATAATGGCCACCGAGCTTCTCACCGTTGACAACCAGCTCATCACCATCCCCAACAAGCTGGTGTGGAACAACTCCATAATCAACAACACCCGGATGCCCACCCGCCGGGCCTCGGTGGACGTCGGTATTTCGTACAAGTCCGACCTCGACAAGGCTATAAGGGCGGCCATGGACCTCATGAACGCCCATCCCAAGGTGTTGCAGGACCCGTCCCCGGCGGTGGTGGTCCTGGGTCTCGGCGACTCGTCGGTGGATCTCCAGTTGCGTGCCTGGACTGCGAACGCTGACCTGTGGGGCGTCAAATGGGACCTGACCGGCGATATAATCAAGGTTTTCAGGGACAACGGAATCGAGATACCCTATCCGCAGAGGGACGTCCATATGATCACGGAATGAGTTCCGCGCCCTTGACGGTGATGCTTCGCCCGCACCCCGGTACCTGGCTCAGCATACCCTAACCTTTTATGGTGCAAGTGCGTATGTTGAAGCGCTGGTTGACACCATGATTGAGGTAGATGGTTCCAGAGGTGAAGGGGGAGGGCAGATAGTGCGTACCTCCATCGCCCTGGCCGCTCTGACCGGCGAGGAAGTTAGACTCACCAACATACGCGAGAACCGCCCTACCCAGGGACTCTCCCGTCAGCATTGCACCGCCATCGAAGCGGTGGCCGATATGAACGAGTCCTGGGTGTCCGGCAACGTCCCCGGATCTCGGGAGATGGTCTTCCGCCCCGGGGTGGGCGGTAGAGGGAATGTCTGCATGGACGTCGGTAGCGCCGGCAGCATAAGCCTGGTCCTGCAGGCCATGCTGCTCTGCGCCCAATCCCATGATTCCCGGGTCACAATGGACATCAAGGGCGGGACCAACGTGAAATGGGCCCCGCCCATCGACTTCTATCCTCAGGTCCTGTTCCCTCTTCTTTCGAAAATGGGCATAAGGGCGGAGATGGAGATAATCAGCCGCGGTTTCTACCCCCAGGGCCAAGGCCATGTGCGGGTGACCTTCGACCCGGCCAAAAGGATCGAGCCTTTGCGCATCGATGATTTGGGGGAGATACGTGAGGTCAATGCGGTGAGCTACTGCCAGAACCTCCCGCCGCGCATAGTGGACGAGATGGCCTGGTCCTGTCAGGAGATGCTCTCCGACATCGCCGTTCTCAATGCGGAGAGGGACATCCGTCAGGGCGGCTCCACCGGGGCGGGAATCTCCCTGGTGGCCGTCCACCGCAACGGCATGGTCGGCGCCAGTGCGCTAGGCTCTCGCGCAAACCCCGCCCGTTTGGTCGGCGAGGAGGCCGCCAAGGATCTGATCGTGGAATTGGAGGGAGGAGGCACCTTGGACGTCCATGCCGCCGACCAGCTGGTCCCCTACATGGCGCTGGCGGAGGGCGGTAGCGTGTTCAGGGTCTGGCGCATCAGCAAGCACCTCCTGAGCCAGATGGACCTTCTGGAGACCTTCCTCGATGTGAAATTCCATATCAGCCGTCTCCCCAAAGGATACCGTATCGAGGTCGAACCGGGAGGGAAGGGATGATCAGGGTTATCGTGAACTGCGCCATGAGCGCCGATGGCAAGATAGCGGGCTGCGACCGCCGACAGACCAGGATCTCCACACCGGAGGACATGCAACGGGTCAAGGCCCTGCGGCGGTCGGTGGATGCGATAATGGTCGGCGTAGGGACCGTGCTGGCGGATGATCCCCATCTCACGGTGAAACACCTCGGCCCGGACGAGAACCCGGTACGCGTGGTGATAGATTCCAAAGGCAGAACGCCGGATTCAGCATTGGTGCTGGACGGTCGCGCCCGGACCTTGGTGTTCCACGGCGAGGGATGCGACCGCATGTGGGAGGGCGCGGAGTCATTCGTCTGCGGACGTGACCGTGTCGACCTGCGGCGTATGCTCGGTATCCTGGAGGAGATGGGCATCGCAACGCTCATGGTGGAGGGGGGCGGCGAGTTGATAGCCTCCCTTTTCGACGAGGACCTGGTGGACGAGTACAACGTCTTCATCGGCCCGATGGTCATCGGCGG
>SL_3KL_010_SEDDRAFT_10002266_pt1 | contig 17632 bp, 13 predicted proteins | sample SodLakKL_010_SED_2_FD_10381 | JGI IMG/M metagenome (IMG submission 10381) | reverse complement strand
GGCGCAAATTATAAATTTTGGGCCTGTTTTTTTTCATTTTGGTAGCTTTTAAAGGTTCAATTACCGGATTGAATGCAGCGAACCGAAAATCCCAGGTCGTTTTCATCCCCAATATTAAGAAGGTGCCCGTGGTTGTATCCCAACCTGCGTCCCCAGGTATCGTATTTCCAGTGATCTTCAGAACTCCACCAGTTTCCTGTTTCTCTTAATTCAATAAAATTACCGTTTGCACTGCGCATGCCACCTCCGCGACCGGTCCACCCGGTTTCATTGGTGGCAAAAATCATATTTTCTTCTTTCCAATATATGTCTGTGGTATCTTTCAAGACATACCCCGGATGATCGTAAGTCGGACTTAAATAATCGCCGCCGAGAAAATCGACCAGTTCTTCCCAGTCTTCTTTTCCGGGAACCTGCCAGCCCGTCGGGCACAACTTTCCGGATTTGGCCGCATCCCGGCTGTATAGGGCACCATAGGATTCCATGTAACTTTCCTTTTCATTGTCGTACCAGCAATAGGCTCCCTCCTGAAGGTTGCTCCAATGCTCATTGTCTTCAATCAGGGCAATAGGTTCCTCATCATTGTAACGGGTGGTTCTAAGGTTTTCGACCATCCAAACCTGCTCACCAATGGTTACTTTCGTGTAAGGGTTTCCGTCCACATCAAAAACTTCCTTGGGCTCTTCCGCAGGGTCGGGTTCCGGGTTGTCTTTATCACATCCGCTGATAAGTAATAGAAAAAGTGCTGTTAATAATAAAACCGGTTTTGGATTAATGGGTAATAGATTCATTTTATTTAGTTAAAGGGTTTATTGATTAAAAGCGCATAGTTAAAATGTAAGATCCAGGCGCAGTTGTTTACCGGGTAGAATTCCTTTTTTTTCCAACATTGAAAAAGTAACCCCTAGCAAGCGGATGGGCTTTTCGGGCTCGCGGTGCTGATGCAGCAGTTCGCGGGAAAGTTGAAGGATCTCTTTTTCTGTCTGCATGGGTAAAAGAAGCGTGCGGCTACGTGTAACCTGAATAAAATCGTGGTATTTGATTTTAAGGGTAATGGTCTTGCCCAATATGCCTGCTTTTACCAGCCTGCGGTAAAGCTCGCTGCAAATATCTTCCAGGGCCTGGTCAAGTTCAGTTGCGTTTAACAGGTCGGATGAAAAAGTGTTTTCGGCTCCCACCGATTTGCGGATCCTTTGCGGATCCACCTTCCTTAGATCCTCCCCACGGGCAATACTGAAAAAAAACATCCCGTGTTTTCCAAAATGTTTCCGCAACTTTTCCCTGCTGGCTTCTTTGAGCTCTTTTCCGCTATGGATGCCAAGTTTTTTAAATTTTTCTGCGGTGACCTTTCCCACCCCGAAAAATTTTTCGATGGGCAATGATTCTATAAATCCCGCTGCCTGTTCGGGTTTTATCACATACTGCCCGTTAGGCTTTTTTATATCCGAAGCGATCTTTGCCAGGAATTTGTTGTAAGAAATCCCTGCAGAAGCCTTCAATTGCAATTCTTCATCAATCCTTTTCCGTATTTCCCGGGCGATAAGGGTGGCGGAATTTTTTCCTTTTTTGGGATGGGTTACATCCAGGAAAGCCTCATCCAGTGATAGGGGCTCAACCAGGTCGGTATATTCGAAAAAAATGTCGCGGATCTTGCGAGACAGGGCCTTGTAAACTTCAAAACGCGGCTTAACAAAGATCAACTCAGGGCATTTTTTTCTGGCCAAAGCCCCGGGCATGGCAGACCGAACCCCGAATTTGCGGGCCTCATAACTGGCTGCAGCTACCACTCCGCGCCCGCTTCCTCCACCAACGGCCAGGGGTTTTTCCCTGTACTCAGGATGATCGCGTTGCTCTACTGATGCATAAAAAGCGTCCATGTCAATGTGTATGATTTTTTGGCAGGGCATGGGGTTTACGGGAAAAGTACCGGTATATCAAAAGTTTTCTGGAAGATTTTCCGAATTTTGGGTATGGAAAAAATTTTAGCGAAGGTAAGGTTTTTATTAAATATTGATCCCTGAGTTTGGCAACGGATCTTATTTGTACCCCCGAAAAACAAAAACCCCTGCAAATCAAATGATTACAGGGGCTGAATCGTAGCGGGGACGGGAGTTGAACCCGTGACCTTCGGGTTATGAATCCGACGCTCTAACCACCTGAGCTACCCCGCCGGTTAAGGTGGTGCAAAAATAGTAAACAATTTTAAAACACAAAGGGGGTTTATTTATTTTTTTGCCCGGAAACCGGGTAATTTGCCATTCGCTTTCTGTTGCGGTTTCGTAACCTGGATACCTGGGTCATCAACAAACCGGATATCACCACCATCATTCCGATGATTTTACTCAGGTCAAGCGCTTCACCAAGAATAAGAAAGGAAGAAATGGCCGTTACCACCGGTATCATGTTGGCAAAAATGGCGGTGCGGGCAATCCCAATGGAACGTACCGCCGTGGTGAAAAACATAAAGGCCAGGGTGGAGCCGAATACAGCCAGGGCAATAAGGGCCGCAACGGCTTGCCAGGATGGTCTTACCGTGATAAAGTGGCTGTAGTCCATTACCAGGAAAACCGGCAGAAAAAAAATGACACCAAGAATATTCTGTACCCCAATAATGGTAAAAGAAGAATATTTGATGGCCAGTTTTTTTAAAAAGACAATATTGATCAGGGCAGATAAAACCCCGAAAAACAAGAAGAAAACCCCAATGGGGGAGGCACTGAATCTGAATTCAAAATCGAGCACCATGATCATTACCCCTGAAAAAGAAACCAGGAATCCCAGAATGTTTATAAGGGATAACTTCTCCCGAAAAGCCACATATCCTAAAATGGGCGTGAAAACCGGGATGGTGGCAATAATCACGGCAGCAACTGTGGGGGAGGTGTGTAACAGACCAAAATTTTCGCCGATAAAAAAGCAAAATGGAGAGAAAAAAGAAAGGATCACAAAATCTTTATAGTCGCTGCGGTGAACTCTTTGCCCAAGATTTTTCACCCTGAAAATAATATACATAAGCAGGGAGGCGATGGTCAGGCGAATGAGCATCACCGTGATGGGTTTGTAATATTCAAACACCATGGTGGTCCAAACATAACTGATGCCCCAGAATAAAACCGCCATCAGGGCCAGGGAATAGATATATAATTTGCTTTGGCTCACCTTGAAAAAATTAATGCGGCAAAAATAATCATTTGCTTTCTGTTTCCCTTAAAAAAGAAACCTTTAAAGCTTCCGTAGATTTCCCTGATATAATGTGTTTTGAATATTTAAAATAAACCCATTAAAAAATAAAATCGAAATATTTTTTTGTATATTGCGGAATACAGTTTTTAAATTTCTTCGCCATGGACGGTTTGCATAAGTATACACTGGAATACAACCTAAAAACTTCGCCAAGGTTGTTGTATACCCTGATTTCAACGCCTGAGGGGCTTTCCAGGTGGTTTGCAGATGAAGTGGAGTTCGACGGGGATATTTTTCACTTTAAGTGGGAGGGATCCGAACAGACTGCCCGACTTGTAAAGCAAAAAGAAAATGAATATGTAAAGTTTTTATGGCTGGATGATTTTCACAAGGATCACATCCTGGAAATGCACATTTTATTTGAACCGGTATCTTCGGAGTTGGCTCTTATCATTACGGATTATGCAGAACCCGGCGATCTTGAACTATCCGAATTGTTGTGGAATACCCAGGTAAAACAACTTCAGCGTATTTTCAGTTCATGATCCCTGTTTTTTTTGAAACTCAGGGCATGGGTATGGAGAACCACTCTTTCACCTTCTCAACCGGGTTTTTAGGCGCCAGCTTATGGCGGAATTCATTCTGGCGATTCAGGTATTCATAATCTTTTCCCCATTCTTCGTGGTTTTGATGAACCTGCCGGATTGCTTTCAGGATGTACTCCACTTCTTCATTGGTCATGGTTGGGTGTAAGGACATCCGGATCCAGCCTGGTTTATCAGACAGGTCGCCTGAATTGATCTTTTCGGTGATGATGTGTGAAAGTTCATAATCCACTTCCAGCAAAAAGTGCCCGTAAGTTCCTGCACAGGCGCATCCACCCCTTACCTGTATTCCAAAGCGGTCGCTCAGCAATTTAACCACCAGGTTGTAATGAATATGCTTAAAGTAAAAAGAGATTACGGGCAGCCGGTCCCTTACATTTTCGGCCAGAATGTTTAAGTCCGGTATTTTTGAGAGGCCGTCCATGGCCAGCTTTAGCAACTCATCCTCCCTTTTTTTAATGTTCTGGGTGCCCATCTGGTTTTTTAAGTCGATGCATAATGCGGTGCGAATGGCCTGTAAAAATCCCGGGGTGCCTCCATCTTCACGGGCTTCAATATCGTCGGTATATTTATACTCTCCCCAGGCATTGGTCCATTCCACGGTGCCTCCCCCCGGATTGTCAGGAACCAGGCTGTTGTAAAATGCGGAATCAAAAATTAATACTCCGGAACTTCCCGGGCCTCCTAAAAATTTATGCGGTGAAAAAACAATGGCATCCAGTTTTTCCATGGGATCTTCAGGGTGCATATTGATATCCACATAAGGAGCAGAAGCAGCATAGTCGATCAGGCACACTCCATTGTATTCGTGCATAAGTCTGGCCATCTGGTGAACAGGGGTCTGTATTCCGGTAACATTAGAGCAGGCCGTAAAAGATCCTATTTTCAGTTTGCGGTCTTTGTATTTTTCAAGCTGGGTGCGAAGTTCTTCAGGGTCAATTAACAGTTCTCCATTGGGTTTTAGCTGCACGATATCTGCATGGGTTTCAAACCATGGGGTGTGATTGCTGTGATGTTCCATGTGGGAGATAAACACCACCGGTTTTTCGTCTTCCATGATACAATCTTTGTGGCTTAGCTTCCCGCAAATCCGCAAGCCAAGCATTCGCTGGAATTTATTAATTACCGTGGTCATGCCACTACCGGCGGTGATGATCACATCTTTCGGGCCTGCATTAACATGTTGCTTGATGAGCTTTAAAGCATGGTGATAGGCTTTGGTCATCAGGATACCCGTTTCGCTGGCTTCGGTGTGGGTGTTGGCCACAAAGGGTCCGATATCCGTGCTGATTCTTTGTTCAATGGGCGCGTACATGCGCCCGCTGGCTATCCAATCAGCATAAACAACTTTCTGAACGCCATAGGGGCTTTTATAGGTTTGATTGATTCCAACAATGTTTTGCCGGAAAGGGGCAAAATATTCTTCAAGGTTTTGCATCACAAAAAAAAATTTATGCAAAGTTGGTAAAAAAATCCAAATTATAGCACTTTCTGACTATCGGTACAGGCAAACAAATACCTTTGTAAAAGTGTTTTAATTGGCGAAAACGAAAATAAATTGGAATAGATTTTGTGTACTATTGTTCAGCTACTTTCGTTTTATAACAGGTTTCCTGAAGGATTAACTTTTTAAATTTTCCAGTAATGAAAACGGTCCCTTTTGCTTCGCGGTTACTGAGCTTGTTTGCCATATTTACCCTGCTTTTTGTCTTTTTACAGGATGTTCAGGCACAATATTTTGGCCGAAATAAACCCAGCTACCGCTCCTTTGAGTTTGAAGTGTTTCAATCTCCCAATTTTGATATATATCATTATTTTGAGAATGATTCCATTCCTAATTTTATTGCCAACAAATATGAAAAATGGTACAAGCGTCACCAGCAACTTTTCCTGGATACTTTTGATACCCAAAATCCTATCCTGATCTATGCCAATCACCCTGACTTTCAACAAACCACAGCGGTGAGTGGCAATATCGGTATTGGTACAGGCGGGGTTACCGAAGCATTGAGAAACCGGGTGGTTATGCCCATCCTGCAAACCAATGCCCAGACCGATCATGTGATCGGTCACGAGCTGGTTCACGTTTTTCATTTCAGGGCTTTATTTATTGATGACTCTTTGTCTTTAAATTCATTGCGTAACCTTCCCCTGTGGCTGGTAGAGGGAATGGCCGAATATTTTTCCATTGGCAGCACAGATTCCCATACCGCCATGATCATGCGGGATGCGGTTCATAAAGATGACTTTCCTTCCCTGCGCGACATGACCCGAAGTTACCAGTATAATCCTTACCGGTATGGGCATAGCTTTGTAGCTTTTATGGGACGCACCTGGGGAGATTCCCTCATTGCTCCATTATTCAGGGAAACCGCCAAATTTGGTTATGAGCGTGCCCTTGAAAGAGTGGTAGGCCTTAGTGCCAAAACCGTTTCGGATATCTGGAAAAGCACCAATTACACCCATTTTGAACCTTTGATGGCCGATAGCGCACGCCATATAGCAAGGGGTGAAAAAATCATTTCTTCCGATAATGCCGGACATATCAACATCAGTCCGTCAATAAGTCCCGATGGAAAATACGTTTCCTTTTTTTCCGAACGCGATCTTTTTTCTATTGACCTTTTCCTTGCCGATGCACAGACCGGGGATATTAAACACAAACTTGCCAGCAGTACAAGGAACATGGATATTGACGGGTTTAACTTTTTTGAGTCCGTCGGCTCCTGGTCGCCCGATGGAAAAAGATTTGTGCATGTGGGAGTAAAGCAGGGCGTGAACCAGTTAATCATTGTGAATGTCGACCGGCCCAGGCGGACCAGGGAGGTAAAAGTTCCCGGTGTTCCCTCATTAAACAACCCGTCCTGGTCTCCGGATGGAAGCTATATTGTATTTAACGGGTTGGTTGACGGGCGCCACGATCTTTTTAAATATGAACTTGAAACAAAAAAAGTAACCGCTCTGACCAGTGACCGGTATTCCTATCTCCACCCCTCATGGTCACCAGACGGGAATTGGCTGACTTTCTCTACCGACCGTCCCCAATCCTCTCAGGGCGATAATCCCAATTTTCTTTTCAACCTTGCAGTCATGGACATGCGGGATGAAAACAGAACCATCAGGGTTTTTGACGTTTTCCCTGGTGCCGACAATATCAATCCGATATTTGATAAAGAACAACAAGGAATTTACTTTTTGAGTAACAGCGATGGTTTTCGAAACCTGTTTTTTCTGGATATCGAAAAAGAAGAGGTATATCGCCTCACCGATTATTATACCGGTATCAGCGGTATTACCCACCTTTCCCCGGCATTAACCGTTGCCCGTGAAACAGGGCAGATCTTTTATTCGCATTATCAGCATGGGAAATACTCAATTTTTAGTGCGGATGAAGATGATTTCGACTGGGTGCAGGTTGATCCCCTTAAAGTAGATTTAACCGCTTCTGTTTTGCCTCCGCTTGAAAGGCCTACCCGCCCTATTGTGGATGCCAACCTGGAGATAGAACCTGTAGATCCGATCTTTCCTGTGGACTCCTTCGCCGAAATACCCTATAAACCCCAGTTTTCTTTGACCTTTATCGGCAGCTCAGGTGTTGGAATGGCCACCAACCGTTTTGGAACGGGAGTAGCCGGTGGGGTGAGCATGTTGTTTAGCGACATTACCGGCGACAATCAACTGTTTGCTGCTGCGGCGGTAAACGGAGAAATTTACGACTTTGGAGCACAGGTTGGTTACCTGAATCAAAAAAGAAGGGTAAACTGGGGAGGGATGGTTTCACACATTCCCTATCCGTTTGCCAGGCTGAGGCTTACCAGGGATACCCTCAATATTGACGGGGAGCCTGCCATTGTGGATAATATGCAACTGCTGATGCAAAGAACCTTTGAAGACCGGATCAGTGCTTTTGCCTTTTTCCCGTTTTCTACCACCCGGCGACTTGAGTTTGGGGCTAGTTTGGCATTTTACTATTTCCGGATTGATGCCATCAACAATTATTATTACCAGGGCTTTAAAATAGGGGAGGACCGGGAGCGCCTGGATGCACCCAGTGGTTTTAACCTGCAGCAGATCTCTACGGCTTATGTGGGTGATAATTCCTTTTTCGGGCTTGCTTCTCCTATGGTCGGGCAGCGCTATCGTTTAGGAGTTGACAAATACTTTGGACAGGTTGATATGTGGAATGTTACCGCTGATTATCGAAGGTACTGGCGGGCACAACCATTTACCTTTGCAATCAGGGGCGTTCATTACGGCCGCTACGGAAAGGAGGCAGACAATAATCTGTTCTATCCTTTATATCTTGGATACCCGGGATGGGTCAGAGGGTATGATTACCGTTCCTTCCAGAGTTTGGATGATGCAGTGGATGAGCAATTTACTTTCGATCAGTTGCTTGGTAGTCGGGCTATATTAGGGGGAGTAGAGATCCGGATCCCTTTTTCCGGACCGGAAAGACTTGCCCTGATCTCCAGTAATTTTTTCTTTACGGAACTGGCTTTATTCCTTGATGCAGGGGTAGCCTGGAATGATGACACCCGGATTACCCTTGACCGCTCCAAAGCAATGGATGAAGGAAATAGATTTCCGGTTTTCAGTACCGGCCCTTCCCTGCGCATCAATGTGTTTGGAGCGCTTATCCTGGAACCTTATTATGCATTCCCCTTTCACACAAAGGGTATTTCAAAAGGGGTGTGGGGACTTAATTTTGTACCCGGTTGGTAATTAAAATATTGATCCGGATGCTGAAAAAAAAGCCCGAAGAAATTCTCCGGGCTTTTTTAATATGTTCTTAAAAAAGTATCAATCTTCCTGTTTGACCTCTTCAATGGCTTTGGCCAGGGAAGCATCCTTAGTATAGAACCTGCCCCATTTCTCTTTTCCATCGGGCTTTGTGGCCAGGGAAACAAGGATTAATACCAATATAGACAGGGATGCCGCCGGCAGAATGATGTATTGCTCATTTAGCAGCTGTACGCCTTGGTAATGCATCAAAATAGAGTTGGTTACGGTAATGAAAAGGGTAACACCCATCCCCGTAGCAATGGAAGCAACTCCCCCTTCTACGGTAACCCGTTTCCAGAGGAAGGCCGCCAGCAGGGCAGGCGTAAGGCCTGCACCCACCATGGTATAGGCGGTCAGGGCCATGGCAAGAATGGTCTGGAACTGCGTTAATAATAAGTAGGCCAAAAATCCCAGCAATACAACCATTACCCTTTGAAAAATTACAATCTTCTTTGGATCCGCACTGCGGTTAATGAACCGTTGATAAATATCCCGGGTGAGGTTTGTAGAGGGGGTAAGCAAAAAACTGTTTCCTGTGGAGGTGATAATGGCTACCGAAGCAGCAAGCAGCAAGAGCCCTCCCCAGATAGGAAGACCTACTTCCGTTCCATATCGTGCAGTGTGCAATATAATCCTTTCAGCGTTTTCGCTGGAGAGGAACATTTCGTTGGCCTTATCCAGCAGGTTGAAGTGGCTGAAAGCAAAAATAGCCAGGGAGGCCAGTGCGGTTTCCACCACAATGGTTCCGGAAACCCAATAAAGTACAGCATTTTTAGCCGACTTTTCGTTTTTGGCAGAGAAAAATTTCTGGTACATATTCGATTCCCCTAGCAACAGAAAGAAAGTTGGCAAGAAAATCCCCATGGCCCAGAAAAAACTGTTACCCCCGAAAATCTGGAAATGGGAAGGATCCAGGGTCGCGGTGAGGTGTTCCGAACCACCGATATTGAAAAAAACAAGGGGCGCAGCAACCAGCATGGCTACGGTGATTACAGCGCCATTGATAATGTCTACCGATACAATGGACATCATCCCTGCAAATGCCGTGAAGGTGATGATAAATCCGGCGGTTAGCAATACCCCCTGCCATTCGGGGATACCTGCCACCAGGTCGAGTACAAAACCTCCTGCCCTGAACTGGTAACCCACAATGGTTGTGTAGGCAATTACAATGACAATGGTTCCCAATATCCTTGCATATTTATTGTAGCGCAACTCCAGAATGTCGGGAACAGTATATTCGGCAATACGTCTTACGCGCCCTGCCAGGAAAAAAACAATAATGATCCCAATCCAGGCCCCGGCGGCCATCCAGAGCTCAGAAAAACCCACATTGGCGGCAAGCCCGGCACCGGCGAGCAAACTGCCGGAACCCATCCAGGTACAAAGCAAGGTTCCCACCAGTCGGGGAGTGGAAACTGATCGCCCGGCAACCATAAAATCGTCCTGGCTCTTGACCATAAAACTTTTGTAAATGGAAATACCCATCAGCAGGACAAGGTACCCTAACACAACCCATAAAAAAATCATAAGATTCCTCCGTTTTTTTAATACGGCTTCTGTTTACCACGGATAAAAGAAAACCGTTGTTGTTTTGGTTAATATTTGATTAATATTTGTTTGTTGTTTTTTTATCAGACGGGCAAATTTAAGAAAAAAAGCTTCCCAAAAACCCAAACTTATTTACTAAACCCCAAAAGATGGATTTAGAAGCGAAGCCTGAGCTGGGCTTTGATCTCTGTGCGGGTGTTGCCTTCGATGGCATCCAAGCCGTTTCCGATCTGGTTGCGGTTGGTGTAATAAGTTTGTGCCAGGCGGGCATAAAGATCGATACGGCGGGACATACGGTAACGTGCCAGCAGATAAACACGGTTTCCCTTGTCCGAATAAAAGGGAAAGGAAAAAGCATACAACACATCATTTTCATATGCATAAATGCGGGAATCAAACCCATCGGTGTCAAAAAGGGCATAACGAAAAGTGAGGGCCCATGGACTGCCAAAGCTCCGATAGCGGATATCCTGGTAAACCATGTAGCCTTTTTCCTGCCTGGTTCCAAAGAGAAAATCCACCACTTCTATCCGGTTTCTTAAGGAAAAGGATTGGGAAATGTCATAGCCGAAATGAAAGCGGAAGTTTTGCCTTATTGCATCGTCCAGGTAACGAATGATAACATCTTCTCTCGTGTTCAGGGGTTTGTTTTTTACACGGTAGCGGGCATACATCTCCACCCGGCGCGAAGGCCGGTAATTGACTTGCAGGAGGTAATCGTAACCCCGGGAAGGCATATACGTTCGGAATTTCATCCATGGAAAAGTGAAATGATCCGCATAGGCCGACAGGCTTATCCGGCTGGTAAGGCGGGCATTCAGCCCAACATAAAGACCTTTTTCATTAGCCACCCTGGTGTTTTCGGAAAAAGCCACAGAAAAAAGGGACTGATAATTCCTGGTAAACTTCCGGTGAACGATTGCCATGGACAGGCGGGGATCCAGACTCATCATCAGGCCGTTGAGTATGGCGTAGCCACCGTTCTCGCTTAAAGCGAATTCGCCGAACACATTGAAATTCCGGAAAATGTAGTTGTAATCCAGGCCTATGTTGCTATTGGTATTGCTGCTTAAATCAAACTGGTTGTAAAAAGAAAGTTTGCGTCTGAACTCTGCGCCAAGCTCCATATGGTATGCCGATAGGCCAAGGGAAAAGTTTCTTTTGCGGTAAGCCAGGTTGCCACCGAAAATGGTTTCATCCACCGCATTTTTTCCCTCCAGCTCACGGGGTGTGCGGTGCAGGCCTGTTTGTTGAAGACTTGTAATGGCAAGGGTTTCATGGGTTAAAGTGTCCGTCTCCAACACCGTAGCATCCCGGCTTTTGGAGGAAATAAAGGCGGTGAGTTCAATATTTCCAAATCCTATGGTAGCCCCGGCTCCGCGAAAAAAGTTGTTTTCATCCACGGAAGTGTATTGGCGCAAACCCAACCCGTTTTTCTTTACATTGACGGCATCGCTGCTTTTGCCAAAGGCCAGGCCAGACCATAAAGTGAGTCCCTGCCCAAACTGTACCTGAAAATCACCAATAGCTACCGCCCTGATCCTTCCAAAATCCCGCAACAGTAAGTGGGCTGAATAAAAGTCAAAACCATGGGGCTGGGTTCCCCTGAAAAACTCTTCTCCCGGGTCTTTTTCCGCTGTAAATCCAACACTCACATTGTTGTAATAAGTGAAGCGGTATCTTGTGTATAACCTGTATGGGCTTCCAAGATAACGGGCATTGGGGTTGGTTTCCAACTCTTCGGGATCGATGGGGCTGAAACCTCTTTGTTCTTCAAAAAGTCTTTGGTAACGCAGAAAATACTGGCTATTCCCCTCCCGTATCATGTCATCAAAAGTAAAATGTCGCCTTCTAACATCCTCACTGACAAATACAAATGGCAACATGGCCTCAATGGTTTCCAGGTCAAAACCGTCTAAGGCCTGTAACTCATAGATACTGATCAGGTTGCCAAATTTACTGATATGAGCCAATAGGTTATTGATCTGAATGTCGTTTAGGAAAAATAATCTGCGCAGGTCATCTGCTCTGGCTGTATTCAGGTTGATGGGGCTTTGTGCCAGGAATTGCAACTCTTCAAACAACTCTGCATAATCCAGCTCCTCATCGGCCTCCTCTAAAAGGCTTTCAATGCGCTGATAAAACTCTTCCAGGTCAAAAGGTTGATAAGCAGGGGGTATGGTGTCAGTTTGGGCAATACCATTTGATATTCTTAAAAAGAAAAACAGCAAAAGGAAACCTAAAATACGGCATGCTGGTTTTTTACGTGAATATGCATTTGGGATTTGCATCTGTTTAAAGTCGCTTTACCTGAATTTGTATACCAGGCTGGCCTGGGGGGAGTATCCAAGAACATGATGAAAGGAAGTGGCCAGGTCAATGGTAATGTTGCCTATATCCATCCCAAAGCCGAAAGCATTGGTGGTGGGGTTTGTACCCATTCCTCCCCTGATATAAACATGGTCAATCAACTGATATTCCAGTCCTGCTTTAAATACCGGGTTAAACTCCATGTCTTTTTCGGTTTCCACAGTCATCATAACCCTTTCGGAGAAAGCGTATGCCAGACCTATACGCATAATCGTCGGAATGCGCTCATCATCAAAATCGGCAATGCTTGCCCGGGTGGGGTTAAATACATGGGCGCCAATATTCAGTCCGGAAACCAGTTCATAAATGACCCCAAGTTCAACTGCAAGGTTTCCTGCCGTGCCGTAGCCATCCCCAATGTGGGTGTATAAATAATTGAGTTGAACACCTGCCGATAATCTTTCTCCGAATGAACGGGCATAGGCCAAACCGATCTTGCTTTCATGGTATAAAGAATATCCGAAATAACTAACATTCAGGGCAAAAACACCCGGTGAAGCCGGGTATGCAATAGCGGCCGCACCAAAGCTCATTTCCCGGGTCATAAAGCGATTCTCAAAATAAAACCCTGCTACCATATACTCCAGCCTGGCCAGCCCGGCCTGGTTGTGACTTACTGCCCAAAAGTCATACAGGGTAACCGCAGCATTGCCCATTCCTGCTGCCCTTCCTCCGAAAGGGAAGTTGTCGTTGGCTGCGTAAACCAGGTTTGAAACCAAAAAAAGGCACAGAAATCCCAAGGAGGTTTTTTTATACATAATCCCCGGTTTTAGTCAATTCAAAAAAAAGGGAGGAGAAAAGAAGCCACAAATTGTGCAGGCTTCTTTTTTGCAAGTTAAGTAAAATTTAGTTTTGAAACCGCGTTTTTTTCGCCAAATTTAATTTTAAAAAAAACTGAAAGGACAAATTATTCCCCGGGAAGACTTAAGAGGTAGAACCCAAAAGTCAATCAACTAAGGCAGGGAACACTCCTGCTTTAAAATGCCTTATTGTACCCTGAATTTGAAATTTACCTTTTTAAGGTCTTCATTGGCTTTAACCACTTTGCTTTTTAGGTTTTCTTTAAAAGCCGAAAGTCGCAGGTCAATATTTTCATCGGTGAGGGCCAGGATCTGCATGGCCAGTATGGCGGCATTTTTGGCATTATCAAGGGCAACGGTAGCTACGGGAATACCTGAAGGCATTTGAAGAATGGATAAAACCGAATCCCATCCGTCCATGGAAATGGATGATTTAACCGGTACCCCGATCACGGGAAGGGTAGTACCTGCGGCAATAACACCAGGCAGGTGGGCTGCTCCGCCGGCACCGGCTATGATCACTTTGATGCCGCGCTTGCGGGCGTTTTCCGAAAAATTCATAACTTTCTCCGGGGTGCGGTGAGCGGACAGGGCGTTGATCTCAAAAGGGATCTCCATTTCATCAAAAAACTTTGCTGCTTCCTGCATTACGGGCATATCGGAAGTACTGCCCATGATTATACTTACTAATGGTTTCATATGTATTTGTATTTAATTTAAAATGTAAAATTACGAAACCTTTATTTATCCTGTTTTAATTATTTCGCAGAATATTTCGCGGTATTTTTTAAAATGATTAATTTAGTAAGTAAATTACATTAAATCCAAGACCTTATTTAATCACCCAAAAACTTGAAAACATGCAAAGGATATTTTTATTGATCGCAATAGCATTGATGATTGGAGCATGCGGCCACAGAGAGCATGCCAGGGAAGTAGCCCATGACGAGGAAGTACGTCCCCTTTCCCAGGAACAAAAAGCTTTTTTAGATCATTTACGTGACCTTTGCGGTCAATCTTTTCCGGGAGAGCAAACGTACATTGCTGAAGGTCGTGAAAGCTGGGAGGACCTTGATTTTACCATGCGGGTGTCCAAATGCGAGGAAGATGAGGTACATGTTGATTTTCACATGAACGGAGACGAGTCCCGCACCTGGTTGTTTTTGGTGGAAGATGAAGGTTTGCGCTTACGCCACGATCATCGGCATCCCGATGGCACTCCGGAAGAGATAACCCTTTATGGCGGTTATTCTGATGGTCTCGGCACCCAATTTGTTCAAAATTTCCCGGCAGACGATTATACCTGCGAAATGCTACCCGCTTCCTGTCATGCAGTCTGGGGCGTAGAGTTTTCGCATGACCTTTCTACCTTTAGTTACGTGCTTGCTCATGAAGGAGACAAGGTGTTCAGGGCTGATTTTGATTTGACTGAGCCCCTGGATGAAAAGGAAAATTAATTTTAGCGAAATCTTCGTTTTCTTACCCCTGGTTTCACATTTTGGTATCAGGGGTTTTTATTGTTTGAATAATTTGTATTTTGGCTAAAAGAAAAAACAACATCGGGAATGGATGAACAAAGAAAAATATTCAGGGTGTTGCAACTTATTGCCCGTTTACGGGCTCCTCTGGGATGCACCAAGGCCGATGTTGCCCGGGATTTTGACGTTTCGCCCCGCACCATTGAAAGGTATATTTTACTGCTAAGGGATTTGGGGTTTGAAGTGATTCGGAAAAACGGAAGATTCCGGATTGAAAGTCCATCCCGTTCAACCTTTAAACCCGAGGACCTCATCGTTTTTTCTGTAGAGGAAGCGGCCATCGTTAAAGATGCACTGGTGGCCTGTGGGGTTTCCTATCCCTTACAGAAAGGGCTGCTGGATAAACTTTACGCACTGACCGATTTGGATGAATTGTCCGAAACCCTTTACGATCAACATGTTTCAAAGAACATCAACCATATCCGCCTGGCCGTTAAGGCCAAAGAACAGGTTTTATTGAAGGACTACCAATCCGTTAGCAGTAAAAAAATATCAGATCGACTAGTGGAACCCATCCGATTTTATAATTATTACCAATACTTGTTGGCTTTTGAAGTAAAATCCCAAAAAGTTAAACAATACAAGACCAGCCGCATTTCCCGTGCCGAGCTCACCAATAAGCCCTGGAAATTTGAATCCATGCATACCCGGGGCAAGGTGGGTATTTTTGGCATGACCGGTGAGGTGCCAATCAATGTGAAATTACAGCTGAATAACCGGGCCCGTATGCTTATGGAGGAGGAATATCCGGATGCCGGTTTATATATCAGAAAAAAAGAAAATGACTATTTGTTTGACGGACCGGTTTATTCCCTGGAAGGCATCGGACGATTTGTCCTTGGTTTGCTGGATGAGATCAAAGTGACAGAACCCCTTGAACTTAAAGAATATATCGATAAGAAAGTGGAAAAATTCCGAAAATTAAAATGAACCATTTTTTACTTGTGGGATTTATATTTCCACGGAAATAAAAGAGGTTTCGTTGGGGCTTTTGATTGTTTGGTATTGATTTGCTATTTTTACCAAAATTTTAACCTGAAATATGAAGAAAAATAAAGCAGAACTTCCTGATGATGAAAGCCATCTGATCAGTAAGAAGAAGTATTTTGATGTTGATAATCTTGTGTTTTGGCCCTCGGCACTGTTGATTGTTCTTTTTATTGCCATTACCCTGATCGTTGGTGCCCCAATGAATGAAGTTTTTGCCATCATCCAGGATACCATCTCCGAAAATGGTGGATGGTTTTTTGTTTTGGCGGTAAATTTCTTTTTGATCTTTTCCCTTTCCATTGCTTTCAGTAAACTTGGGAACATCCGCCTTGGTGGGCGACTGGCAAAAACAGAATTCAGCACCGGTGCCTGGTTTGCCATGTTGTTTAGCGCCGGAATGGGTATTGGAATTCTTTTCTGGAGTGTGGGTGAACCCATTTTGCACTATATAACACCACCTTTTGGAGATGGAAATACGGTTAAATCGGCCGAGGTGGCTATGCAAACCACATTTTTGCACTGGGGCTTGCATGCCTGGGGAATTTACGCCCTGGTAGGCATGGCATTGGCATTTTTTACCTTCAATAAAAAATTACCCCTTACCATCAGCTCCGTTTTTTATCCTTTAATTGGTGAACGGGTTCATGGCGGTTTGGGAAAGGCCATTAACGTGCTGGCGGTGGTGGCAACGCTGTTTGGGCTGGCCACCTCTTTGGGATTGGGTGTGCAGCAGGTCAGTGCCGGATTGAACCATTTGTTTGGTCTTCCCGATACGGTTACGATGCAGGTTACCTTAATTGGAATAATTACCCTTGCCGCCACTGCTTCTGTGGTTGCCGGGCTTAGTCATGGGGTCAAACGCCTCAGCCAGATGAATATCATTATTGGTGCCTTTTTCCTCTTATTTATTTTAATTGTAGGNCCATCCCTGTTTATTTTTGGCTCTTTTGTGCAAAATGTGGGTGGCTACCTGGATAACTTCTTTGCCCTGAGTTTCTGGACGGAAACCTACCAGCAATCCGATTGGCAAAAAAGTTGGACTGTCTTTTACTGGGCCTGGTGGATCAGCTGGTCTCCCTTTGTGGGGATGTTTATTGCCCGGATCTCCCGGGGTCGGACCATTCGCGAATTTATCCTTGGTGTATTGATTGTCCCTACCCTGATCACCTTCCTTTGGTTGTCTGCTTTCGGAGGTTCTGCCTTATACCTGGAGTTGAACGCACTGGCCGATATTTCCGTGGCGGTACAGGAAAATGTAGCCACTTCATTATACGAGTTGCTTGACCAGTTCCCTCTTGCAGCAGTTACCTCCCTTATTGGAGTATTACTGGTTACCAGCTTTTTTGTGACCTCTTCCGACTCCGGCTCCCTGGTGATCGACAGCCTTACTGCCGGTGGTAAACTGGACGCCCCCGTCGCACAGCGCGTTTTCTGGGCAGTTACCGAAGGGGCTGTGGCCGGGGTTTTGCTGATAGGAGGAGGACTTGGCGCCTTGCAAACAGCTGCCATTACTACGGGATTGCCATTTGCCATAATTCTTTTTCTTATGGCTTACAGCCTGCTTAAGGGCCTGCGTGAAGAGCAATTCAGGATCACACGCTTTGAACTGGAAAAAGAACGCAAATCTTACCAGGACGTTATTAAAGACGTAATTACCAAAAGAGAAAAAGACAAATCTAAAAAATAGAGCGCCCATGGATCAGTTTAAAAATATACTGGTGTGCCTTGACCTTACCGATATGGATGAGGTTCTTGTGAAATATGCAAATTATCTTGCAGAAACATTTAATCTGGATAAAATAACCTTTAT
>SL_3KL_010_SEDDRAFT_10002265_pt1 | contig 17632 bp, 15 predicted proteins | sample SodLakKL_010_SED_2_FD_10381 | JGI IMG/M metagenome (IMG submission 10381) | reverse complement strand
ATGAGTCTTCTGCCAATGTATCCGTTTGCGCCGGTAACGAGTATGTTCATGGTAGGAGTTGTTTGTGACCCTGGAACTTTAGACTGGACTAAGGGAATTTGCTGAGTATTCACTTTTTGAAGTCTAATGTCCGAATGAAATTGAAACCTTTTTCAGCCTTGTTAATGCTAAAAAGAGAAATTAAATGTAAGTTGTTCATACTTCCCCCTCCATTATTTATACTGTGATCGGGATATAGCCCTGCAGTAACCTCATGATTTATGAGGCACGGCAGTTTGTAGGGATAAAAAAGGCCACAGTCCCAATTCAACAGTTCTGCAACAAAGCGAGGTCGGGAAAATGCCGCTATTGTTTGATCACTTTCAGGACTTTTCTCCGTATGCCATCGGTAATTTCTATAAAATAAATTCCCGGAGGACTGTTGGATAATTGATCGATAGAAATTTGTGTTTCAACGCCGCCGGGTAAGTAATGGGTGCGGTTGGAAATAAGCCTGCCGTTGATGTCAAATATTCTCAGTGCATAATCCCCGGAATGCATGTCCGCAATCTCGGCCCTGAGATAGAGGGTCTGATTGAAAGGGTTGGGGAATGCTTTTACTGAAAGTATTTCAGCGAACTCCGGATCTATCACTGAATTGGGACATTCCGTCATCAGGATAAAAGAAATGGTGTATTTGCTGGTATCGAACGTGCATATCCGCCTCACCTGAATTTCATAGGAAGTGCAGGGCTCCAGGCCGCTGACTTGATAAAAAGTATCGGGTGTCGCTTCTTCTTCCCACATAAATGAATTCAACTCCCGGTACCGGATGTTGTAGGCCAGTGCATTCTCCAAACTGTCCCATTGCACCAGAATTCCCTCGGGACTGACGACTTCGGCTCTCGCCTCCTCAATTTCGGGACAAACTTCAGTGGGTTGGTAAAGAAACACACAGTAATCAAGCACCTGTCCAAATTCAATGGTGTCGCAGGCATTGATGGGTGGAATACTGTCCGCATCTTCCATGAATTGCATCGATACCCGCATCCTTACATGACCGGGTTCAATGCCCTCGTTTATTGGAACAACGATGGTGGAGTCGATAGCATCGGTGGTGGTCCTTCCGGGATCAAAAATTAATTCCTCTTCTGAAAACTCACCGTCGCGGTTAAAGTCCAGCCATATCCTAAAGTATTGAGGAAAACTGTTTCCTGCAAAGCCGGGAACCAGAGAAAAACGCAGTTCTTCCCCCATATTGATTACGCGTACTATCCCGTCCGTCATGGCAGCGTATCCGACTTCTGCTCCTGCTACGGGCATCATCTCACCTGCCACTAAAAAAGTATCGATCCATTCGAAATCAGCATTGATTTCAGTGGGTTCACAAAAAGGCAGAGAGTCGCAATCCGTGCATTCGGGAGTTTCCAAAATCATAATTTCTGAAAATGCGGTAAACCCGGTGTCACATCTGGCCTGCACCTGATACTCGTAAAGGTGGCAGGGTTCTAAATCCTCAAAAACGATGAAATTGGGTTCCCACAAATCCGTTACTTTCCAGAATTCATCGCCAAATGCTCTGAACCGAATGTTGTACTCAAAAGCAGGCAGTATTTCGTTCCAACTCAATATGGCAGTACTCGGCCCGTCAAATTCTACATTGAATTCAGAGGGTGCTTCACAACAGCCAATGGTTGTAAAATCCGTTATGTTGGTCCAGGAACCTTCACTGTCTTGACAAATGGCCCGCAATTCAATTTCGTAATGGGTACATAAGTCGAGATCCAGTTCAAAAGGGCTAAATACGTCTTCATTCACCTGCCAGTCTCCGGAGTCTCTTCTTACCCTAAGGTCAACCCGCTCTGTACCGAGTACTTCTTCCCAGCTCACTTCCAGTGAAAAGTCGTCTACTTCATCAATGTTAATCTCCAGGGGTGAAGGACAATCAGAGCAGGCCGCCAATAGGATTTCAATGGCATTCGCTGCATTGACCCTACCTCCCGAAATGGTGAAGCCCTCCAAATTGGGCAAGACATCTACGCCCTGCAATAAATAATTTCGAACCATCCTGGCAGATGCTTCGGGAATGGTTCTGCCGACTCTAATTAAGCCTTCACACGGGGCCGAGTACATGAGCCCAATGACTCCGGCAACGAGGGGAGAGGCAAAGGAAGTCCCAGAACTAAATCGGTAACTTCCGTCATTGCGCGTGGTAAGAACCGATGAACCGGGAGCTCCGAGTTCTATGGTTTTTTCTCCAAACCCCGCACTGTTGCGTTGATCAGACCGGGTGGTGGATGTCACAGAAATTAGAAAGGGACTTGAACAAGCCGTAGGCAAATCCTTCACTACATCAACATCCGCATTTAAATTGGTCGTGGCGGCCACACTGAGAATTCCATGCACCCCCAGCGTATCGTAAAAGTTACACCAAAGTGGAGCATCTTCGGGATTGCCTCCATCCACCCCCCATGAAGAATTGGTGGCAACGACAAAGGCTCCGCGTTCGCCATTTGTTTCGTTATAAATTTTCCTTTGTGTAAGGATGTACTCATATGCTGCTATGGCATTGGATTCAAAACCATTGCCGCCGACTACGGTCATAATTTTGATATTCCAGTTCAATCCGGCAATTCCTTCATCGTTGTTGGTGACGGCTCCAATCATCCCGGTAACCGGAGTTCCGTGTGAACCAAGGAAATTCGATGAAACGGTAGCGTTGTTGAGAAAGGTATTCCATCCGTATACGTCATCAATGTACCCATTCTCGTCATCGTCCAGGCCGGTGTTGGCAATCTCGTGCCTGTTTACCCAAAACATTCCCTGTAAATCAGGATGTTCGAGGTTGACCCCGTCGTCAACCACAGCGATAACAATGGTATCTCCCAAGGCGCTGAGACCGCCCGTTGTGATTTCCCAGGCTTCGAGGGCGGATATATCCGCTCCGGGAGTGCCATCGGATTGCCCTGTATTGTTTAAATGCCATTGTTCTGAAAATCGCGGGTCATTGGGTGGAATATCTACATCCCTGTTGCGGATTCGGTGATTCAATTGTGCGTACTTTACGCCGGGATTGGATCGAATTTCTGCTAAAAACCGCCCCTGGTGAATCTTTCCAAAATCAAATGTGAGCCGATAAATTCCAGAATGCTTTGACAGTCTCTCGGCCACTTCTATCCCTGTGGGTTGGTTTTCAAAAGAGACATGTGCCCGAGCAACTCCCTCTATGGTATAATCTTTTTGCACCTGAATTAAAATATCCCCCGGCCGGTATTCAACTTCCTGATTGAAAGCAATTGAACTACTGAGCGCAATAACAAAGAATGGTAAAAAGGCCACCAAAAAACCAGGGAGTTTTTTCCCCTCAAATGGGTTACAATACTTCATAAAATCGATTTGTTTTAGCAATTCATCAATTGTTGGGACTCCAAACCTACAGTTTTTTTTTTAGATTGATCCATTGGAAATCGTCCAATACTCAATAAAAATCAAACCGAAATAACCGCTTTGATGCTTTCTTCTCAATTCCCCAGAGAACTCCTCTGTCTAATATCAGATCGATGAATCCCATTCATGATTATTTTGTAAAAATAGCACATATCATGTAAAAAATAGGCTTCTGAATGTAAAAATTGCAGTAGAACTGAAAGATTAACGTTTCTATTGGATTTAAGTGGAACTGTTTTTATACATTAAAAATAAAAATAATATGAAAAAACTTGCATTACAATGTATAGTGTATTAACTTTGTGCATAATATGATTTTTTAACCTCATAATACAAATGTTATGATCACAAAATTGAATAAGATTTTCCTGGCTGCGGTAATGGTTTTACTCGGTTTAGGATTAGGGAATGTAAATGCTCAGTCCACTTATGACCTGGCCCAGAAGAAATACGGTATGGGGTATTTTGAGGAGGCTGCAGAAAAGCTGGCCGAGATGTCTGAATCCGGCAAACTGGCCGTTGAGGGGTATTTATTGGCAGGTAAGTGTTTCATCAATATGAATGATCCCTATTCTGCAGAAATGTACTTATCCCTCGGGAACAGCAAAGACCTGGAGCTAAATCATCCGGAGTTTTTTTACTTTATAGGTAAGTCATTGATGATGCAGGGCAATTATGAGAAAGCTGCCGAGAATTTTTTAACCTATACCCAGTACGACCCTTTGGTTGGTCGGCATTATCTCAAAAAAACGAGAATTGCCGCTGAGTTGGTAGAAAANGANCCCTCTTTCAGGGTGTACAATATGCCCTGGAATACTTCCGGAGCAGAGGGGAGTATATCGTTTTACCGCGGGGAATTGGTCTTTGTCTCTACTTCCGCTGAAAGGGATAGCGATTGTGGATTATGGCCTTGTAATTCAAATGGTGAAATCCTGCTCACTGCGGAAGGAGATCCGTTTCAGGTAGCTCGGTCTTTGAAAATAGAATTAAAAAAGGAAGAGCCCATGAATATGGTGGCTTACAGTGGCGATGGAAAGATGATGGCTTTTGTGCCCAATCAGGTTTCTTCTTGTAATTCACGACCGGTTCAAACCCAATCCGGAGACTGGTCACTTTACCTTGCCAAACTCAATGAAGATGGGGATTGGGATGAACTGAAGTCCTTTCCCTACAATTCTGCCCGCTATTCCATTGCTTTTCCATTTTTAAATGAAGACGGAACAGAGCTGTATTTTTCTTCCAATATGCCGGGTGGTTTCGGTGGCTTTGATTTATACGTAAGTCGTTTTGTAGACGATCAATGGACTTCCCCGGAAAACCTGGGAGCTGAAATAAATAGCCCGGGAGATGAAATCAGTCCTTTTGTTATTGAAAATAGTCTGTTCTTTTCTTCGGACTGGCATCCCGGTCTCGGCGGATTTGATGTGTTTTATACCCATCTCGATCATCCGGTGGAAATAGTCAATGCGGGACGAAGTATAAACAGTGCCAGAGATGATTACAATTTCATTTTGTCTGACAATTTAAAAGATGGTTTTCTGATTTCCAATCGTCCGGGTGGCCGTGGAAAATCTGATGTTTATGGGTTTTCGGCTCCTGATCCTATAGTAGAGCCATACATTGAAGTTGAAGGAGTTGCTGCCGAACTCATAGAAGAGGATAAAGAAAAGAACAGCGGGGAAATCATGATACGAGAGTTTTTCGGTAAGGCCAATGCAGTTTTTGCTTCTTATGCAGATGATACAAATGGCAAAGGGCAAAAGTTAAAAAATGTGTATTCCATCCAAGTGGCTTCTTTTAAAAAAGACTTCGACGAGCAAAACCTGTTGAGATCGCTTGGTGATGTAGGGGAAGTTTACAAGCTGTTTTACAATGCGGACATAAAGATCAGAGTTGGAATTTACGAGGATAGAAAAGATGCAGAAAGAGATTTGGAGGCCGTTAGAAAAAGGGGGTATACGGATGCATTTATAGTGAGGGAGCAAATAGTTCAAAGTACTTTACCCGGCTCAATTGCAAGAGCAGAGAAAAAAAGTCAGCCCTCAGAATCCCCTGTACAGACAGGATCTGAAGTTGAGTTGACAGAGTACCTGGTCAGGTTAGGAGCATTTAGAAATGCTCAGTACTTTGACCGACAGCCCTGGAAAGATTTTGAGATTGTTGAGGAATCCACCGGAGAATTTACGGTTTTTTACATAGGCAGTTTCTCCAAAATTGAGGAGGTAGAAGACGTCCGCCTCAAGGCTATTAACAGTGGCTATTCAGATGCGTTTATTGTTGTTCAGCACGACGGAAAGAAGAAGAAATATTGAGGTAGACGGTAAGTATTTTAACTTTTTTTGCTTGAATCCTGTGTGGTACCTACTGCACAGGATTTTTTTAGTTTGTCGGGTGAGCTATATTTACTTAAGTATCAATATTCAGGTTGAACCGGCTTTAAAAAGCTTCCGTTGATTCGAGTTGTCCGGTGTGGAGAGGGGCAATAAGGACTTCAAAACCTGAGGATTTTGGGATTTAATAGTCTCAACATAAATGCTGGTTTAAAAAGATGACGGTACAACAGACCTTCTTATATGTGAGGCAAATAGAATGACCACCGATTGATTTTAAAAAAAGTGAATAACGAACACTGAATACCGAATGCTGATTTTAGAAGTTATTAATTGGTTAAGAGACAAGCCGGAAACTGCATAATAAAAGATAAAGTGCAGCAAAATCAACCATCGAAATCATTCTAAAATCGTTAATCGGTGATCCTTAATCGTTATTCCTCACCTTCCCTGTAATTTAGCGTACCGGGGTTCTTAGTCAAACCCGAACGAGGAATGCCAGTAGATAACAATTGATAAAAAGTTCTTCAGTGTATAGTTAATCTGGTAGGAATCAAAAAAAGCCACAGAGGAGCCTTTCCAAAAATTAGACCCGGCCTTCCGTTCCAAATATTTCAGCCCACTCTTATATTAAAAAAGCTCTAATATTTTGGCGGCATGGAGTTATGTATTAAATTTGTGTTTTCCAATTACCACTGAAAATGGCAGCAGATAAAAATACCGGGCGTAAAATTGTAATCCCTAAGAAAAAGGTCGCGGGCAAACGCAAATACACCAAGCGAACCGGAAGAAAACCCGAAGCCAAAGAGCCCATGCTTTTCGGTAAGGTGAACTTCAAATGGATGCTCATTGGAATTGGCTTCATTGTACTCGGCTTAATTCTCATGCTGGGAGGAGATATGCCATCTCCGGATGTATGGGACGAGAGCCTGATCTACAGTCACAGAAGAATCACCATTGCTCCGCTGTTGATGCTCATTGGTTTTTGTCTTCAGATTTACGCCATCTTTAAGAAATAAGACGTTCCAATGTCAGAAATTCTTCAAAGCCTTATACTCGGCATAGTACAAGGACTCACAGAGTTTTTGCCGGTCAGCAGTAGTGGACACCTGGAAATCACCAAATTTCTGCTCGGAGATGAAAGTCTCGCCGAGGAAAGTCTGGCCATGACCGTTGCGCTTCACGTGGCTACAGCCCTCAGTACTGTGGTGGTATTCAGAAAAGAAATTGCATCCCTGATAAGAGATTTTTCCTTAGATACCCAAAAGGGTTCGCTTCCGTACTTCTTCAAAATTGCCATTACCATGGTGCCCGCCGCATTCATCGGTTTTTTTTTCGAAGACAAAATGGCCGTTCTCTTTGATGGGAAACTCCTCCTGGTTGGTTTTATGCTGTTGATTACTGCGGCTTTGCTTTTTATCGCCGATTCGATCAAAAGAAACCACCGCGAAGTTTCTTACAAAGACTCCATCATTATCGGACTGGCACAGGCTTTTGCACTCCTTCCCGGAATTTCCAGATCCGGCTCCACCATCTGCACCGCGCTTATTTTTAACATCAAACGCGAAGAAGCCGCCCGCTTTTCTTTTTTGATCGTACTCCCACTGATACTGGGAAAAGGAATATTGGATGTTCGGGAAATGATCCAGGGGAACTACGTTTTAATGGAGAGTGGTATCAGCCTGACAGTAGGATTTATTGCTGCTTTTATCACAGGGGTCATTGCCTGTAAATGGATGATTGCCCTCGTAAAAAGCGCCAACCTGAAATGGTTTGGAATTTACTGCCTGGTCATCGGAATTTCTCTGATTCTTTACAATACCGTTCTTTGAATATGAATCACCTGACTAAAAATGACGATTTCCGGCAATTGGATCCCCATCCCGGATTTACGGTATCTCTTGACAAACCACTTGAGTGGACTTCTTTTGACCTCGTAAACAAAATCAGGTTTCACCTCAAATATCAGTGGAAACTCAAAAAGCTGAAGGTCGGCCATGCCGGCACTCTGGATCCCCTGGCCACCGGTCTTGTCATCGTAGGAGTTGGGAGAGGTACAAAAATCCTCGACCACTGGATGAATAAAGATAAAATCTACAGCGGAACGATTAAACTCGGATCGACTACCGCTTCATACGACCGAGAAACTGAGGAAACCGAAGTGATTTCTATCTCTCATTTAACTGAGGAAGCTGTTTTAGCTGCTGTCTCTGATTTTACAGGTGAATTCTTTCAAAAACCGCCGATTTTTTCTGCTATTAAAAAAGAAGGGACGGCGCTTTATAAAATGGCCCGCAGGGGGGAGACAACCGAAATATCCAAGCGCCCCGTTCACATAAAGGAGCTGGAAATTCTCGAGTTTCCTCCGCCTTTTGTTAAATTCAGGATGAGGTGTTCCAAGGGGACTTACGTCCGCAGCTTTGCCAACGATTTCGGTGAGGCACTGGGTGTGGGCGGCTATTTGTACGATCTGAGACGCGAACAAATTGGCGAGCAAAGGGTCGAGGAAGCTTTTAAAATAGAAGAGGCACTTGAGGCGTTCTCTCTGATGTTGCCCATGGAAAAAAAATCATAAACCCAATAAGTTACCAACTGATATGTCCATATCCGTACAAAACCTGACCAAAATATACGGCCCTCAAAAAGCGCTCGACAGCGTTACTTTTGAAGTGAACAAGGGTGAGGTCGTCGGTTTTTTGGGCCCAAATGGCGCGGGCAAGTCCACCACCATGAAAATCCTGTGTTGCTTTATCTCTCAGGATGAAGGAGTGGCTGAAGTTTGCGGTATGAATACAGTGGAGAACAGCCTTGATGTGAGGAGGAAACTGGGCTATCTTCCCGAACACAACCCCCTGTATCACGAAATGTATGTTGTGGAATTCTTAAACATCTGTGCCGGTTTTTACGGCATTAAAAATAAGAGAAAAAGAATTTCTGAAGTCATTGAATTGACCGGACTGCAGCGGGAACAACACAAGAAAATCCACGCATTATCCAGGGGATTCAAACAGAGGGTGGGACTGGCTCAGGCCATTCTGCACGATCCCGAGGTGTTGATATTGGACGAACCCACTTCAGGTCTGGATCCCAATCAGATCGTAGAAATTCGATCCCTGATAAAAACACTGGGTGAAGAGAAAACAGTTCTTTTTTCCAGTCACATCATGCAGGAAGTGGAAGCCATATGTAACCGGGTATTGATCCTGGACAAAGGCAAATTGGTTATGGATTCCCCCATATCAGACATTCAAAAAGGTGGTAAAGGCCAGTTTGCAGCCCTGCGGATATTGTTCCTGAATGCTCTTACGCTGGATGAAGTAAAAAATATCAATGGGGTAGTGGAGGCAAAAAAAGTCAGTCAAAAGGAGTGGTTGATAAAAGGCCTGGAAAAAGAAGGAGAAGATTTTCGGCAACAAGTATTTTTGCACTGTGCAAAAAACGACACCGTCATACTTGAAATGAATCAAATCAGTGCCAGTATGGAAGAGGTTTTTAGAGAATTGACCAGAGATAAAAATTAATCGATAATTGAAGAAATGATCAGCGTTTACTTAAAGGAACTCAATTCGTTTTTCAGCTCCCTGATAGGGTATCTGGCCATTGTCGTATTTCTTCTGATGACGGGTTTGTTTTTATTCGTCTTTCCTGAGACCAGTTTACTCCACCAGCCCTTTGCAACCCTGGAACCTCTTTTTAGTATTGCGCCCCTGATTTTTGTATTTTTGATTCCGGCCATTACCATGCGTTCCATTTCAGAAGAACTCTCCAACAACACCTTTGAACTCATAGCTACTAAGCCATTAAAAACCTCTGATATACTTTTGGGCAAATTTTTTGCGGCTGCCAGCCTCGTCATTTTTGCTATTTTACCTACTTTATTGTATTACTATACGGTCTACCAGCTCGGGGCGCCCGTTGGAAATGTCGACAGCGGAGCTATCTGGGGTTCCTTTCTGGGATTGGTGTTTTTGGGTATGGTTTTTACGAGTATCGGAATTTTGGCCAGTTCACTCACTAAAAATCAAATCGTGGCCTTTTTATTGGCGGCCTTTTTGTGCTTTTTTATGCATTACGGATTGCATTACCTGAGTAGCCTCCCGGTATTTTACGGACAAATGGAATGGGTACTCCAGAGCATTGGCATCGATCACCATTACGCCTCTATCAGCCGCGGCATTGTAGACAGTCGGGTAGTGGTATATTTTTTCAGTATTACCGTATTTTTCCTGGGGCTGGCACATTTTAATATACAACAGCGAAAGTAAGAGTATGATGAGAAAAGAGAGCCGTAGAAAATGGATACAACTGCTGATTTTGACATCGGCTTTACTGGCTGTCAATGTGATTGCTCATTACCAACACGGATTTATTGATCTGACGGAAGATAAACGGTTTACGCTGTCCGAACCGACAAAACAAATGCTGGTAGAACTCAATGAGCCCATACGCGTTCAAATATTGCTGGAGGGTAATTTTCCGGCCGAGTTCAGAAGGCTTCAATCCTCCACAGAAGATATGTTGCGAAGGTTCAGAAGTTACAACAATCAAATAGATTTTGAATTCATCAACCCCAATGAGGGGGATACCCAGGAAAAAAACAAAAGAAGGCAAGAATTGACTGAGAGGGGTATTCACCCTATTAATATGCGCGTACAAGAGGCCGGTGAAAGAGTGGAGCGCCTCATTTATCCCTACGCAATTGTCAATAGTTCCGATCGCGCCCTCAGCGTCAATCTTCTGGAGGATGAAGTCCCCGGAGTCGATCCGAGAATTACTCTCAATAACTCAATTGGTTTGCTGGAGTACAAATTGGCCAATGCCATTCACAAGGTGCAGTCCCCGGACAAACCAACAGTGGCTTTTACTACGGGGCAGGGAGAAGTGAAGTCGGAATTTTTAGTCGATCTGAATCGATCTCTCCGCGAGTACTATCAGGTAGGTCGAATCCATTTGGATTCCATTGATTTCATAGACCCGGAAAAAGCGCCTTTGCTCTTTGTTCCCGGTCCCACAGAACCTTTTAGTGAAAAGAAGAAATTCGCACTCGACCAATACATTATGAATGGAGGGAAAGTGATTTGGTTGATCAATAAATTGGCGGCGAACCTCGACAGTGTGCGGAAACATCAAAACTACGTTCCCAGAGAGTATGCACTCGATCTGGACGATTTGTTTTTCCGCTACGGCTTCAGATTGAATCCAGACCTCGTACAGGACCTTCAGTGCTCCAGCATACCGATGGTAATTGGCAGGGTGGGAAGTCAAAGCCAGATGGAATTGTTTCCCTGGTACTATCATCCCACAGCGGCTCCTTTTACCGATCATCCCATTGTAAGCGCCATCGACCGGGTAAATTTGTTTTTTCCCAACTCGATAGATACCATCCGAACCAAGGGACAGGTGGATAAAACCATATTGCTGGCGAGTTCGGAATTCTCGCGCTTCCAAATGATTCCGGCGCAAATTAATTTCGATATCCTGCGGTACGAACCGGATCCCGATCGATTTAACCGGCCTCATTTGCCTCTGGCTATCCTATTCGAAGGTGAGTTTTACTCCGCATATGAAAAGCGCTTGTCTCTCGAAATGGAGAGGTGGCTCAGTGAAGAGGGACTGGAATTTAAAAATAAAGTAAGGGACAACGCCATGATGGTCGTTTCCGATATCGACTTTGCGCTCAATTCATTTCACCCCAATACCGGGGAAATGAGACCCGCCGGCTTCAATCCGTACGAAAATCGGCTCTATTCGAATAAGGATTTTTTGTTGAACGCCGTTGAATATATGCTGGACGATTCGGGAATAATTCAAGCCAGAAACAGAGAGGTTCAACTGCGTCTGATCAACGAAGTCAAGGCCAGGGCAGAAATGACCCAATGGCAGTTACTCAATATTGCCGCTCCCATTGGATTTGTCTTTTTCTTTGGATTGTTTTATAACTTTGTGCGCAAAAGAAGGTATGCCAGAAAGGCTCATTAACTGTTTTAGTTGCAGAGATTAAAATTAAAAAATCATGCTCAGACTCTTTGTCGGTATAGTATTTCTCGCGCTGCTCTCCTCCGGTTTTGCCCACCCTTTCATTTTCTCTCAGGAGGAGGATTGGGGCTTTTACGCACACAGAAAACTAAACCGACTGGCTGTTTTTACCCTTCCCCCCGGAATGATGCCCCTTTTTAAGACCGAAATAGAATATCTTTCCGCCCATGCAGTAGACCCCGACAGAAGGCGATATGCAACTCCCCACGAGGGACCGCGTCATTTTATTGACCTGGATGCCTGGGGGGATTTTCCCTATGCCGATTTACCGAGAGATTGGAAAACCGCACTGGGAAAATACAGTGCCGTGTACGTTCTGGATCGCTGTGCCAATGAACAAACGCCGGACACCACGCTCATTTACTTCCCTTACATACACTGGGACGAGGAAGTGGAAAAAAAGAGAAGATCTTATGGGAATTACGGCGAATTGATTGAATTCAATTACCAGGCATTTATCGACGATGTGGTCTTTCCTGTTTTTTATACCGATCCCTGGGAGTTTCCCTTGTCCGACTGGCGTGAATTGAAAAAAATGAATGAGTGGTTGTCCGCGGACTGCCACACGATTCTGGTAAAAGACCAATTGTCACAATACGGGATTTTACCCTATTATTTACCGGTCATTCAGAGGCAACTCACTCGCGCCATGGAAAGGGGAGATAAAGCGAGGATTTTGCGACATGCGGCGGATATTGGTCACTACATCGGAGACGGCCATGTACCACTCCATACCACCATAAATTACAACGGTCAACTAACGGGTCAACAAGGGATTCACGCCTTTTGGGAAAGCCGCATTCCCGAACTGTTCGCAGAGGATTTCGATCTGATTGTCGGGAAGGCGCAATACATTGAAGACAAGGAGGAGTTTTTCTGGGATGTTATCGTTGACACCCACCTGAAAGTAGATTCTGTCTTGAGTATAGAGCAAAGATTGAGAGATACGTACCCCGAGGACGCTCAAATGTGTTTTGATGAGCGGAGCTTTCAAACCATTCAGCAACCATGCAGGGAGTTTGCTCTGGCTTATGAAAGAGAAATGAATCACATGGTGGAGCGCCAGATGCAAAAAACCATTTTTGCCATCGGTTCTCTCTGGTATACAGCCTGGGTCGATGCCGGGCAACCCAATTTAACCGGAGAAGCTTTGAGTTCAGATGACTCTCATTTAACAGAGAGTGACTCTCTGCGAATCAATTATCAGAGGGGCAGTGTATACGGCAGAGAACACCTGAATGAGTAAATAATTACCCATCCATTCATTGAAAATTCCAGAGTGATATCCGTTCAGGGGTTAAAGGAACCTATTGCATTTTTTCTTTTTGTATATTTGAACCTCAAATATAAAATATGCTCGTAAAAATCCTTCACGCATGCAGAGGTGCCGCCATTGGCCTGGCAGAAGTGATACCGGGAGTGAGCGGGGGTACCCTCGCTTTTATTACCGGAATTTACTACCAACTGATCGAGAGTATAAAGTCCTTTGACCTAGAGTTTTTTGGTTTGCTACTCAGTGGTAAATTTATAGCAGCCTGGGAAAAAGTGAATGGGAAGTTTTTGCTGCCATTGCTGCTCGGAATGCTTGTTGGTCTGGTCATCGGTATACTGCTCATCTCTGAACTCCTGGAGTCTCATCCACCGGTAGTTTGGGGGTTTTTCTTCGGCTTGATTCTGGCGTCCTCCTGGTACATTCTCCGTCGAATAGAGGGCTTTAATCTCCGGTTGGCTCTGTTCGTGGGAATAGGAATTCTCATTGCCTACGGAATCACCACTCTCAGCCCGGCAGAGGGGAGCAGTGCCTATCCGGCCATATTTTTGTCGGGTTCCATCGCCATTTGCGCCTTGATACTGCCCGGCATTTCCGGGAGCTTTATTCTTTTATTGATGGGGATGTATACCCTGATTCTTTCTGAGGCGAGAAGTTTTATTCAATTCAGGGACTTTGATGCGCTGTTGGTTCTGGTGGTATTTACTGCCGGGGCTCTTCTCGGACTGTTGATTTTTACGCGGCTGATCAGTTGGCTTCTCAATCATTATCAAAAAACCGTTTACGCTTTGCTGTGTGGGTTTATGATCGGATCATTGAACGCCATTTGGCCCTGGAGAGACCCCGTACTTTTTCTGGATGCTGAGGGAAATATCATACCCTCTGCCGTTCCTTTGACCGGGGATTTTAAAGTGTTGCAGGAGGTCAACAAGTGGCCGGCCGACTACATGAGCGGGCCCGCATTTACGGTGGCTGTTATAATGGCTTTTATTGCCGGGATGGCCATTGTATTGGTTATGGATCGAATTGAAATTAAGAACGGCTCAGACCGAAAAACCATTGAAAAATAATACCATCATGAAACAACTTTTCGTCATCAGACATGCCAAATCTAGTTGGGACAATCCCCGGCTGCCCGATTTTGATCGCCCCCTCAACAACCGGGGATTGCGGGACGCACCGGCCATGGCGCGAATCGTAGAAAAAAACCATAAGCCTCCGGAAATCCTCATAATGAGCACAGCCAATAGGGCATTACAAACAGCACAATTTTTCAGCAGTGCATGGAGTTTGAGGGAAGATGAGTGCTCAGAAGATCCACAGCTCTACCACGCCTCTGTTTCGACCATACTCTCTGTAGTGAGAAGGATAGACGAGAGTGTGAAATCGGCCGCAATTGTCGGACACAACCCGGGTTTAACAGACTTTGTGAGTGAATTGGCCGGTGGAGAAGCACCGTACGACCTTCCGACCTGTGCGATTTGTTTATTGACCTCGGAGGCGGAGTATTGGTCTGCATTTGATTGCTCTGCGGTTCATCTGACCGCTTATTTCTATCCAAAAAAAGATATGGATCATTACCAATTCTAAAAATACCCGGTTGAGTAAAAATGGAGCGTGAACGACTCTTTGGGAAAACAGTGAGTCGAAGCTAAACAAGTAAAAAAAAGTACATGAAAAATGGCATTACATGGGGGATGGCCTTGATTTTTTTAATGGTATACACCTCTTGTAGAAGTGGGGCTGACCCGGTTTTATCAGCCTACGAGGAAGAAGAAATTATAGAAATATTGATTGACGTAAGTCTGGCGCGTGCGCACACTTTTAATGTTACGGATCCCGAATTGGATCGTGACAGCCTCAGGTTGCACTATTATTCACTTATCGGAGACATTCACGGGGTGGAGCAATCCGATGTCATAGCACTGCTCGAATCTCTCAGCGAACACCCTGAGTTGTTTCACCGGTATTTCAATGCAGCTTCAGACAGTTTGCGAAAGCGAAATGCCCGTCTGGAAAGGAGGTAACATTAAATATTAGATAAATTAACAATGAATTAACCGAGAAATCAATTACGTGGACTTGAAGCTGTTGTAATTTTGATGGAATAGTTGATGAGTGCATTGTACAACGAGAAAAAAATAGGTAAACGACCGCTTCCTCAAACAAGTTGGGGAGTGAAGTTCGAAGAGGGCAGGTGAGTCAATTTTTTCCTCCGCAACCATAGATGGTAAAACTTAAACGGATCAAACAGAGCTGAAAAAAATGGATGATAAAAAAGCCAATATATTGCTGGTAGATGACGAAGAAGACATTTTGGAATTCCTGAAATACAATCTGGAAAAAGAAGGGTATCGCGTCGAATGCGCCATCAATGGTAAAAATGCACTGGAGAAACTCGACTTGTTTCAACCCGACCTGGTTGTTTTGGACATCATGATGCCTGAAATGGATGGTATGAAAGTCTGTAAGGAAATCAGAAAAAAGAGTATGGGCAAACAACCGATTATCGCATTCCTCACGGCCAGAGACGAGGACTATACCCAGATTTCAGCACTTGAAACGGGGGGTGATGATTACATTACAAAGCCCATTAAACCGGGTGTATTTATCAGTCGGGTCAAAGCACTGCTCAGAAGATCCAGGCACGATTCAGGGGAAAATACAGATACAAAACTACAGGTCGGAGATTTGTTGATCGACCGGGAGGAATACCTCATTTATCAAGACGGAAAGAAAAGAGAGCTCGCTAGAAAGGAGTTTGAGCTACTCAGTCTGCTGGCCAGTAAGCCCGGAAAAGTATTTAAACGGGCTGAAATTCTGCATAAAGTGTGGGGAAAAGACGTTATTGTAGGTAACCGAACCATTGATGTTCACGTTCGCAAACTGAGGGAAAAGCTCGGTAGCGGGTACATCAAGACTGTAAAAGGAATCGGATATAAATTTGATTTTTAAAACCGTATGTACAAAAATATAACACCGCATCAGATCAGTATTTTATCTGCTGTGGTCACTACCGTATTGTTGAGCGCTCTGTACCTGGTTCTGAGCCTGAGTCCGATTATAGAACTCTCCTATACCACATTGCTATTTATCGTATTGGGAACCGGTTTGGTGAGTTATTTCATCAATGTCTTTTTTCTCGAAAAATACATATACCGGAAAGTAAAACTCATATACAAGATTATTCGCACATCCAAGGTGAGTTCGCCTGAGGACAAAGAAGTGAAGTTGAGTGAAAACGTATTGGATAGGGTAGAGGACGAAGTGTCGAAGTGGATGGAAGATCAGCGAAAAGAAATTCAGAGTTTGAAAAAAATGGAGAAGTACCGCAGGAATTTCCTGGGCAATATTTCTCACGAATTGAAAACCCCCATTTTCAGTATCCAGGGCTATATACATACACTATTGGACGGAGGTCTGCAGGATGAGAATATAAACATGGAATACCTGCAGCGAGCAGCAAACAATGTCGAGCGATTGCAGACCATTGTGGAAGATCTCGAAATCATTGCGAGACTCGAAAATGAAACCATGGTGCTGGACATTCAGTCTTTTGAGATTAAAGAACTGGCATTAGAAGCCATTGAGGATGTTGAAATGACAGCCCGAGCCAAAAATATTTCTCTTGGATTTAAGGAAGGAGCAGAAAAAAGCTTTATGGTTCGAGCGGATAGAGAGAATATCCGACAGGTCCTCACGAATCTATTGGTCAATTCCATAAAATACGGAAAGGACCGGGGAAGTACCAAAATCGGGTTCTACGATATGGACGACTATATCCTGGTTGAAGTTTCGGACAATGGTATAGGCATAGAAAGCAAACACCTCAATCACCTCTTCGATCGGTTTTACAGAGTGGATAAAAGCCGATCAAGAGACCAGGGAGGTTCCGGACTTGGATTGTCCATCGTCAAACACATCATGGAAGCTCACAAACAAACCATAACCGTGCGAAGTACCGTCGGTGTGGGCTCAACTTTTGGGTTTACTCTGGAAAAGGGAAGCCATTCCTAACAGCTGTAATTTAAATCTTTCCTGGGCCTAAAATATACCGTGCATAACACTGAGGTCGATACAGGGGGCAGATCGGGCAACGAAAATCCGGTGGCTGAGGCTCTCGAAGCCCAGAGAAAAATTCACACCATAATCACTCATATCCACCCGGTTAGCATTGAACCAGAATTATTTAGGATGGCCATAAACAAATCCGTGTCATCCTATAATCGGCGACAATCTGAGATTCTGACAAAAAGGACAAAAGTTGAATAAATCGCTAAGTTAAGTCTGGCAACGAACCTTTGTTGGCTGAGGTGGTCCCTGAGCCTTCCGATGGGCTTTCGTAGCCACCGGGAATTTCTCCCTTTAAATGTTCTGGTTTAAATCAAAGCACTTCTAAATTACCTCTATAAATTTTTCAGCCACTCCGGTATATAGGAGGGTTGAGGCACCTGTAAAGTAGCTGCCTGTAATTGTAGAAGTGTTTCGGGAATGCTGATCGCGTCAATAATGGGTAAAATACTGTCCCTGTGCGCAAAGTAAAACGGCAGCTCTTCTTCGGCCATCGGAT
>SL_3KL_010_SEDDRAFT_10002264_pt1 | contig 17638 bp, 9 predicted proteins | sample SodLakKL_010_SED_2_FD_10381 | JGI IMG/M metagenome (IMG submission 10381) | reverse complement strand
CTTGCTGGACAACCTCGGTTTCGGCGCCGGCTTTGATGCGGATTTGACGCTGTTCGATGATGACATCACCGTTCGCGCCGATGCCGAACCCGGTGTCTGGAATCTGAACTTTGAGCTTGTCCTGATTACCGACGACACGCCGGGCGAGGAGCAATACTTGCCGGTCGATACACTGACTGTGGAATTGACCGTCAGCAGCGTTGCCGACGCCGCCACCGGCTTCCTGACCGCAGCCCGCAACGGGGACACCCTGGATCCGTCCATCGTTCAAGACTTGCGTCAGGGTGAATTGGTCGAGTTCAGCCTTTCGGCACTCGATGCCAGCGTCCAGTCCGACCGGCAACTGGCGGTGGTTTTTGATGGCTTGAGTCCAAGCGACTCCTCAAACCAGGATGGCATGGTTGTCTGCGAGGCACTGCTTGAAGCCGACAATTGCGCCGAGCTTCTCACCGAAATCAGCTTTGACAATCCCTTCTCGGCCGATATCGATCTGATCGAGGACCTGCTGATCCAGGTCAGGCAGGATGCCGAACTGGGCGACTGGACGCTCAACTTCTACCTGGTCAGCTTCGACCCACAAGGCGCGGATCCGCAGGACAGCGTCATCATCATCGACACCCTGACCCTGGATATCAATGTCGATGAAAATCCGGCCGATGGCTCACTGCAGGTCCTCTCCAACGGCCAGCCTGCCGGTAGTGAGATCATGATGCTGGTTCAGGGACAAAGCTTCGATCTGGATATCGAATTGACCGCGGTGGATCCCAACGGATTGGAAGGACTGGCAGTCATCTGGCAGATCGATGGTCCCGGCCTGGCAGAGCCGACCGCCGGCGAACTCGGCTGTGATTCGCTGCTGCAGGCACCAAGCTGCGCTGACCTGATTGATGCCATCGGCACCCTGAACCTGTTCACCACAATCGACGAGATCTTCAGTCAACCGGTCAGCCTTCAGGCGGATGCCGAAGTCGGCAGCTGGCAACTGACCTTCTGGCTGGTCGCTGTCGATAACGGCAATCTCATCCTGATCGAAGAGCATACCCAGGCGATCGAGGTCATCGGCGACCAGCTCTTCCGCGATTCATTTCTTGATGAATTGATCGACTGACGACTCTTGGGGCCGGCCCGATTTTCCGGGCCGGCCCTGAATGGACATGATCCCTCGCCCACGGGGACCCGGGCGCAACCATGGCCGAACAACCCATCGATGCACTCAAACAATGGCTGAGCGCCTACCAGGACAAGGCCAACCAGTCGATTCGGCTCGATATTGATGAGTGGCTGAACCAGCTCGAAACCTGGCGCCAGGAAGCCAGCCCCAATCGCATTGAATCCACGTTGTCCACGCTGGAGGCACTGGCGCGACTGTCTCCCGACGCCGAAACCGTCACCGCCGCCCTGCTATTGCCGTGGCTGGTCGATGACTCCACCATTCCGGACTCGCTGCGTTCCAGGCTGGCGCCGGAAGTCCTTGAGCTGGTCGAACAGCTTCGGCGCCTGACCCATTTCGGTCGCACTTACCTGCCTGATGACAGCACCCGGGCCGAGGGCCTGCGTCGGCTCCTGCTGGCGCTGGTGGCCGATGTCCGAGTGGTGCTGGTGGCCCTGGCCTGGCAGCTGGCCCGTCTCAAGCTGGCCGGCGAGATGGATGAATCGGCGCGTACCTCGATCGCCCGGGAGACTCGCCTGATTCATGCCCCGCTGGCCAATCGGCTGGGGGTCTGGCAATTGAAATGGGAGCTTGAAGATCGGGCCTTTGCCTACCTGGAGCCACGCACCCACGAAAAGATTCGTGCCCTGGTTGCCGAACGCCAAGCCGAGCGGGAAGCCTTCATTTCGTCATTCATCGATGATCTGCGCACTCGTATCGCCGAGGCCGATATCCAGGCTTCGATCAGTGGCCGGGCCAAGCATATCTACTCGATCTGGCGCAAGATGCAGCGCAAGGGCCTGGACTTTCATGAACTGTTCGATGTGCGCGCCGTTCGGGTCCTGGTTGACAGTGTGGCCGAATGCTACGGCGTTCTGGGCCTGGTGCATACCCACTGGCAGCCGGTGCCGGGCGAGTTCGACGACTACATCACCAATCCCAAGCCCAACCTTTACCAGTCCCTGCATACGGCCGTGGCCGGGACCGGCGGCCGGGTCATCGAGGTCCAGATCCGAACCCACGAGATGCATCGCCACGCCGAACTCGGCGTGGCAGCCCATTGGCGATACAAGGAAGGCGGACCCCGTGATGCCGGGCTGGAAAAGCGTATCGGCGTCATGCGAAAACTGCTTGAGGGCATCGAGCAGGACGATGACGATGAAAGTTTGCTGGAAAGCTTTCAGAACGTTACCAGTGAAGAACGAGTTTATGTGCTCACGCCCCAGGGGGAAGTCAAGGACCTGGCGCGCGGCGCCACCCCGCTGGATTTCGCCTACCTGGTCCACACCGAAGTCGGCCACCGCTGCCGCGGCGCGCGAGTCAATGGTCGGATCGTGCCACTGACCACGGAACTGAGAAACGGTGATCGGGTGGAGATCCTGACCGCCAAGGAGCCCCATCCATCACGGGACTGGCTGAGTCCCCGACTGGGCTATATCCGCACCGCGCGAGCTCGCGCCAAGGTTCGGCACTGGTTCCGGCAGTTCGATTACGAGGACAACCTGGCCGCCGGCCGCCAGACCATCGAGAATGAATTCAGGCGACTCGACATCGAGGTATCACGCCTGGAAAGCGTTCTGGATCACTTCAATTTCAGACGGGTCGACGACTTGCTGGTCGCCGTGGGCAGTGGCGACCTCAGCCCCGGCCAGATCGCCGGCGCCATCGAGCGCAAGGATGCCGATCGTCACGAGCCACCCACCACCCTGCCGTTGCAGCGCCCGCGCAGCGAACCGGAAAGCACTGATGATGTTCGCATCGAGGGCGTCGGCAACCTGCTTCACCAGATGGCGCGCTGTTGCCAACCCGTGCCCGGTGACCTGATCGGCGGCTACATCACACGCAACCGGGGCATAAGTATTCACCGCCAGGACTGTCCACAGTTCATCCACCTGGGCAACCAGCATCCCGAGCGCATCATTGATGTCCACTGGGCCGCACGGGCCGGATCACGTTACCCGGCCCGCATCGTGATCGATGCCTGGGACCGGCGCGAGCTGATCCGCGATATCGGCACCCTGCTGGCCAGCGAACACATCAATGTCACCGCCATGAATGCGCGTCACACCGACCATTCCGACCAGGTCAGAATCGAGTTGACCGTACAGGTCGATGATTTCGACCAGCTCTCCGGACTGCTGGCGAAAATGCAATCCATCCAGAGCGTCAATAGCGCTCGGCGCGTAAGATAACCCGATGAACCGGGAAAACGTCCAGGTCTCCGTGGTCATCCCGAACTGGAATGGTGCTCACCATCTCCGGGAATGCCTGGATTCATTGGCGGTACAGACCTTCACCGATTTCGAGACCATCCTGGTCGACAATGGCTCGACCGATGCCTCGGTCAGCCTGGTCGAGCGCGACTATCCCTGGGTGCGAGTGATCGGCCTGGCCCAGAATCTGGGCTTTTCAGCGGCCGTCAATGTCGGCATTCGCAAAAGCAGTGCGGAATTCGTCGCCCTGCTCAACAACGACACGCGCGCCCGGCGCGACTGGCTGGAACGGCTTGTCCAAGGGCTGTGGGACTGGCCCGAAGCCAGCTTTGTCGCCAGCAAGATGCTGCGCTACGATCCCCCGCACCTGATCGATTCAGCCGGCGATCACTTCAACCTCCTGTCCGGCGCCGGCAACAATCTCGGGGCCGGGGAACCCGAAAGCCTGCACAACCGGCCAGCCTGGGTTTTCGGGGCCTGTGCCGGTGCAGCCGTCTACCGCCGCAGCCTGTTCGATGACATCGGGCTGTTCGACGAAGATTTTTTCCTGGTCTTCGAGGATGTCGACCTGAGCCTGCGCGCCCAGGTCGCCGGCCATCACTGCCTGTACCTGCCGGAGGCGGTGGTCCTGCACAAGCGCGGAGGCTCGACGGATTCGAGCAGCCCGGAGGTCATCACCCGAAGCTGGCGCAATCACATCTGGGTCGCCGGCAAGAACCTGCCGCCTTTGTTGCTGGCCGCCTGGTTGCTGATGTTTTTTTTGCGCACCATCAGGCATTGGCTGATCGGGGGCATGCTTCGTGTGCTGGCCTTCGGTCGTCAGCGGCGCGAGAACCGGCCCGGCCACTCCCTGGCGGTCCTGAAAAGCGCGCTGCGCGCACTTCCCGCCAAGCGCCGTGAACTGGCATCCATCCGACGCCTGGGCAGCATGAAACTACTCGGGCGACTGCGTCGCCTGCCCCAACCGCTGGGCAGCAGCCTGGCAAAGAAATGAACAGACCGTTGAGGACAGGAGCGGTCATCGTTGCCTGGCGACCCGTTCATGATGACCTTGCCGGCCTGGTACGGTCGCTGCAATCCCAGGTCGGCCACACCATCATCGTCGACAACTCCCAGCCGCCGGTGGTTCGACATTGGCCCGAAGCTCAGGGAAAGAATATCGAGATCCTTGAGCCGGGCGCCAATATCGGGGTCGCTGCAGCCATCAACCGGGGCGTGGCCCGACTCCAAGAGTCGGAGCACACTCACGCCCTGCTGCTCGACCAGGACAGCCTGCCGGCCGATGACATGGTCACCGTTCTGCTCACACGGTTGCAAGAACTGGAACAAGATGATCAAAAGGTCGCGGCCATCGGCCCCTCGCTTCGCGATCGAGCCACCGGTCAACGCTCGCCATTCGTACGTTTCCGACTGCCATTGAACCGTCACCTGCATGGAAGCTCAGGCGTCGTCGCCTGTGACTTCCTGATCACTTCGGGAAAGCTGGTCAATCTTGAACACTGGTCGGACATCGGCCCGATGCGCGAGTCCTGGTTCATCGACAACATCGACCTGGAATGGTGTTTCCGCGCCCGGGCCAAGGGTTTTTCAATTCATGGTTGCTTCGATACCGAACTCCGGCACAGCATCGGCGAAAACCGTCGCCTGTGGTCGGGTCGCAGCGCCCCCGGCTATCGCCACCATTCGCCCGAACGCCTCTACACCATGATGCGCAACCGGGTATTTCTGTATCGCTCTCATGCACCCTTGGCCTGGATCGCTCACGACCTGTTGCGGGCCATGGGAAAACTCGTGCTGTTCGGCCTTATCCCGCCGCGGCTTGAAAACATGAAAGCCATGCTGCGCGGCCTGAAGGACGGTCTGCTGACCCGGCCGGTGCCCTGAGCCTGCCTTTATTCACCACCCAACCTACAACGCATCCTGGCCAAGCAACTCCAGTTCGAGCTGTTGCAGCAACTTGTCGAGTTCGGCCCGGAACACTTTGCGATTGAAGCGATGGCTGCGTTCGAAGGCCTGTTCGGCGAGCCGGCGACGCTCATTGTCATCCTCTATCAATCGCAGGGCATAGCGCTGCAAATCCTTCAGCGAACCGAATCGAAAGCCGTTTTGTCCGTGCTGAACGATCTCGCGCTGGCCACCGCCGTCAATCACGATGGGCACACAGTAATTCTGCATGGCCTCGACGGTGGTCATGCCGAAATGCTCCACCCGCTCGGGACGACTTTCATTGAGTCCGCAGGCATGCCAGAAGATGGCCGCGCGGCGGTAGAAATCACGAATGCGATCGACCGAAACATCGACATGAATTTCGATGTCGGCCGGGCTTTGCGTGATGGCTGCTCGCACCTGGTCCAGGTACTGGTTATCGGGCACGCTGCCACCGGCTAGAACCAGCTTCCAGCCACGGGTAGTCTCGGGATGATCACGGCACAGTCGATCAAAGGCCTTTGCCATCTCGAGTTGTTTCTTGCTTCCCGCGACCTCAAATCTCGAGACTGACAGAATGAGATTCTCCTTGGTGTCGGCATCACTGTCAGCGCTGTACATGTGGACCGGAGGATAGATCTTCAGCATCGGCTCAAGATCCCACCGCTTGCGGACCCACTGACCGGTGTAATCCCCATTGATGATCAAGTGGGTGTACTTGTCCACATGGAAGAAATGATCACGCTTGCGATCCGGGAAATGGCAGACAAACACCGAAACCGGTGACAATGGATTGACCTTGCCCAGCATGTTGCTGTTGATGAAAATGTCATATTCGAGGCTCTCCCTGGCAACCACATCGAACACATTGTGATCTTCGAGCATGGCCATGCCCTCATCGATCTGAAAACACTCACGTTCAGAGAAAAACGGTATCGGCAGGATCTTCACCGAACAACGTGACAGATCGAGATCAAACCAGTCGTGGTACTTCTTCAGCGATACCTCGTTGTTGAAGATATAGGTCACCTCGTAGCGATCTTGCAAAACACGGGCCATCTCGGCCACGTAGCGCTGACCGCCACCGGGAAAATGGCCGGCATGGTCGTAGATTCCCACACGAATACCGCGCAGGCCAAGCACCAACTCCAGGTGGGAAAAAAACTTGCGGGCACCCACCTTGCCGAAGCAGCTCAATAACGGTTCACGCAGCGTATCCAGAACGCTCAGTACAGTGTCGGTTTCATGACATTCACTCAACACCCTGATGCTGCTCATCAACGCGCGGTAAAGCAGATCAAGCTCACCCTCCTTGAAGAAATGAGAAGTGGGAATGGCGTCGGCCAGCTTGAGCGGGAAATGCTTGGCGATCAAAAGAAGTCGATTGCGATTGCACAGGTAATCACAAAGCTCGTCCGAAACGCTGCCATGGTAGTGATGATGAAAGACGCCATCCGCGCCATACCAGAGCTCCCAGTCACGCTCGCGGCAGCGCAGACTGTAATCAACGTCTTCCATGTACATGATGAAGCGTTCATCCCAGGGCCCGACGTCTTCAAGACAGGCTCGACGAAACATCACCGAACCGCCGGACACGTAGTCACGCCGGGCAGGGCTTGAATAGTCCCAAGCATCCCTGCACTTCCAGCCTATATCCGCGAAGTAACAATCCCCGACCTCCTCCACGCCCACGCTATTGATGGTTTTGCTGCCGGCGAAAAGGATTTTGCCTTGCACCGCTCCGATGCGCTCATTCTGTCGAAAGACACCCAGCAAGCCCTGCAGCCAGCCCTCATCAACCACGCCATCGTTATTGCAAATGGCGATGTATTCGCCCCGGGACTGCTCGATGCCCCGGTTCAGTGCGCGCGCATAGTTGTTCTCATCGTTGATGATCAGTCGGATGTCCGGATGATGCTCACGCAACCACTCCGGGGACCCATCCGTGGATCCGTTGTCAACGGCGAGAATTTCCAGATCCACGCCCCGCTGATCTGCCGCCCGTACCGAGGCGATGAACGCTTCGATGAAGCGGCGCGCGTTGTAGGTCACGGTGATGACAGAGACCGTGGCCGTTTCGCTCATGGCTCGCTCCCCTCGTCGACATCAATGTCAGCCACGATATCCCTGATCTTGTCGCCGATCTGTTGACGATCACCCCGGATTTCGGGCGGCGCCATTCGACTCAAGCGGGTCGGCCTCGGGCTGGGTGAATCGAGTCGGGTCCGGTCATGATAGGCCGAGGGCGGGATGTCTCTGAAGTAGTAGCGAAGCTCGCTGACAGCCACCTGTGCGATTTTCCCGAACTCGCCATGCCTGAGCATGCGGGCGGCATTCTTCGAACGCTGCCAGACATACTGAAGCCGGTTGCTCATCGACGGTTCAAGGTCCCTGGTTTCAATGTCGCCTCTGTGCTGAGACGAGGTGGTCGATCTCCTCCAGGGCGCGCCGAGCGGCAGCGCGAGAGAAATGATGCTCGACATTCGACAGCCCGCCGCTCGACAGCCCTTCCCAAAGCTCGCGGTCCTGGTGAGCACGCACCACCTCGCGCGCGAATGCGGCGACATCATCACCGACCAGGACATCCTTGCCGTGTTCTAGAAACATGCCCTCGGCGGCACAAGTCGTTGCCACAACCGGCAGACCATGGCTCATGGCCTGGTTGACCTTGCCCTTGACCCCGGCGCCATAACGCAGCGGCGCCACCGAGACGCGGCAGCCGTCCAGAAAGGGGTTCAGATCCTCGACGAAACCATGCACCTGCACTCCGGGGACATCGATTGAACGTATCTCCGTCGGCATGCGACTACCGATCAGATGCAGCTCCACGTCGGGAATCTCGTTGCGAACAAGCGGGAAGATCTCGTCAACCAGCCAGCGGGCCGCATCGACATTGGGCAAGTGCTGGAAACCACCGACAAACATCAGCCCGCTGCGATCTTCCCAGTCACGAGCGCTGCCATGGACATCATGAATATTGGACACGATACGCACATCGGCATCCGGCAACAGGCCGGTCAACAGTTCCTGCTCGACCGGGGAAACGACCAGAGTGACATCACTGTCACGAATCAAATCCAGTTCCTGGCTGCGCGTGGCGCGGGCCTGCTCGACCATCGCCGCCGACCCGGTGACCTCGGCCTCGCGCTCCTCGCGCAGGAAGTGCAGATCAACGGTGTCGAACACCAGCAGGGCCTGTGGGCAATGGTGACGGACCATATCCAGCATGGGCGCCAGAACGTAATGGCGTGAGACCACGACCAGGTCGAGATCCGCGCCATGTTCGGCCAGCCAGGGTTCCAGATTGGCGACCTGCGGGGCACACAGCACTTCGATGCCGGCCTGCTGAAGATCCTCGGAATAGCGATCGACCCACTGTCGATTCTCGGGCATGAAGCTGACCTGGTAGCCCATCTCCTTGAGCAGGGTCATCATGGCCACGATGCGCACCGATCCGGAATCATGATCCGGTTGCGGCGTGACCGCATCAATCAACAGCATGCGGCGTCGATAGCGTCGATAGCGTGCATGACGGATCGGATCCTGTCTCTCGAAGTCGGGTTCGGGCGGTGGATGACCAGCCAGCGTATCGGCCCACTTGGCGCGGAACTTGTCGCGGTTGACCGCCTGGTAACGCTTGACCCCGCCGGACTCATCGGTGCCCGAGGTGGCGCCTTCATGATGAACAATGGTGGCGGCCGGCTGAACCACCACTTTTTTGCCCGATGCCCGAACCTGGAAACACAGGTCCGTGTCCTCGTAATAGGCCGGCCGAAAGCGGGTATCGAATCCGCCCAGTTCGGCGAAATCGTCACGTCGTACCGCAAGACACGCTCCAGAGACATAATCGGCCTCGCTGACGAAGGCATATTGGGGCTGGTCCGGATCATCGTTGCGACCGTAATTCCAGCCACTGGCATCGTTGAAAATGATACCGCCGGCCTCTTGAAGTCGCCCGTCCGGATAGACCAGCTTCGCTCCAACGACGCCAACCTCGGGATCTGCATGAAAGGTGTCGATCAATGCATCCAGCCATCCCGGTGTGACCGTGGTGTCATTGTTGAGAAAGACCACGAACTCGCCGCGCGCTTGCTCCGCACCCCGATTGCAAGTATCGATGAATCCGGAATTGACCTCATTGCGCAAAGCCACGATTCCGCTGCAGTCAGCCAGGAACTCCGATGTATGGTCACTGGAGCAGTCATCAACCACGATGATCTCGTATTCGATATTCGATGGCGTTCGGGCAATGCTCTCCAGGCAGGCACGCGTCAGTTGCACCTTGTTGTAGACCGGAATCACGATACTGGCCACGGGCTTTCGCGAGTCCTTGAATTCAATGCCATCGAGACATTCCGGTTGTTCTTCCCCATTGGGAGCGGAAACCAAATCATCCACGGTGGTTGATGAGTGAGCCATATCCCCGACCGGCTGATCGATAGGGCGCGATGGCTCAGGCAAGTCCTCGATACCCGGCAAGGGCTGGTGGTGCAGGCGTGCAAAGGTCCGGCGCCAACCATGTGCCCGAATGCCTTGAACAAGACGCGCAAACAGCTTCGGCCAGGCCAGAGGATTCCAGGCGTGGTGATTGAGCAACTTGCGCAGCAAGCGGGTGATGAACCGGATCGGCCGGGTCAATCGCCAGGATTTGCTGCTGAGCACCACCGCCAGGTGGTGCTCCAGACGGATCCGGGTCGACTCCAGGCTGGCCAGCTCGGTCTGCTGCTGAAGGTTGACTCGCTCGAGTCGATCACGCTCGAGCTGCGCCTGGTGATAATGCTGGCGCGTCTGGATCAGATCCTGCTCCATCTCCTGCAACGCCACGCTTAACTCGTCACGCACCAATCGCACATGCTCGAGATCCTGCTCCAGGTTCCGAGCCCAGGCCGTGCGTTCATCCAACTCCTGCTCCAGGTTCCGATAACGCTCCTGGGACTCCTCCAGGGTTTGGCGAACCTCAGCAAGGTCCCGGTCAACCGACCTGGCCCAGGCGGTACGTTCCGCCAGAGTCTCTTCCAGCTCACGCCCCCACCGCGCGCGCTCGGCAAGATCCTTCTCGAGATGATCGAGTTGCTGCTGCAGTTGGCCACGCGCATCCAGCGATTCCCTGACTTCGCTTTCCAGGTGCCTGGCCCAGTCGGTGCGCTCACTCACCAGACGTTGCTGGCGCAGGGCCCAGTCCGCGCGCCGCGCCAGCTCCTCGCTCTGCTCATCCAGGCGATCATCGGCCCGTTCGAGCTTCAACCTCAGGTCAGCACTTTCGGCCATCAGCCAGGAACGTTGCGGTGACAGTTCGCGGTCGGGAAAAACCCCGGACTGCCTGGGCTGCTGCAAGGCCAGCAATTGACGATATCGACCCGTGATGGTCTCCAGATCCGGCTCGCTGACCCGTTTCGCAGCAAGCCGTTCGAGCTCGGCCCGATCGGCAGCCAGCCTGGCCAGGGTAGTGATCACGGCCCGAGGTTCAGGGTCGAGCAGCACTCCGTCGACGCCATCGTCAATGCGTTCCACAAAACTTCCCGTCCGGGTGGCAATGGGGACTATGCCCAGGCTACGGATCTCGCTAAGCACATAACTCCAGGTCTCAGGCACCGTGGACAGAAACAGGGCCGCCTCGGGGCCGATCTGCGTGAGCAGCTCCGGCAGGTCCTGCTCGCGGTAATCGAGAACGACATCGACACCTGCCTTGCCGAACAGGTCCTCGGCGCGCTTGCCCGCACCGACCAGGGTCAGATGGGCATGCTCGGTAACCCCGTCGAGACTGCTGGTCAGCAATCCCAGCCCCTTGCCGGGCGACAGGCGACCCACCATGACCAAGTTCAGGCGACCATCTCGGCGCGGCCTGGGCTCGATCCGGACCGAACCCTCCCAGGCCGGTCGAAACCCGTGCGGAATCACCTCGATGTCAGCCAGCTCCTCGCGAAACAGGCGTTGCCAACGCATGGCGACATGCTGACTTGGGGCAAGCAGCACAACATCATGCTCTCGGACCACTTGCAGCCAGCGCTCGCGCAAATCACGCCAATAGCCGGCATCATGCTCCAAAAAGCGCAGATTGTCGCGGTTGTCGCCCAGAAGCTGTTTCATCTGAAAGCGCCCGCCCGAGTCCAGATAGTTCAGCGGGTCCACATCCAGCACCGGGGATGCCGGATAAAAATCGTGCAGCACCTGCAAGGTGGGCAAGCCGGACTTCAGGCACTCCAGCGAATGCCCGATCAGGGATGAGACCACCACCCGATTGACCTGGTAGCGATCCAGCAACCAATTGAAAAACTCCCGGTATCCGGAGTGGCTTGCCGTCGAATCGCTGATTGGCGGCGTCAACACCAGGTGCTGGGCCTTCCCAGATTCAGTGCCCGCCAGGAAAAGGCTCAGTTCCTGGCCATGTTCGAGACCGTCCCGATGCCCACCGGATGCCAGCACCAGGTGATGGGCCTGGTCATCGTGTCGGCATTGATCATCAATCCAGCGCGCAATGCCGCCACCCCAGGAGTGTGTGACATGCAACACCACCGGCTTGTCATCCAGTCCGGGATACGGCAGTGAACGGATCCCTTCCCCCTCAAGCTCGACCAGCGCGGATCGCAGATGACCCAGCGCGGCCCGCTCGGCGGCAATCGGCGGTTTGCCGGCCTGCAGCGGACGAGTCGGATCGACCAGGTAGAACTCGTCGACCAAGGCCGTTGCAGCGCCGCGACCACCGGCGGCCGAGCGCTGTCGAGCCGTCGACAGAAAAGCGCATTCCCACTCGCCATCAGCCACCGCGGTCCAGCGGCGCTCGGCGCAATTGAAAACCAGCGAATCGACCGCTTCGGGCTCGATCCCGATCTCGATCTCCGCCAGCGGGTTGCAATGGGCCTCATGATTGCCGGCAAACAGGGTCAACTCGGGCAAGCCCGGCCGCTGCGTCATGCGCGCCAGACGCTGCGCGAACCCGAACGGCACAACCAGGCCATGGCGAATCACCAGCAAGCCATCGACGCCATCCTGCTCATCCAGTGCAGCGGCAATGGAACGGACCGAATCGGTCGGGCCGTCAAAGGGCTGGATGTCATGGTCACCGATCAGTCTCGGTCGGGCGAAAATGGCCGATTTCGGAAAGTGCTGCCGCAACTCCGCCAGCCATTCACGGTCCAGACCGCCGGAACGAGGCGAACGGATGAATATCGCAGGAGAAAACGTCCGGGCTCCGGACCCGGTCACCGGCGACTTGTCATCTGTGGAATCGGCATTCATTGGAAGCTCAGGCCCGGTGAATGTGTAATTTCCGGGCAGGAAAAGATCCTGACAATCAATCAATCATTATAACTTCCCCGGATCCTGCAAAGTCGTGTGGCGAACTGCGACGTGATGGCTGCGGGTAGAATAGGCGCGTGATTGTTACGCTGTTGTCCCGACTCCTGCCGTTTTTCATCGGATTGGCCCTGGGTACGCTGGCGCCCTGGTTGTGGTGGCTGGATCGTGAAGCCGGTCATCGCTTTGCCGAACGCCAATGGACCCAGGCCAGCCGGGTCTACGCCCGCCCGCTGGAGCTGTATCCGGGACTGGCCATGAGTCCGGACGACCTGGTTCTCGAAATGCAGGCGGCCGGGTTGCAGCCGGGCAGCCCGGAACAGATCGGACGCTTCCAACGCCGGGGGGAAAGCCTGGACATTCACGTCCCCGGTTTCAACTTTCCCGACACCACCCAACCCCCACAGCGCGTGCGCGTGGAATTCTCGGGTCAGCAGGTTTCGTCAGTCCGCGCCGAAGATCGCAGTGCGGCGGGATTGCTCAGGCTGCCGCCAGCCGAACTGGGCAACCTGATGCCGCTGGATGATCGTGACCGTACCCTGGTGGCGTTGGCCGACTTTCCACCGCTGCTGATTACCGGCATCCAGGCCGTCGAGGACCGCCAGTTCAATCACCACCGCGGCATCGACCCGCGCGGCATGCTGCGGGCGGCCTGGGCCAACCTGCGCCATGGCCAGGTCGTCCAGGGCGGCTCGACCATCACCCAGCAGCTGGTCAAGAACCTGTTTCTGGAGCCGGATCGCAAGCTGCTGCGCAAGTTCAACGAAGCCATCATGGCCATCAGCCTGGAGCGACGATTCGGCAAGGCCGAAATCCTCGAGGCCTATCTCAACGAGGTCTACCTGGGCCAGGACGGCGCCACGGCCATCCATGGTTTCGGGCGCGCCAGCGAACACTACTTCGGTCTGCCGGTCCAGGCACTGTCGCCGGACCAGATCGCCCTGCTGATCGGCATGGTTCGGGGTGCGTCCTGGTATCATCCGGGCCGCAATCCCGAGCGGGCCAGGGCGCGTCGCGACCGGGTGCTGGGCATGTTTCTGGAAACCGGGCTGATCGACCCGGCCATGCATGATCGCGCCGTGGCCCGACCACTGGAGATCCAGAGCGACCGCCAGCGACGCGCTCGTCGTCACGGCGAGTTTCTCGACCTGGTCGCCCGGCAACTGCGCCGCGACTATCGCGATCGTGATCTGCGCGACACCGGACTGCGCATCTTCACCACCCTGGCCCCGTCGGCCCAGTCGCATGCCGAACGGGCGCTGACCGAAGCACTGCCCCGGGTCGAGTCCAGTCCCAATGAACTGCAGGGCGCCATCATCCTGGTCGAACCGGCCTCCGGGGAAGTTCGCGCCCTGGTCGGTGACCGCCGACCCGGACAGCGTGGCTTCAACCGGGCCCTGGATGCACGTCGCTCAATCGGATCGGTGATCAAGCCCTTCGTCTACCTGCTGGCGCTGGCCCAGCCCGATCGTTTCAACCTGGTGAGCCCCTTGCAGGACCAACCGATCTCGGTGCCGATCGCCGGGCAACCGGACTGGCAGCCGAGAAATTACGATGGCCAGAGTCACGGCGAAGTGCCATTGCTGGATGCGCTGGCCAACTCCTATAACCAGGCCACCGTGCACCTGGGCCTGGAAGTGGGGCTTGATGATCTGTTTCGGCTGCTGCGCCAGCTCGGCGTTGAACCAGGCAGTGATCCGCATCCTTCGGCCTATCTGGGCGCGCTCAGCCTGACCCCCCTGCAGGTCGCCCAGCTCTATCAACCGCTGGCCGCGGAAGGTTACAGCACACCACTTCGGGCCATTACCCAGGTAGTCGATTCAGAGGGTCGCGCCATAGGCCGCTACCCGATGCGCATGCGACCGATCCGCGACCGCGAGGCATTGGCGCTGCTCGATTACGCGCTCCGACATGCCGTGACCGACGGCACGGCGCGCAGCCTGTCCTGGCGACTGTCATCCGATCCGGGCGTGCGCGGCAAGACCGGCACCACCAACGACCTGCGGGATGCCTGGTTCGTGGGCTATACTCGCGACTGGCTGGGTGTGGTCTGGACCGGACGGGATGACCATGCCGCCGCCAATATCAGTGGCGCGGCTACCGCCGTGCCGGTCTGGGCCACATTGTTCGGCCAGTTGCCATTACGGGAACAACCGACGCACTGGCCGGAATCGATCGAATGGTACTGGGTCGACTGGCCGACCCCCCGGCTGGCCGCTGAAGAATGTCAAGGCGCCCGGGCCGTTCCATTCATTGCCGGCAGTCAACCGACCGAACTTTCACCCTGCCTGGATAACGGTCGGACTTCGCGCTGGCGTCGAGGCAGACGTTGACAAGAGCTTTGCATGAACAGATTACCGACTCCCTTTCTGAAAACTGTCTTCATTGCGCTGCTGGCCTGCATGCTGGCAGCTTGCGCCACCCCGCCACGGGCGCCGGTCGAAGACGACACGGTGGCTGAGCGGGTTCGTGCGCCGGCCCCGGAGGAACCGCGTGGATTGCAGATTCGTCCACTGCGCAATCCGGCCGTCACCGAGCTGACCGAAGCCGCTCGGCAGGCCGAAGACGAAGATGACCTGGAGCGTGCCGCGCTCTTGCTTGAACGGGCATTGCGCATCGAACCTCGAGATCCGGAACTGCTGCAACATCTGGCCGAGGTCAGCTTCAATCAGCAGGACTGGGAACAGGCCGAAAGCCATGCCAGTCGATCCTTCGATGTGGGGCCACGGGTCGGCGAATTGTGTCGGCGCAACTGGCAAACCATCGTCATGGCGCGCGAACAAATGGGATACCGGCACAGCGCCGAGCTGGCCCGTGAGCGGCTGGATGCCTGCCGGGTCGAGCCGCCGCCGCGCTTCTAGGAACGTTAAATCATGACCCCGGAACTGGCGGATCTGTTCGGCAATAACGGCCCCCTGCCGGAATTGCTGGTCGGGTTTCGTCCACGCGCCGGCCAGAGTGAGCTGGCCGACACCATCGCCGCATGTCTGCATGAAGGTCGGGACCTGGTGGCCGAGGCCGCCACCGGCACCGGCAAGACCCTGGCCTACCTGCTCCCGGCGCTTTTGAGCAAGGGTCGTTTCATCATCTCGACCGGCACGCTCAACCTGCAGGACCAGTTGTTCAAGCGGGACCTGCCATTGGCGCTCAAGGCCACCGGCAGCGAGCGCCGCATCGCCCTGCTCAAGGGCCGCGCCAATTACCTGTGCCCGCAGCGCCTGGAGACCCACCTGGCCGATAACAACCTGCGCAACCAGGAGGTAGCCGAGGAGCTCAGACTGGTCGAGCGCTGGGCCGGCCAGACCCGTACCGGCGAAATCAGCGAAATCGATGCCATCGGTTCCAATTCCCAGGTCTGGCCACTGGTCACCTCGACCCAGGACAATTGCCTGGGTGGCGATTGCCCGAAGCTCAAGGAGTGCCCGGTCGCGCTGGCCCGTCGCAATGCCCAGGAGGCCGACCTGGTGGTGGTCAATCATCACCTGCTGTTTGCCGATCTGGCCCTCAAGCACACCGGCTTCGGCGAAGTGCTGCCCGGCGCCAGCGCCATCATCATCGACGAAGCCCACCAGGTGCCCGAAACCGCCATGCGCTTTTTTTCACGCGGTTTGAGCGCCTGGCAGTTGCGGGAACTGGCCCGCGACACCCTGGCCGCCGCCGGCCAGACGCCGGGCACGCTGAACCTGGTGCGCGCGCCGGTCGAGAATTTGCGCGGCACTCTGGACCAGGCCATCTCGGCCTGTGTCGATCTGCCCGCACGCGGTGACTACAGCCGCCTGGAAAGCCGCCGGCAGGAATTCGAAACGCTGGCGCGAGTCCTGGGAGAGCTGAACAATGCGCTTGAGCCACTGGCCGAGCAAAGCCGCGAGATGAGCAACTGCGCCGACCGTGCCGCCCAGTTGCTCGACGGCCTGACGGCGTTTCTGTCCGGCCAGGAGGGATACGTGCGCTGGTTTAGCTGTCGGCGCGGACGCTTTGCGCTCAACCTGACACCGCTGGATGTCGCTACCCCCTTGAAGGCACTCCGGGCAGACAACCCGGCCCCGTGGATCATGACCTCGGCGACCCTGGCCGTGGGCGGCCGTTTCGATCACTTCACCCGTCGCCTCGGCCTGGAAGGTGCCGCCGAGCAGGTCATCGACAGCCCCTTCGACTACCCCGGCCAGACCCGCTTGTGGCTGCCCGAGCACATGCCCGCGCCGGGTGATTTCACTCATACCGACACCTTGATGGAGCGCATTCTGCCCCTGCTTCGGGCCAACAGTGGTCGTGCCTTCCTGCTGTTCACCTCGCATCGCGCCCTCAAGCAGGCCGCCGAGTGGCTGCGCGCCCACACCGATTTCAACCTGCTGGTCCAGGAACAGGCCCCGCGCCATGTCCTGCTCAAGCGCTTCCGGGAGACACCGCGCAGCATCCTGCTCGGCGCGGCCAGCTTCTGGGAAGGCGTGGACGTTCCCGGCCAGGACCTGTCCCTGGTGGTGATCGACAAGCTGCCGTTTGCCGCGCCCGATGACCCGGTCCTGGAAGCCACCCTGAAGGCGGTGCGAGAAGCCGGCGAGAATCCGTTTACCACCGTGCAGTTACCGCAGGCCGTACTGGCCCTGAAACAGGGCGCCGGCCGCCTGATCCGCCAGGCCGAGGACTTCGGCGTCCTGGTCATCGGCGACCCCAGACTCAAAACCCGCGCCTACGGCAAACTGTTCCTCAAAAGCCTGCCCCCCATGACCCGAGTCAACAGCTCAGCAGAAGCCGCCGAATTCCTTCGCCACCACCACTCCCTGACCCCTGAATAGGTCAGGGGGAAGACGGTGGTCGGTGGTCGGAGGTCAGAGGTCGGAGGTCAGAGGTCAGAGGTCGGAGGTCAGAGGTCGGTGGTCAGAGGTCAGAGGTCGGAGGTCGGTGGTCGGAGGTCGGTGGTCAGAGGTCAGGGGGCTAAAGGGCCAACGGGCCAATGGGCTAATGGATTTTCCTTAAACCTTAAACCTTAAACCTTGTTCCTTGAGCCTTGAGCCTTGAACCTCTTAACCCCTTAACCTCTTTGCCCATTAACCCTTTC
>SL_3KL_010_SEDDRAFT_10002263_pt1 | contig 17643 bp, 15 predicted proteins | sample SodLakKL_010_SED_2_FD_10381 | JGI IMG/M metagenome (IMG submission 10381) | reverse complement strand
TGGATTCGCATTTCGAGGCCGAAGCGATCCCGAAGACCCGCACTTCCCTCCCCTCGCCCGCCTCCCCATCTTCCGTCGGGCCGGTCACACCGTTTGTCGACCCGGTCCGATCCACCCACATCGTCCAATCCGTCAACACAGTCCCAGTTCCGTGCGCCTGAACCGGCCGGCGGGCAGCGCTCGGATCCACGACAGCCCAGGGAGTCGCCATGTCCATGGCTCAGCAGCGGGAGCGCATCCTGACCCGTCTCATCGAGGACGAGATGCGGGAGTCGTTCATCGACTACTCCATGAGCGTGATCGTCTCCCGGGCCCTCCCCGACGTCCGGGACGGTCTCAAGCCGGTGCATCGCCGGATCCTCTTCGCCATGAACGAGCTGGGACTCCTACCGGATCGGCCCTACAAGAAGAGCGCGTCGGTGGTGGGAGAGGTGCTCGGTAAGTACCACCCCCACGGCGACTCGGCGGTGTACGACACCATGGTGCGGATGGTTCAGGATTTCTCGCTCCGTTACCCGCTGGTGGATGGGCAGGGCAACTTCGGCTCCATCGATGGGGACTCGGCGGCGGCCTACCGGTACACCGAGGCCCGGCTGGCGCCCATCACGCTGGAGATGCTGGCCGATCTGGACAAGGAGACGGTGGACTTTGCGCCGAACTTCGACGGCCGCATCCAGGAGCCCACCGTTCTTCCGGCCCGCCTCCCGAATCTGCTGGTGAACGGGGCGTCGGGGATCGCCGTGGGAATGTCCACCAACATGCCGCCCCACAACCTGAACGAGGTGACCGCCGCCTTTCGCCACCTGGCCCGGAATCCCGATTGCCCGGTGGATGAACTCATGGCCCACCTTCCGGGCCCCGACTTCCCCACCGGCGCCTTCATCGTGGGCGACGACGGGATCCACGACATGTACCGGACAGGACGGGGCCGCATCGTCATGCGGGCCCGCATCGTGAAGGAGGCGCTGCGCGGCGGGCGGGACCAGTTGGTGGTGACGGAGATCCCCTACAGCGTCTCCAAGTCCAAGATCATCGACCAGATCGTGGGCCTCTCCCGGAAGGGGAAGCTGGATGACGTCACCGACGTGCGGGACGAGTCGGACCGCGACGGGCTGCGGCTGGTCATTCAGCTCAAGCGCGGCGCCAATGCGGCCGCCACCCTGGCCATCCTTCATCGGCGGACCTACCTGCAGAGCACCTTCGGGGCCATCATGCTCGCCCTGGACAAGGGCGAGCCCCGTGAGCTGAACCTGAAGGAGCTCCTGGAGCGGTACCGGGATCACCGGTTGGAGGTGGTGGTGCGCCGCACCCGCCACGATGTGGAGAAGGCCGAGGCGGAGAGGCATGTGATCGAGGGGCTCCTGGTGGCCCTGGACAACATCGACGAGGTCATCCGCATCATCCGGGGGTCCCGGGACCGCCCCCAGGCTTCGACCCGACTCCAGGACCAGTTCGGCCTCTCGGAGATCCAGGCCGATGCGATCCTCAACATGCGCCTGGGTCGCCTGACCTCGCTGGAGCGCCAGACCCTCCGCGACCGTCTCGCCGAGCTGGAGGTTCTCATCGGAGAGCTCCGGGCCATCCTGGACTCGGAAACGGAGCAGCTCCGGGTCGTGGTGGAAGAACTCGACGAGGTCACCGAGCGGTTCGGCGACGCCCGCCGCACCGTCATCCTCCGGGATGCCGAGGAGCACGTCGCCCCGCTGGAAGAGGCGGTGGCCGACGAGGACGTGGTGGTCACGGTGAGCCACGAGGGCTTCGTGAAGCGCATCCCCATGCACCTCTACCGCCGCCGGGTCCGGAGCGGGAAGGCGCTGGCTGGGATGGAGAACTACGAGACCGACTGGCTCGAGCGGGTCTTCACCGCCCGCACCGGCGGGTGGATCCTGGCCTTCACCGAGGGCGGCCACTGCCACTTCCTGTCGGTCCTGGACGTTCCCGAGTCGGCCCGGGCCTCCCGGGGACAATCCATCTACGCCCTGGTCGGCGCCGACCGGGGCGACCGGATCGTGAGCCTCGTGCCGGTGGAGAACCTGGACGACGAGGAGCGGGTGCTGGTCTTCGTCTCCCGGGGCGGGACCGTGAAGCGCAGCGCCCTCTCCGAGTTCTCGAATCCCCGCAGCGGCGGCATCATCGCCGCCGGCGTGCGGGACGGGGACCGCATCCTGGACGTGATCCTCTCCGACGGCCGCGCCGTCCTCATGCTCCTGAGCCGGGACGGTCGGGCCATCCGGTTCGAGGAGAAGGAGGTGTCCACCATGGGGCGCACGGCCCAGGGGGTGAAGGGGATCGACCTCCGGGACGACGACCAGGTCATCGGGATGATTCCGGTGAGGCGTCAGGCCTACGTGCTCACGGTGAGCGAGGAAGGGTGGGGGAAGCGCACGCCCCTCGGCGAGTTCCCCCTCCAGAAGCGGGGTGGGCTGGGGACGCTGGCCATTCCCTCCGGCTCCCAGGGCGGACCACTGGTGGGCGCCCTGGAGGTGGTAGCGGGCGACGAGGTCTCCCTCATCACCGCCGGTGGGGCGGTATCCCGGCTCCGTGCCGCCGACGTCCCCGAGCAGGGGCGCCGCACCCGGGGGAGTCGACTGGTGCGGATCCAGGCCGGCGACCGGGTGGTGGAGGTGACGCGTAGCCTGGCCGGGGAGCAGCCGGAGAGGGAGGGGCCCCAGGGCGAGGCGCCGGAGAGCGAGGGGTCCCAGGGCGACGCGTCCGAGAGCGAGGGGCCTCAGGGGGAGGCGCCCGAGAGCGAGGGGGCCGGGGAGGGGCGTGACGCCGGAGATGGGGAGAGTCCCACCGGATCCGTGAACGAGGGTGGCGGATCCGTGAAGGACGGTGCCGACGACGGGCCCCAGCCGGACCTCTTCGGCGACGGGGATTGACCCCCTCAGTCCACTAGACGAGCGTGGAAGGCCGGAGGGATTTTCGTGACCAAACCCGATTGAATGAGGAGAAGAGGATGCGTTTTCTCGTGTTGGGGGGAGGGGCCCAGGGCTCCGCAGCGGCGTACGATCTCCTGAAGAGCCCGAAGGTCACCGAGGTGGTGGTGGGTGACCAGCGAACGGACAGGGTGGCCAGCTTCCTCCGTCCCTTCCTGGGAGACCGCCTCAAGGTGGAGGCCGTGGATGCCCGGGACCCGGATTCGGTTCGTACGGCCATGAAGGGGATGGATGGCGTGGTCTGCGCCCTCCCCTACTACTTCAATCTCGAGATGACCCAGCTCGCCATCGAGGCCGGGGCCCACTTCTGCGACCTGGGCGGCAACACGGAGATCGTGGCTCAGCAGCGTGAACTGGATGGGTTGGCCACCGAGCGGGGCGTGAGCGTGATCCCCGATTGTGGGTTGGCGCCGGGGATGGTGAACATCCTGGCCCAGGCCGGCATCGACGAGCTGGACCAGGTGGACTCGGTGCGGATGTGGGTGGGCGGACTCCCCCAGGATCCGGAGCCTCCCCTCAACTACCAGATCGTCTACTCCATGGAAGGGGTGCTGGACTACTACACCACCCCGGGCCTCGTCCTCCACGAGGGGAAGCCGGCGGAGGTGGAGCCCCTCACCGGGCTGGAGCAGGTTTCCTTCCCCGAGCCCCTGGGAATGTTGGAGGCCTTCTATACCGCCGGGGGGATCTCCACCCTTCCCTATCGCTATGAGGGCCAACTCCGCACGATGGAGTACAAGACCCTTCGCTACCCGGGCCATGCCGTCCTCATGAAGGCGATCCGGAGCTTGGGCCTCCTGGAGCTGGAACCCATCGAGGTGGACGGCCACGCCATCCCGCCCCGGCGGTTCTTCATCGACTGCGTGACCCCCAAGCTACGGAAGCCCAAGGGGCAGGATCTCGTTGTCCTCCGGGTGGAGATCCGCGGCGAGAAGCACCGCGCCCATCGCGCCATCCGGTTCGACCTGGTGGACTATTACGACGAGGCTTCGGGCATCTCGGCCATGATGCGCACCACCGGGTTCTCCCTGGCACTCACCGGGATCATGCAGNGTTCCGGCGAGATCCGGGAGAAGGGTGTGCGCACCCCCGACGAGACCGTGGACCCCAGGGGATACATGGACGGGCTCGCCCGGCGGGGCATCCAGATCCAGCGCACCGATCTGGAGGGCTTCTGACGCCTCACCCCTCTCCGGCAGTGGCTACGGCCGAGGGCCCCGTCAGGGCGCTCCCCTCCACCCCATGCGGATCCGGAAGTCGTCCAGGATCCGGTGGGTGAGGCCCCAGACCGTTCGACCGTCCACATCCAGCGCCGGAAAGGCCAACCGCACCCCCTCCATGGGGAGGTAGTGGGTGATCCTGGCCTGGGAGCCCTGGAGGAGCGTCACCGGTGCCCAGACCACTTCGGCCACCTCGGCCGAGGCAGCCGTGGCGGCGACGGGGACCGAGAGGGTGAAGACGAAGGGGATCACCGAGAGGGCCGGGAGGTGGGGCGTACGCGGTGTCACCGTGGACAGTCGACCCACGAGACGCCCCGCCGCGCCCAGGTCCACCCGGGTCTCCTCCCGGGTTTCCCGGATGGCGGTGGCCAGAAGGGACGTGTCGGTGGGATCCCGGCGGCCTCCGGGGAGTGCCATCTGCCCGGACCAGGGGTCGCGGTCGTGCCGGGCCCGCCGGATCAGGAGAAAGCGGGAGTCCGATCCGACCACATCCCCATCCTGTCCCGGAATCCGTGTCAGGATCAGCGATACGGCGGCGAGAAAACCCCCTTGCGGTGGGTCCGGGTCATGGCCGGGACCCTCGTACGGGAGGAGGCCGGGCAGCACGGCGTCCCCGGACCTCGATGGACCGGACCTCGATGGACGGTTCCCCGCTGACGGGGACATCCTCACACCCCCCGGGCGCCCGGATCCCAGATGTGCTTGTGAAGCTGGGTCTGGAAACGCACCTGGAGTCCGTCCTCCAGGATCCACTCGGCCAAGGCCCTCCGGTCCTGACCGTCCCACACCGGCGAGAGGAGGATGGCCCGGAGCGATCCATCCCGAACCCGATCTTCCAGCCCCCGATCCCGGATCACGGAGCGGGCCCACTCGTAGTCGGTGCGATCGGCCACCACGAACTTCACCTCGTCCCGGTGGTCCAGGACATCCAGGTTCTCCCAGCGATTCCGGGCCATCTCTCCGGACCCCGGACACTTCAGGTCCATGATGACGTGGACCCCCTCGTCCAGGGGGGTGACGTCCTCGGAACCGGAGGTCTCGACCAGGACGGTGTATCCCTCTTCCACGAGCCGCTGAGCCAGGGTGAAGGCATGGCGATGGATGAGGGGCTCTCCGCCGGTGATCTCCACCACCGGGCATCCGATTCGACGCACCTCGGCCAGGATCTCGTCCAGCGACATCCGATCACCACCGTGGAACGAGTACTCGGTGTCGCACCAGACGCAGCGCAGCGGGCACCCGGTGAGACGGACGAAGGTGCACGGCGCGCCCACCCAGGTGGATTCCCCCTGGATGGAGTGGAAGATCTCGGTGATCCGGAGGAAGGGGGCCGTCACAGTCACCGTGGCCGTCCCGGTGCCCTCATCCATGGGACCCACCCGATCTCCCGGAATTTCCCGAGCCTCCCGATCCGCTGGTGCGCCCGCCGGGGGTCGAACTCCCGAAGAGAACGCCCAGGGGCGATTCCTTCACCATGCTCTCCACCATGAATGCCACGTTTTCCGGCCGCTCGGCCAGCCTCCGCATGAGGTAGGGGTACCACTTCTCGCCGAACGGAACATAGACCCGTACGGTGTACCCCTGTTCCACCAGACGTTGCTGCAGGTCGCGGCGGACACCGTAGAGCATCTGGAACTCGAACCGGCTCGGATCGATCCCCTCCCGCCGCACGAAGCGCACGGTGGCGTCCACCAGGCGCTCGTCGTGGGTGGCGATTCCCGGTAGGACGCCGTCCCTGAGAAGGACCTGCATGAGCTCGGCGAAATTCTTCCGGATGGCGGCCATGTCCTGGAGGGCCACCTCGGGAGGTTCCCGGTAGGCGCCCTTGCAGAGGCGCACCCGGGCCCCCAGCTCGTTCATCCGCGCCACGTCCCCGGCCGTCCGCCTCATGTAGGCCTGAAGCACCACCCCGATGTTGCGCCAGCCGTCTCGCCAGAGGGCCTCGAAGGCATCGAGGGTGCGCTGCACATACGCCGAGCTCTCCATGTCGAAGCGGACGAAGATCCCGGCGTCGTCGGCGCGCTGCAGGACCCGGCCCAGATTCTCCCGGAGGAAGGCGTCGTCGATGTCCTGCCCCATCTGCGTGAACTTGAGGGAGATACTGGCATCCAGGCCCTCCCGGTCGGTGCGGTCCAGTACCTCCAGGTAGGTGTCGGCGGCGGCCTGGGCCTGTTGCCGGTTCGTCACCGCCTCGCCAAGGTAATTGGCCGTCACCTTGAGCCCCTGGGCGTTGGCCTCCCGGACGGCGCCGATGAGGTCTTCGACCCTTTCCCCGGGCACGAAACGGAGGCTCATGGTCCGGGTGAGGGGGGTGCCCGTCAGGAGCTTCTTGGCTCCGGACGATTCGCTCAGGTAGAGGAGACCTCGGCGAAACATGACAGCGTCCTGTTGGGTGATCAGTCCCGGGGTTCGTCGCGGGAGCGGTCAATGGCCAGATCCAGGAGAACCTTCACCTGCACCAGGGGAAGAGCGCCCAGTTGACCCATGACATCCTGGGGGTTGGGGCCGGCCAGGAGCGTGGGTGTCTCCAGGTGTCCGATGACCCCGAGGCCCGTGGAGGCCCAACGGGGGAAGACCAGATAACCCTGATAGGGCGCCCGCAGGTCTCCCGTCTTCTCGACCTCGATGGAGACGGTGTAGGGCTCTCCGTCCGCGCCCTCGAAGGCGGGCGGACGCGAGTGCTCCCGGAAATAGCCTCCGAGGGTGGCGTCGGGGGTCCCGTGGATGTCACCATTCTCCAGCGGATTGACCCGACCGTTGCTCCCGCCGCTGCCGGCGGATCCGTGGTCTTTCGCTTCGTTGTCGGTCATGAGACGGACTCCGATTCCGGAGGGTCAGGCAGAATCACGGGAATTGGGGAAGGAGAAAGGCCTCCCTACTCCGTCGGCGGGGGACGGATCCTACGCACTTGAACATATCCAGGGATGGGACGGGGGGACAGGGCGTCCCCTGGTCGCTTCCACCGCCATCCCCAGCACCCGAGGAGCCTTTGGACCATGAGAGCCAGCATCTTCCACGAGCACGGAACCCCGGACGTCCTGAAGGTCGCCGATGTGCCGATTCCCCAGCCCGGCCCCGGGGAAGTGAGACTCCGGGTCCGGGCCGCCTCCCTGAACCACCTGGATCTCTGGGTTCGGCGGGGGCTGCCCATCCGCATCCCCATGCCCCACATCGGGGGGTCCGACATGGCCGGAGAGGTGGAGGCTGTGGGCGCCGGCGTGGAGGGGGTCGCCGAGGGGGTCCGTGTGGTGGTGGATCCCACCCTGGATTGGGAGTGGATCCAGGGGGTGCGCCGGGGTCCCGACCTTCCCGATCCCCAGTTCCGTGTCCTGGGCGAGCACACGCAGGGCGGATTCGCCGAGTACGCGGTGGTCCCCGCCGCCAACCTCCTGCAGCTCCCGGACGATGTTTCCTTCGCCACGGCGGCAGCGGCCGGACTTGTGGCGGTGACGGCGTGGCGTGGGCTCGTGGGTCGTGCCCGGATCCAACCGGGGGAACGGGTCCTCGTCACCGGCGCGTCGGGCGGGGTGGCGAGCATGGCGGTGCAGATCGCCCGGAACGCCGGCGCCCGGGTGGTGGCGCTCACGTCGGGCCCCGAGAACAGTCGCAGACTGGAGGCGCTGGGAGCACACCAGGTGCTGGATCGCCTCTCCGGCGAGCCACGGGAGCTCATCCGCGAGGCCACCGGCCCGGAGGGAGTGGATGTGATCCTGGATTCAGTGGGAGAGGCGCTCTGGCCCACCCTCATCCGGGCCCTGGCGCCCGCCGGCCGTCTGGTGACGTACGGGGCCACCACCGGACATCGGGGCGAGACCGATCTGCGCCACGTCTTCTGGAAGCAGCTCTCCATCCTGGGCACCACTATGGGGAGCCCGGCCGACTTTCGTGCCGCCATGGCCGAGGTGTTCCGGGGAAGGCTGGTCCCTTCGGTCCACCGCTCCGTGGGACTCGACGGGGTGCGGGGCGCCCACGAGGAGTTGGAGGCGGGACGGGTCTTCGGGAAGATCGTGGTGGAGCCCCACCGATAGCCCCCAGGGGTGGCCCGAATGAAACGACACGGCGACTCTACGGTAGAAGTAGGAGAATCGCAGGGGCGTCTCGTCGGAAGCCCCCTTGTTCCATATTGCCTTCACCCCAACGCGGGAGTACGTACGTGAGCGATCGCCGACGGCAGCAGCGCCGGGAGATCCGACTGCAGCAGCGGGAGTCCTCCTGGCTCCAGAAAGCCCTTTTTGCCCTCGGGAAGGCCGAGGACACCCGGGAAAAGCTGGCCGAGACCCGGGACGAAGAGCCCTTCACCTATTCCGTCAAGCTCGACGACCGGGAAATCACCATGGAGGAGCTGGAAGACGCCCTCCAGAGCCGGATCGAGTACCTCATGGAAACGGTTCGGGAGCGCCGTCGGAGCCTCCGTTGATCCCGTGCCGGGTCGACATCCGGTCGGCCCGGGAAATCATCGCGCCACCTTTCTTTCATCCAGTTCCAGGAGTCCGCAGTCCGTGTCTGAAGCCACTCAGGGAAGCACCGTTCACGTTCACTATACCGGCCGCACCGAAGAGGGCGTCGTCTTCGACAGCTCTGCCGACCGGGATCCCCTCTCCTTCGAACTCGGGGCCGGTCGCGTCATCCCCGGCTTCGAGTCCGCTGTAGACGGGATGCAGGTCGGTGAGGAGAAGACGGTCACCATCCCGTCCACCGACGCCTACGGCCCCCACCGGGAAGATCTGATCCACGAAGTGGGTCGGGCGCAGCTCCCGCCTGATCTCTCGCCCGAGGTGGGCCAGCACCTCCACCTCCGGACTCCGGACGGCCAGACCATGCAGGTGCAGGTGGTGCAGGTGGGTGAGGAGAGCATCCAACTGGATGCCAACCACCCCCTCGCCGGGAAGGATCTCACCTTCGAGATCGAGCTGGTGGGGGTGGAGTAGGGCGATGGTCTGGAGGGGCCGTTCCCAGTGCTCGGTCCCCTGTCGCCCACCCTTTGTGTCGCCCGAAGGCCCCTCTAGTGGGCCCCGGGCGGCACGGGGGTAGCCACCAGGATGGCGGTGGCCAGGACCACCAGCGCCGCCAGCGCCACCTCGAAGGCGGCGCTCCGCCACACATGCTCTGCCGCTCGGGCCCCCTCCTTCCCGTCGGCCCGCACCAGCGCCGGGAGCCCCCGGCGCCAGTTCCACAGCCCCAGAAGCATGGCCCCGCCGGCCAGCGCCACCTTCCCACTCAGCCGTCGCCCGTACTCGCTTTCCCAGAGTGCCGCGATCTCATGGGTGTGGAAGATGGTGAGGAGGATTCCCATGAAGACCAGGGTCCCCACTGCCACCATGGCCAGCGGTGAGAAGGCGGCCAGTTGAAGGGCGAGGAACGTTCGACCACCCTCGGACCGGGGCCGGGCGGTGATGAGGATCAGGAGGAGCGTTCCGATCCATCCTCCGGCGGCCAGGGTGTGCATCATGTCCACCGACACGGCCAGGGTGCGGCTCCCCGGCACCGACATGGCGTGGCTCGAGAGACCCAGCGTCAGAACCAGGAGCAGGATTCCCATTGCGGCGGCCTTCCAGCGTAGGGGAAGCTCCAGCACGGGCGGTGTGGTTCGGGTCACCCCCTCCGGGGTCAGGCCGGGCTCCGGTGGCGGCGTGGCACCTGCTCGCCGTCGGAGGATGAAGAAGCCCACCACGAGAAGGGCGATGATGCCGCCCTGCGCCATCCAGACGATTCCCCAATCCGTCTCCAGGAGTAGGAAGCGCAGGTCCTCCTCCACCGAGGTGAACGGGTCCCGGAAGTCCAGGTACTGAGCCCAGAGCCGAAGTCCCCAGGTCACCATGAGCAGGGCCGAGACCCACATGGCCAGTCCAGCCACCCGGGCCTCGGCGCGAGTGACCTCCGGATGTTCCGCCTCATGCTCCAGACGTCCGTCGGTGAGGCGGTAGCGGAGCCGGGGCACCAGGATCCCGCGCCAGGTCACGGCCCCCACCACCAGGATCACCCCCGAGAAGAGGAGCCAGCGCTGCAGCGGCGGGAGAAGGGTTTCAAGCATGGGTCCGGGTTGGGCGCGGGTCCGGCTGGGGGCGGGTGCGGCTGGGGGCGGGTCCTGGCTGGAGGTGGGTCCGGTCGCAGACCGCAGCGCCCCGACGGCGATTCGGATGATGGGAGCCGGGACGCGGGGGGGAAAGGGGTGGCCTCTCGAAAGGCGCTCGATTGGGGAATATGATACCGTGTCCGGTCCCGCTCCCCTCGGTCATGCCTGCCGCTCTCCCGTGCGGTCACCACTTCCACTCCCCTCACTGGTCACCGCTGCCATGAGTCCACTCCGCACCCCGCTTCTCGTCCTGACCCTCCTGGCTGCCGTGGGCGCGACGCCTGTGGAGGCACAGATCGGCCTCGAGCCCTTCCGACCCCATGCGTCGTGGCGCACCGTGGAGACGGAGCACTTCCAGGTTCATTTTCCCGCCGAAGCCGAGGGGTGGACCCTCCCTATCGTCGAGCGCATGGAGAGCATGCATCGGGAAGTGGCTCGGGTGGTGGGGCACGCCCCCGGCCGCAAGGTCACGGTGCTGGTGGCGGATCCCACGAACCAGGCCAACGGATACGCCATCTCCCTTTTGGATTATCCCACCACCACCCTCTGGCCCACGCCACCGGGTCCGCGGAGTGGGATCGGGGATCATCGGGGATGGGGCGAACTCCTTTTCGTCCACGAGTACGCCCATCTGGCCCATCTCACCATCCCCTCCCGAAATCGGCGGGAGGCTCTGGCGTGGGGCCTGCTTCCTGTGCGATCGGGACCGGTGGCCCGCCGGACGCCGCGGTGGATGGTGGAAGGGTACGCCACCTGGATCGAGGGGCTCCTTACCGGTGCCGGCCGTCCCCACGGAGCGGCCCGGCCCGCGTTCCTGCGGCTTCGTGCGCTGGAGGGCCGGCTTCCGAGCTACCGGGAGATGTCCGGGGCCCAGGGCTACCAGGACATGGCCGCGGCGTACCTGGCGGGCTCGGCGTTCGTGGAGTGGCTCATCGAGCGGGAGGGCGAAGAGAGCCTGCAGCACCTCTGGCGTCGGCTCTCGGCCCGTGAAGTCCGGTCGTTCGATGAGGCCTTCGAGGGCGTTTACGGCGGACCGCCCGTCGAACTCTATGGTCGCTTCACGGTGGATCTGGTGGAGGGCTCGTTGGCCGTCCGGGACTCCCTGGACGCGGTGGGGCTCCACGAGGGCGAGTTGATCCACCTTCGCCGCTGGCACACCGGCGACCCGGCCCTCTCCCCGGATGGGGCGCGGGTGGTCCTCGAACTTCATCGCCGTGACCGGCCCTCCGAACTGGTGGTGTGGAGTACCGAGGTGGACGAAGAGGCGCTGGAGCGACGGGCGAAGGCCCGCGAGCGGCTCCTGGAGCGGGACCCTGAGGATGTGCCGGCGGTGGCCTGGAGGCCCCCGCCCAGGCGGGAGCTGGCCCGGCTTCCACCTCGCGACGGCCGTTCCTTCACCGAACCCCGCTTCCTCCCCGATGGAGAAGGCATCCTGGCCGTGCGCTGGGAACCGCTGGGTGACGGCTCCCTCCGGCCGGATCTCCACCTCTGGAGCCCGGAGACCGGTGAGGTCCGACGGGTGACCCGGGGCGCATCGGTGCGCTCGGCCGATCCGGCGCCGGACGGGGAGCGAGCGGTAGGCGTGCGTTGCGAGTGGGGGAGCTGCGACCTGGTGATGGTAGCGCTGGGTACGGGGACGGTGGAGACACTCCTGCCTGGTACTCCGGATCGAACCTTTCATCGGCCCCGTTGGCTTCCAGATGAGGAGGGGGTGGTGGTGGCGGTCCAGGAAGGGGGGCGTTGGCGGGTGGCTCGAGTGGATCTGCCGGGCCCCGGGAGTGGATCCGGGCCCATGCTCCGTTGGCTGGACCCCCAGGATGGGTTCAACCGCTACGATCCGGCGCCCCTCCCAGGCGGCGAGGGGGTGGTGGTGGTGTCGGAGGTCGGCGGGGTGCCGAACCTGGAGGTGCTGGCCCTGAGAGGCGGAAATGGCCTCGCCGACCCGCCCCGGAGCCTGACCCGGGTCCTGGGGGCAGTGGCTGCTCCCGAGCCGGACCCGGCCGGTGGTGGCATCTGGTTCCTGAACCTCCACAGCCGCGGCCTGGACGTGCGGCGTGTGGACGCGACAGATGGGGCGGTGGGCGAAGCGGTGCCGCTGGATTCGGAGCTCTGGCCCGTGGCGCCCCGGGGACCCGAGCGTCCTCCGCCCACCTTCGAATCCGAGCCCATCCCCACCCCTTCCAGCTATGGGCGTGGCCCCACACGGATGAATGTGCTGGGTGTGGGTGCTCGGGACGCCGGCGGTGCCCACGGAGGAGCCGCACTCTTCCTGGGCGATCCGGTGGGACGATGGAGTCTGGTGGGGCAGGGTCGTCTCGGCGATGCCGGGAGTTGGACCGGAGGCGGGGCTTCTCTGATGGTGCGGGGAGTCCGCCCGGCCCTCCTTGTCCAGGGCTTCGGGGTCCGGCAGGAAGGGAGCGGCGGACCGGGCGCCTCCGTGCATCTCGATGGAGCGGCGGTGGGGATGGCGCTGGACCATATGGCGGGCCCGACCCGGTACGCCTTCCGCTTGCTGGGCTTCGGTGGGCGGCTAGGGGCCCCGGGCGATGGGTCGGTCGGTGTGTCGGACCGAGAGGCCACGGGGCAGGACCCGGCAGTCCCGGCAGCAGCGGAGACGCCTTCGCCTCGACGCACCCTGGCGGTGGCGGAGGCCTCGGCCGAGGCCAGGCTCCTCCGGGGCGGGGTACGCCTGACGCCGACCCTTCATCTGCATGTGACCGGAGGGAGGACCGACGGAGAGGCATGGAGTCGCCTCATGACCCGGGCGGGTCTTCGGGTCGGTCTCGGTCCCCTGTCCGCAGGTGGTGAGGCCGTCTATGGCCGGCTCGATGGAGGGGCCGGATTTGAACGGTTCCGCGTGGGTGGCGGCGAGGTGGCACTCCTGGATCCGGCCCTTCTCTCACAGGTCATCGCGGTTCCCGCGGCTCCACCCGGCCTCCTGGCCGGGGAGCGGCTGGCCATGGGGCGGGTGGCTCTGGGGTCGGCCGGGCCCACACCCTTCTTCCAGGCCATCTCCCTGGACCCCCGCCGCGGCGAATGGTGGCGGATCGTCGGCGTGGAGCAGCGCCTGGCCCTNCCCGTGGCGCCGCAGTTGGCCCTTCCCGGCATGGACCTGACCCTGGGGGTGGCCCACACCCTGGATGATCCGTTCCGGAACCGGACNCGTGGGTGGGTGGGGCTCACCCTGCGCCCCTGAGGCCATTCCAGGGCTCGNACCGGCGTCGTCACTGCGGCTCGAACCGGCGTCGTCACTGCCAGCGGAAGAGGCGGAGGGCCAGGACGAACGACACCACCGTCCACCCTACCAGGATGGCCAGCTCCGGTGCGGCCTGATGGAGGGGAAGCCCGTCGTTGTAGACGTGGCGAAGGGCATCGTTCAGCGCTGTCAGCGGAAGGAGGGCCACCAACGGCTGCACCGCGTCGGGGAACCGGCTGGGCGAGAAGAACACACCCGACAGCACCACCATGGGCATGACCAGCACGTTGATGAGGCCACTTACCGCCTCGGTGGTCCGAACCCGGGAGCAGACCAGGAGCCCGAGCCCGGAGAAACAGGCGGCGCCCAGGATCACCACCGCCGTGAGAGCCAGCACGTTCCCCTCCATCCGGACATCGAAGATCCACCAGGCCAGGAGAAGGAGGACCGGGACCTCCACCACCAGGAAGAAGAAGCGCGCCAGGATCTGGGCCAGGAGGAAGTGTCCCCGGGGCATGGGCGTGGCCACCAGGCGCTTGAGCTGCCGGTTCTGTCGGCTCTGGGTGATGTAGAACCCCACGCCCCAGAGCCCGGTGCTCATGAGGTTGAAGCCGATGATGCCGGGGATGAGCCAGTCGATGTAGCGCTGGCCCCGCTGCTCTACCTCCCGGATCTCCACCGCCACCGGGCGAGATGCGCCGGCTCCCTCCTGGAGGGCCTGGTCCACCAGGATCCGACCGGTCCGGCCCTCGGCCCGGGCGGGATCCACCTGGAGCTCCACCCCCGGGCCACTCCGGCGCACCAGCACCGCCGCTTCGCCTCGTCGGAGCGCGTCCACCGCCTCCCCCTCCGATAGGATCCGACCCGTAGACCGTCCCTGCCCTCCATGGCCCGGGCGTGACGCGGGGCGTCCGGACTCTCCACCACCACCACGTCCACCTGCTCCGGCGAAGGGTCGGAGAAGGCGAGTCCGATCCCCACCGCCAGGAGGATGGGGAAGGCGAACACCCAGAAGATGATCTCCGGCTCCCGGAGCATGACCCGGACCCGGATCAGGGTGAGCTGAACGAGGGAGCGAAGGTCAGTCATCCCGAAGCTGCCTTCCCGTACGGGCCAGGAATACGTCGTCCAGGCTCGCTCGATGGGTGTGGAGAGAAGAGAGTTCGCCGCCCCGGCCGGCGAGGTGGGTCACCAGGGCGGGGAGGGTGCGGTGCAGCTCCCGGCAGGTCAGGAGACGGACATCGCCCCGGCTCCGGACCAACTGGACCCCGGGCAGATCCGACAGCTCTTCCTCCGGGATGGGGATCGAGGGCTCGAACTCGATGACATGGGCGCCACCGAGTCCCCGGATCAACTCCGCCGGCGTTCCCTCCTCCAGGATCCGTCCCCGATCCATGATTCCCACCCGGTCGGCGAGACGCTCCGCCTCGTCCATGAAGTGGGTGGTGAGGAGGATGGTGCCGCCGGCCGCACGAAAGCTCTCCACGATTCCCCACAGGGCTCGTCGCGACTGGGGGTCGAGTCCGGTGGTCGGTTCGTCCAGGAAGAGGAGGTCCGGATTGCCGGCCAGGGCGCAGGCGACCGACAGGCGCTGGCGCTGGCCGCCGGAGAGGTCCCGGACGTAGCTCCGGCGCTTCTCCTGAAGCTGAACCCGGTCCAGGAGCTCATCCACCGTCGACCCGGCCGGATAGAAGGAGCGGAAGAGGCGGAGGGTCTCGTCCACCCTCACCTTTTCGGTGAAGCGGGTCTCCTGGAGCTGGATCCCGAGACGCCGACGTAGCGCCTTTCCCTGGTCGGACCAGGTCATTCCCAGAATCCGCACCTCTCCTTCGTCGGCCGTGGTCAGCCCCTCCAGGATCTCCACGGTGGTGGTCTTTCCGGCGCCGTTGGGACCCAGGAGTCCGTAACACTCCCCCCGACGGACCTCCAGATCCAGACCCTGGACGGCATGGACCTCGCCGAAGCTCTTGCGGAGTCCACGGACGCGGATGGCCGGTACGCCACTCATTGCAGTCGGTTCAGCGGACGTTGGAGCGGATGAAGGCACGATGGGGTTCCCCATTCGGTTCAGGGTGGGCAACTTCACCGGTAGACGGGGTCGGGGACCGGTTCCCCCGGCATGACCGTCCGACGGGGCCGGGATGGTCCCGTACTTCCCATTTTCAGGCCCGAGCCGTCTTTCAGAGGAGGACTCTTCATGATCGTCACCACCCGCCAGCTCTATGAAGTTGCGTACGGCAAATTCGCCGTCGGCGCCTACAACATCAACAACATGGAGCAGGCCCGGGGCCTCTTCGAGGGGCACGCCCGCGCCGAGGCGCCCTTCATCGTCCAGCTCTCCCGGGGCGCTCGGAAGTACGCGGGCGTGCGGATGCTGGAGGCCATTCTGCGGGCGGCGGAAGAGGACTACCCTGAGGCCATCTTCGCGGTGCACCTGGACCATGGGGACGAGGAGACCTGCTACGACGCCATCGCCTCGGGATTCTACAGCTCGGTCATGATCGACGCGTCCCACGCACCCTTCGAGGACAATGTGGCCATCACCCGGCGGGTGGTGGAGCGTGCCCACGCCGCCGGTGTCAGCGTGGAGGCGGAGCTGGGGATGCTGGGCGGTGTGGAAGAGGACATCGAGGTGGATGAGAAGCACGCGCAGCTCACCGACCCGAAGGAGGCGGAAGCCTTTGTGAAGGAGTCGGGGTGTGACTCGTTGGCGGTGGCCATCGGCACGAGCCACGGCGCCTACAAGTTCAGCGGGAGTCAGGGGATCCACTTCGACCGGGTGGCCGAGATCCAGCGTCGGCTTCCCGGCTTCCCCCTGGTGATGCACGGCTCCAGCTCGGTCCCGAGGGAAGAGGTGGAACGCATCAATGCCGCCGGGGGCACCCTGGACGCTTCGGCCAAGGGGGTGGATGTGGACGAGTTCGCCCGCGCCGTTCCCCTTGGCGTCACCAAGGTGAACATCGACACCGACGGACGCCTGGTCTGGACCCGTGTCCACCGGGAGTACTTCCGGGACCACCCCGAGGAGTTCGACTTCCGCGGGCCCGGGCTCGCCTTCATCGAGGCCTATGCCCGGTTCATCGAGCACAAGTCCGAGAAGCTCCAGTCCAAGGGTGTGGTGGAGCAGGTTCGCCAGGCGGTGAGCGGAGAGGTCGCGTGACCGGCGGCGGGCCGGCGGCAGCGGTGGATCAGGGGCCTGAGATCGACCGGAACCTGGGAATGGAGCTGGTGCGGGTCACCGAGGCGGCGGCGCTGTCCTCGGCCCCCTTCATGGGGCGTGGCGACGGCAAGGCCGGGGACCAGGCCGCGGTGAGCGCCATGCGCGCCGTCCTGGACACGGTCCGGATGAGGGGGGTGGTGGTCATCGGGGAGGGGGAGAAGGACGATGCCCCCATGCTCTACAACGGGGAGGAGGTGGGAACGGGTGAGCCCCCTGAGCTGGATCTGGCGGTGGATCCGGTGGAAGGGACCCGGCTCCTGGCCCTGGGGCGGCCCAACGCCATTGCCGTCATCGCCGCGGCGCCCCGGGGGAGCATGTGGGTCCCCGGCGCCTCCTTCTACATGGACAAGATCGTGGCGGGGGCCGAGGCCCGCGACGCCATCGACATCCGCGCCACGCCCACCGAAAACCTGCGCCGGGTCTCGGAGGCGACGGGCCGCCCTCTGGAGCAGCTCACCGTCTTCGTCCTGGACAAGCCCCGCCACGAGGCCCTGGTGGACGAGATCCGACGGACCGGGGCGCGGGTGGCGCTGAACACCGACGGTGACGTCATGGGGGCGCTTCTGGCGGCCTATCCCGGCACGGGGATCGATCTGCTCATGGGGGTGGGCGGCACACCGGAGGGCGTCATCGCCGCCGTGGCCGTGCAGGCGCTGGGTGGGGGGATGCAGGCCGTGCGGGCGCCCCAGCTCCCGGAAGAGAAGAGCCGCCTGGATGAACTCATCGACCGGGATGAGTTGGAGCGGGTCCTCCACCTGCCGGACCTCCTGGGATCCGACGACGGCTTCTTCGCCGCCACCGCCATCACCGGCGGCCCGTTCCTGGAGGGGGTCCGCTACGACGAGCGCGTGGGAGTGCGGACCGAGAGCCTGGTCATCCGGGCCCGCTCAGGCTCCATCCGCCACATCCGGGGAATCCACCGGCTGAACGCCGACCACATCTTCGGTGAGCGGCGGATGGACGAGGTGGTGGAGGTCATCATCGACTGACGTGCC
>SL_3KL_010_SEDDRAFT_10002262_pt1 | contig 17648 bp, 10 predicted proteins | sample SodLakKL_010_SED_2_FD_10381 | JGI IMG/M metagenome (IMG submission 10381) | reverse complement strand
ATTCTCAGAGGAAAAAGCTGGACGATCCTCCATGCCTCCTGAAGATGGTTCTTGAGGCGGCTGGGCAGGCTGAACCGAAGGCTTTTGCCTGAAAATCAGCACAGACAAGAAGATAATCAACAAGAGCACAACTACGCCCCCCGCAATCAAAACAGCCAGGCCATAATCATCCCAGAATGTACCTGTATACTCCACCACTGGCCCTTGTTCAATAATTTCTCTCCGGGTTTCAATAATCTCATAATCAATATTAGGTTTAGCACTTTGCTGAAACATGCCTGTTACCCTGTATTTGGTATTGGTTTCAGGTACTTCCAGATGGCTACGTATGTGGATTCTATCCCCGAAATCACCCCGGAGAATATATTCCACAGTTAAACGTTGCTCACCCTCCTGGTAAGGAAGTTCAATATCAACATATTCTTCCACGATACCTAAAACAGTAACTGGTTTATCCAGCCAATGTGAGGGATTCCTGATGGTTTTGTAAAGTGTAGAATCCTGCTGGGCCATTATATTTGCGCCAAACAGCAATAACATGGCAAAAATTCCGAATAACATAAGATTCTTCTTCATAGCGATAGGTTTTGGTTGACAAATTAATTAAAAATGATGGTGATTATAAGGCCTGTATTATTTTATTCAACAATGCCAGGCAGACAACTTTTGACTTTCAATGAACAACCCGCTTAAAGAGCCGGGCTTACAACAGTACAGGTTTATGTTATTTTTTTACAGGTAAATGCTTGATCAATTCCAAATCTGTTGATTTTGTTACTGATGAAGGGGTGGATTCATAACTCATAGCGTTGACCGGCATTATATTATCCCCTTCGAGTTCAAAAACAGTCCAGAGCGTACCCTCAGTGTTTGCCGGAACATAAAATGTTTCAATTAAATCAGAACCTTTAAAAACCCTTACCCTGGCGTCAGAATTGGAAAGCGCATAACTATTATCAGACATACGATTAGAAAAGTCGTGCACACTAAACCTGTACATACCATCCGTCTGATGATAAATGCTTATGGTTTCAGGCCCATAGGAAGACACAACATCATAATCAAGTGCCGCATAAAGCTCAGAATTATGATAAAAAGTTTTATTAGAATAATAAATATGGAATCGTTCATCTGCATCAGATCCAGCAATTGGACCCGTTAGATGCGAGTCAAGATCAGAAGGATTTTGCCCCCAATCAAGGATAATACGTATCTCGTCTTCATTCATTTCAGGTGTTAACGAAACATTTTGATTGTCCGTAAACTCACCACCTAAGCAAACAACATTATGATATCCTTTGCTAAAATTGTTTTTTGTTGCTTCGATGGTGTAATTCCCAGCTTGCAGCCCGGAAAAGGTGTATGAACCGGAGGCATCGCTGGATGTGGACTGAACAATCTCTCCTTGCTCGTTATTTATTCCGGATCTTACAACTACATAAGCATCATCAATACCTCCACCATCAAAAGCATCGATAACTCTACCGGCAACAGAACCACTCCCGCTGTATTGATCATCAATTTGTAAAACTGCTGCCAATTGGGTTTCCTGGTTTACATGGACCACAACATCATGGTATTCGGCAGGCAAATACCCCTGCCGCGTAAATGAGATGTGGTATAGGCTACCGGAGGGAAGTTCGAGTTGGTAAGCCCCATTAAATCCGGTCTGCCATGTCTGATACAATTGGTCATCCTGGTATACCTCAATTTGTACATTATCTAACCCCTGTTCAGTAACAGCATCCCTTACCACTCCTTTAACGATACCTGTTTCACCTGGTGGTTCATGATGGGATTGGGCTATAATCCATTCGCTGCCTAATAAGGCAGGGTAGTTCACGTCAAAAAGGTTTACACTAAAAATCGTGGCTTTAGCGCCTAACCCCACCCTGTATCCAGCATAAAGAACCCACCAGGGTGTTTCAAGCAAATCCACATCGAGTTTTCCATATATACTGGCATCCATGTAAGCCCCCACTACACCATACAACAGCATCGACATATCGGGTGTAACATGCGCTCTCAATGATGCATCAACAGAAGGATTGGGTGGGGTATAAGTCCATTCATTATCCACATTATCGTACGAATACCAATCAGTATCCCGATCATATTTAATGCCCGTCTGGTATACTACTTTTTGACCTACATTTGTGGTAATAACAGCTTGAGCACTGCCATCCACACCAATATTTATCGTAAAAACCGGCGTAATAACAATAGGAACCACCGTAGGAATCACAATGGGGGTGAAATATACAGTGGCAATGCTAACGCTACGTTCAAAGCCAACACTGCTGCCAAGCTCTGCTGTTAAAGATGCATGAGTCTGATTTTCAAAACCAAAGTGAACGTGTCTCAACCTAAGAAAGCTGCTGATATCCATTTCAAAAACAATTTCACTCAACAGCGAAAAGTCACCTGTAAGTGAAACATAGTCGGCCAGATCCACATCAAAATCGAAAACAATGGTATCATCTGTTCCGGTGGTTCCATCTTTCAATGATGCCTTTGACAACTTCACATTATCAAAGTGATACTCAACGCTGTCGATCATCTGCGGTGAAAGTTTCTGGCGGTAAGAAACACTCCCCTGCTTGATAGCATCTTCAAATGTGGCCTGAGATGTATATAAAATAGCTTGCTCATCAATATCAACAATAGAATCAAGCTTTCTCAGAAAGCCCAAACCTGCATCCGAAACCATTACATCGCCTTGATTCAGGTTATAACCAGTCATGAACTCCTGCTGAACAGTAAATGTAAAATCTGTGGTGTCCAGGAAGTGAACCATTTGCTCCAGATCCTGGCTATCAATAACTTTGGTGTGAGCAAAGAGCTCCAAATCATCATGGGGTTCGATATAAATTTTTTCATCTTTTTGGCAGGATGTTGACAAAATCCCCAGAAAAATAACAAACAGTCCTATCCTAAGACCATGTTGAAGTCCAATCAACTTATTCATTATCAGGTTTCCATGCAGGTAAGACCTGCTAAATGCACAATATTTCTGGTGTTTCTCTTTGGTTTCCATTGCTTTTTATTTTTGTAACAAGTCCACTCCCTTGTTTATGTTAAGTAATAATTTACTTTTACCGTATTGTCTTTGATGCGGGGTTTCGCCACCTAAAAATAAAACCTCAATCCCGCCACAAAACTTAAACCCCTTCTGTCCTTAAACAAATCTTCATCCCATTTCAAGGGTTGCTCTGTTTCCTGGCTATATAAACCATACCTTTTCTCAGTCATGGGGTTTGTCAGCCAGCCAATGAAACTTGTTCCCAGGAAAAACGAGAAATTGTTAAAGTACATCCCTACTGTTAGTGAAGGCTTTAGCCAGGAGTTAAACAGAAAGTTAATGGAGTGATCGGCCAGGTAATTGTTGTTATAAACCGATTCAACGCCTGCGGACAAGCCAGGGCTTAACAGGAAGCCATGGTTTTGGCTCACTGCAAAGCTGTGCTCATAGCCCAGACCTGCACCTAAATTAAAGAAGGTCACATCATACTCGTGGGAGTCAGCAAAGTAAAAACCCGAATAGGGTTGTCTGCTAACAGACAACATGGCCTGTATATGTAATGCATTGATAAAGTTATATCCTACCCCCAGATTGAGCGTTTGAACATTACCCAGTTGAACCGAAACTTCCAGAAATGATTTTGCCAATTTCCGAATATATATGGGTTTCTCCAACAAAACAGGCAAATCGGATGTAAGCTCAGGATCTTGTTCTTCTGACCCGGGAGAGCTATCCGCAAAATCTGTTTCCTTTTTTGTTTTACCTCTTTCTTCTATCTTTTCGGCAACCTCCTGCACGGGAACTGTCTTTACTTCCTTTTCCTTTTCTGATTGCACAGCCTGGTCAGGCTCCTCCTTTCTTCCGGGGATATCCTGCCTCTCTCTCTCCATTGCCACGCTCAATGTTTTCAGACCCGTGGACTGAATACGTATATCCTTCATGATGACATCCTGGTAGCCCCTGCGAGAAAAACTCAGGATGTATACGCCACGAGGAATACTTTCACTTATCTCACCCCTGGGATTTGACTCTGTTGTTATGTGAGCCTTCGAAGATTCAAGTACCAGGGTAACCTCCGTGACTGGCAGGTAGGTTTTTGCATCATAAATTTCGATGTAAAGGTTTTGCCCTTCGCCTTCCTGACTCATCAGCAAAAAACCAGCTATTTTGACAAACAATAATAAATACCTCATTTTCAAAGCAATTAGCAGTTATTAAAAAAACGTTCTTATTCACGTTCATAAATTAAATCACCCGGAGTATGATTCAGGATGCTCCCTGATACGCTGCGTAAGATCATAACTGAAAACAATGTAAGCAAAACCAGGGCGACCAGCAGGTAATAGCTCCACAACGAAAAGTAATTTCCGGCTTCGAATCCTGTGCCTGAAATCCATAAAACCAATCTCATTCCGCCTGAATAGCCAAATAAAGCAGAAATCAACAAGGCAAACAGCGTAGCCAGTCCAAGCATGGCCAGAACTATCTTTACATAAATATTAATCAGGAAACCATTTGATAAACCAAAAGCTTTAAAAGTACCCAGGTTCCTTTTTATTCCATGAAGGTGACGTTTTAGTAAATAGGAAACAAAAAGCAAAATACTCAGAATACTAAAACCTATGAGCACCAGTGATATAATGGTTGTTAAGCGGCTTACAAAATGGTAATTTTCCCGGCTTTCAATTTGGGCCATATCCACAATCAATCCATACTCATCTTCAAGCAATACAGAAAACTCTCTGAGCTTATCCAGGTTGGAAAAATTCAACGAAATACGATCGTATTCGTCAGCCGGACGAAATCGTCTAAGACTGGTCTCATAATCATACAACCGATACAAATCATTTAAATAAGAAGCAAGCTTTGCATGATTATAGAGTTGTGAAAAAGCATTATCCATAAATGACATATTCGGTTGCCGGCCAGAAAATGTAACATACACCATGTAAAATGATTCACCAGCTACTCTGTATCTTTGTTCGTACCATACGTTTTGTATTGCAACTGCATTTTCAGCTAGCTGGCTAAACACAATCTCTATATCAGCAATTAATGCATCTGCTTTCTCTCTGGAGCCATGATAGGACAATACCAATCTACTATCGTAAAGAGGATTAAAAGGATTGTTGCCAAATTGCAGGTTTCTTTGCTGGTAAAAATAAGAGGTGGAGGCAAAAGCAGTCATCCCCGGCAAAGACTTTACAACAGCATTTACAGGTATAGGAATTGCCACATTGATATCATTGGAGTCAGCATCTCTGTCAGCAAGAAAATCCATCCAGACATAAGGCGTATTTAAAGGATAATTTAATTTGTTAAGGAATTGCTCTGTTACGATTAGACCCACATCCATAAAATCCTCATAAGGCTCTCCCCTGACGTGGTTCTTTGAATCAAATATTTCGTCAATTACAGGGTCTTCAACATCCATGGTTCTGGCAGAAAATCTTGCAACTTTCTCGGTATCAAGACGCCCACTTTTATAAAACTGCTGTATATCATGATAATCATAAAAGTTGTGTTGAAAACGGTTATAACCTATTGCATTGACAAGATGATATTTTTCCTTGATTTCCGGGGAGTTGATACTGTTCAGGACCTGGTTCATGGAGTGAATGCGATGCACCTGGGGAATTACATTGATCCAGTTTATAAAGGGATCTTTCATTTTGGTTTCCAAATACCTCAGGCTGCCCTCAGCAAACCCGATAACACTGAAAGCGAAAAACAACATTCCAACCATTATCAAAAGGTTTGACATCCTTTTCCCTGAAAGGGGAATCACCTCCCTGATAAAAAATAAGTTGTGAAAGTTTCTCGCCTTGGTGTTCTTCATGATTTGATCTTAGTTATAATATATGGAGTTTGGTCTTAATTATTACATTTATCGCTATTACAGTTGGCGCTTGACGATTCATAAGTGTTTTTGCAGAAATTAAAACAAATTATTAATCCTGCTCAAGGTAAAACCGCCCCTTCAGGTATTCCACAAAATCTTTATCAGGTATTTGCGCTNTAAGGTTTTCCCAAACCCTTTGACCTCTTTCTTGTTTTTTTCTGAATTTATTCTCGGGCAAGATTACCCCACAGTTTCTTTCCTTGTCATGACTGATCACAATAATGGAATCAGCAAAACGGACAGCTAGCTCAATACTGTGAGAAACCAGTATAGCTGTCTTGGGATGGGGGGAAGAGTTGTTAAACAGTGTTTGTCTGAGCAACTCAAGTAGTTCAATGGAATTAAACGCATCCAGATTGCCTGTTGGCTCATCTCCAAAAAGCACATCAAAGGAAGAAATCACAGCCCTTGCAAAAGCTACACGCTGTCTTTGCCCCCCCGACAACTCAGTAACATTTTTGTTGGCATCTACACCCTGCATTCCAAGTTTAGTTAATACAATTCTAGTAAGAGAAGCACAGTCTTTTTGAGCATACCCCTGCATCATCCGGGTCAGGTAGATATTTTCATAAACCGTAAAATTGGGCATCAAATTGGTTTGCTGAAAAATAAAACTGAAATGCCTGCAACGAATATCTGCAAATTTTTTCATGCCCGAATTCAACCATAAGTTATGCAGTGCAATGGGATCGCCAGGGGTGGAAGGCGGAGAAAAGAAAACCGTTCCATCCATATAAGATTTGTTCATCAAAGCCAGTGTTTCCAGCAATGTGCTTTTCCCAAAGCCAGATTTGCCCAAAACCACTACCATCTCACCTACATCGATAGATAGCTCCGGAACTTCCAGCACCAAACCGGTAGCTTTATACCCACATTTTAGATTCTCAATTTTATACAAACACATAACCTTTTATTTAACTTAGTTTTTAACCCTCACCATCAACATAAGCACAGGCAATTGGGGAATTTTATCCTCCTTCATTCTTAAGGCAATAAGTCCACATGAATCCAATAGTAGAGTATGTCATTGGAAATAAAAGAGTACGGATAATCACGCATATTGGCAATTCTTTCCAACTCACGATATTTGAAATCAATTTGATTGACATATCTGCTCAGAGCATTATCAGAAAACACCGCTTCATCAAACAAATACCTCAGCTGTATATGCTGAAGCATTCCCGACTTCAATGGTATGCCGAAAACCATAGAAGAAGCTTCCTCCAGGGTTAATTCCTGGAAATAACTTTCCGGTTTTACCCCCACGTGTCTTTTCAATAGCTCAATCCAGGTATCATAGAGTCTTTCTCTTCTGTCTCCCGGAACAGCACCTGCCTGGCGAAGCTGTTGAACTCTTAGCAAGATTCGGGAAAACTCAATGGCCTCCAGCAACAGAACTGGTTCAAAAAGCGGGCGATTCAATGATTGGTGGTGGCGTGCAGCATAACCCTCTGTTACAAACTGGATGTTTTTAGAATAGTACTGCTCAATAATATCTTCATCAAGTCCTGTTCGCAGTAAAAAGTTGTACACCCCCGGAGCAAATGAACTGGCATACTTACCCTGTGTTTCACCGGTTATCACCTCGATACCCTGTCCTCTTTCAAGCATTTCACGGGCTTTCTCCACTACATTGTCCGTATATTCATCGATTTCTTCAATAGCCTGGGTAATCTCATCCTCCAGATATACCAGGTCCATCTGTTGCCCCATGTCAGATGCCATAACCACCATGGGCGGACCATTCTCAATACGATGGATATTATGACCCATTCGCCTTAAAACAGGCTTCTCACCTACTATACCCTCACCCATCAAGTCAACCCATTGTTGATACATCCTGTCGCCAGACCGACTCATAATTTCTCTAATCTGATGTGGAAAGTCAATATAAGCCTGGTGGTCTCGCATATGATGCACCTGGAAAGCGATGTAATAACATTTCATTTCGGCAATTAAATCCACTATTTCAGACTGAGGTACTTGCGATGGATCGTTGCGATAGTGATTACCCGCATCACCAATATGTATCATAACATTGGTTTCGTTAGAATCCTGGAAAACCTGGGTAAGAGCAGCCTTTAAACCATAGTAAACCGCTTCGTGGGCATGTACATCATAAAAATCAATAGCCTCTACATTTCTTAACTGGTTTATCACGGCAGAAGAGTTAGAGGTAAGTTGCCGGGTTTCAAGCAGCCTGTCCTTTTCAAGGTAATCGCGATATACTACATAGCCAAACTTTAAATCCTTATATTCTTCTCCTGACATTTCAAAAATTCTCACAATGCGTTGTACCGAATTAATTACCGATTCATAGTACGGCCCCATACTTGTGGTGCCATCGATAACAAATACCACATTGATATTCCTGGTTTTTTCAATCAACTGATTTAGCGTTTGCCGGACTTTTACATCTATATCCTCCCGGATAACAGTTCTTCCCCCCTCACCGGTTAACTCACCCATTACCATAAGTTTATATACGTTAGCACCCATATCACCTATTACAGGAAACCTGCGCCAGTATCCGGGTTTACGTTCAAAGTTTCCGGATTCATCCCACAAATCATCCTCCCAGGTTATATTGCACCCGGCAGAGACTCTTCCTGAACTAAACTCATTAGCACATCTCTCATTCATGTTATTACCAGCATCAAACACAGTGCTTTTAATTTGCCGGCTGTACCTTTCTTCCACAGCTGCACTCTCCCAGCTGGGTTCAATGGCAACCCGGTGGTCCCACTCTAATACACGGTTAATATCAACCCAACCGATAATATTTCCGGTACTTGCATCATGAGTTTGATCTCTGGCCGAAAAAAAGGGGCTCCTTCCAAGCAATACGGAATTGTTGTTGGCTGAATACCTATAGATGTAGAAAATTTCAAAAAGCCTGGCTTCAAATTGGGAGGGTATATTCATATCAGGATCCTTGAAGGACTGTATCCGACTATAGTTGGCATCGCCAGAAGTTAATGCCCGGGTGGTATTGAGGATCATCCCTTTGAGAGAAATCTGGGTTTCCCTGTTCTTTAGACAGTTTTGCCAAAGTAGTAAATCATTTTTATGAACCCAGCCATAATTTTCAGCCCGCGAACTAATATCAAAGTTATCCCTGCGGTCATCTTTTACAATTTTGAGGTAACTTCCATCTTCTTCCACAGCCCAATATAGTTCACCAAAACTGAGTTTTCTGTAATTTTGCCTGCCCCCTGGCTCCCTGGAAGATTGAACCCGGTCATCAATAGCAATTACAAACCAGGGGGAGTCACTCATTTGGCTGTAAGCTGTTGATTCCAGCTGAATGTTTCTGTGAGGATTATTAAATTCCAGGGGTCGCTGAAGTATCCTTTGTCCAAACAAAGAAGATCCCTGTAGCCAAGCCAGCAAACCCATTAGCCATATAGCTCTGATTACATTTTTTTTCATATCGTTTTTATTTATTAATTCCCTGACACTAAAGCGTTAAATTAACATATGTAAACCCTTCAATCTTCTCTTTCACGTCAAAATCGGTATATACCACCACTTCTCCCTGCCGCAATGCCCTGGATGGAATAACCTCCTTAACCAGTGGGGTGAAAAAACCACCCGATAATCTGTCGTAGCTAATATCACTAACATAAAAAGATACATTCACCGCCCGGGTTTGGGTATTTTCACCAAGGTATTCATCCAAAAGAACCTCTACATTACCCAATTCCTCCCGTGCAAAGGGGGGTTGAGTGATCGATGTAAAGAGCGCATTAAATAATTGGGGCAATCGGTTTTTCTCCCTGAAGACCATATGCCCGGAAGGACTATTGTAATAAACGATGAAATCAGCACCACGCTCTGCCACTCCATATATATGAGCCTCCAACAGTCTAAGGTTGTTTATACCCCCACTTGCATCAATGTAGAAAAACTCAAGTGGTGACTCCATGACAAACTCCACATAATAAGTGTGCTTTTGACCTGCCAAAAACTCCAATACAATTTGATCTTCTTCATAAACAAGTTCAGTTCTTCCTGTAGTAACTTTTACCGGCAGGAAATCATGATTAAGCAATATAATCTCCAATTTATCTCCGACTTCCAGCTTTTGGTAATATGCATACAACTCGTTGTTTAACTCTTTCGGGGATTGATCCTGAAAACCTGCTTTAAACAGGTTGTTTACGAACACCTCATAATTCAGTCCTCCTGAACCCTTGTAGGCTAAGCCAACTCCATTCACCTTTATCTGCCATGGCTGAGAGGTTTGGGTGCTATCAATTCCTTTTCCCGGTATAGTAATTAAACCAGCCTTTACCGAATGTATCGCCAGAAACCCACAAAACACCAATGCCAAAACTCTTTTCATTATCTCGTATTTTATTGTCATAGAAAAAGACTCAAACCCACACCAATCTGCAGGTTGCGAAACTTCAACTGATGGTTTTTAAATACCGGGTCATATAAGAGGTTATCTGATTCTTCTCTTTTCGGAGTATAAATAACACTTCGTTGATTTCCTAAACGCTGAAAGCCATAAGCCAATCGGTATTGCAGAAACAGAAAGTCATTGTAAAGGTTAAAGCTAAATAGGCTCCCGATAGTATACATCACCTTTTGCTCCTGTCTAAATGAGCCTTCCATCGTTTTTGCAAAAACCAAAGGCTCGTTGTATGCGTAGTTCATATAAGGGTTTTTATCCACCTTGTAAGAAAATTTAACATCAGGCTCATAAACATACCTGCCATCTGCCCATATTGAGACCCCCTTAAAATATTTGTTATTTGTATAATATGTGTATGAGATTATAACCGGAATACTCCACGCATCCATCAGGTATTTCTCCTGTGTAATCCTGGCAATATGATGCTCATCAGGCAAACCGCTTTTATCGGTCAATTCAGCATCAAGATAAACTAAATCGCGTGTATGTGCGTGTATACGTAAAGGCATGTAATCTATTCCGCCTCCCAGTGATACCCCATGATTACCCCGGAAAAATAATACCTTGGAGTAATCCAGATAAAACCCCAGCTCTTTTTGCAAATCCACCATGGGATTATCAGTAAGGCGATGCATACTACACCCTATCTGTAAGGTTACTATAGGCAGAGGATAAGTTATTCCAAACCTTATAACATGAGTGGGGGGAGTCACAGCTTCTTCCACTGGCGCAAACACATAAAATCGTTCAGAAACTGTAGCCTCACTCCAGGCTCCCGCATCTTTTAGGGATAAAAGCGATTGATAGATTTTGTTTTTTGATTTTAACTGGATTTCAGCTTCTTCAGGAACTTTATTAATACGTACAACCCCCTTACTATCAGAATAGCGGGTTCTGGTTATCTGAGTTCCCAAGTGCGGATCATAGTAAACAAAATCAAACCCTTTATACCTGAGAAGATTATTGTTGTTATCCAGCACCCTGAAAGAAAGATCGACAACACGAGTGGACTCAGCCTGTATCCCGGATATCCTGTAAATATCATTGTCAAAATCCACCAGGATAGTTACAGTCAGCGGAAGGTCAAGATCATAAAACACCTCATAGGTTGCTTTGGAATACAAAAGCACCCTTTTATTCAACAAAACCTCTGCAGTCAAAAGATCAAAAAGACCCGTTTTTGCAATTCTTTCAACCCTGTAATCCAATTCCCCTGGCCTGACTATATAATTATCAAGTGTGCTCTTTACCCCGGAAATATAATCATCTAAAACAACACTTTGCTGATAATGTCGGGTTCCGGGTAAAAAGTTATGCATCTTTGCATCCTCCTCGAATAAACTGCGGAAGTTATTTTCATAACTAAAGTGGTAGTCCCCTTTAATATCTGATAAATTAAAATACTCAAGATAACGTTGTAACAAATCTTCAATATTTTCCTCAATGATACTATCGGTATTTACCTTTGCAATCCTTACCCCTGCAAAGGAGGTTTGTAACAGAAATAATATTATAATCCAACAGATTAAACGCATCAGCAAAAAATTATACCAAATAATATTGATGTAATAAACTCCTAATAGCCGAAAACACCCAGCGAGACATATATAGGTATCTTATACAGTGAATGGCATAAAAATTTATTTATAAAACCCAACTGCTAAACCAGCAGGAACTTCCCTGTATTTTAAGCTTTCCTTTGTGTTGATATTCTGGTATATATATAAACCTACCCTGCTTTTTACACCATCTTTTCACTCTAACCTGGATAAATAAAAGGTTAGATCACTGTTTGTCTCCCATAGTAAAGCCTGGTATTCATTGTTGTCATATATCAGATCTACATTCATCTCATCAACAACCCTTTCGTTGACAAAGACCGTTAAAACCAAACCATACTTATCCCAGTGCTGGCTTTTTTGCTGCCGATTCCTTTTTACACAAACAGTCCAGTTTGCATGCAACCCCACGGGATGAACAACAATTCTATCTTCATCAAGTACCAGATGAAACGTCCCATTTACAGTGGCTTTTTCGTTTGCTATAGAACTTTTTTCAACGGCACCGGTTACTCGCCAATTCCCTACTAAACGTGAAGTTTGAAGATGTTGAGCCAACAGCTTTACAGGGCTGGTATCAGTACCACAAACAGTGGAAGCAAAAAGAGACTCATCGGGCAATAATGCGCCAAATCTACTAACCAGTAAATCATTCAGTTTTGCCAAGGACTTAGAGTCTGTATGCACATAAATGTTTTTTGTATGTTCAGGGCCAACGGAAAAGTCGCGGAACCCGTATACGGCTGAACGAAACAGGTAGAAAATATATAAGTCCTGTTTAAGAGGCAGGTCATTTATAAAGTAATCCCCGGTTCGATCAATGATAGACTCACCGTAAATTTTCCCAAGGTTTTTATCCGTTACCAGCAGAAGGCCATAGTCCCGCATTTCGCTTCTTAATGCATTGCTTTCAATATACACCCTGCCCCCAACACTCCCGGTAATGTCCGTGTTTGAGGCATGGACGATATGAACTTGCATTAACGTTCCATTTAATAAAAATCCTAAAATAAAAACCAAAATAAAGCAAACCTTCCCCATATCTTCCCTTTTCTTAACAACCCTGTTTTTCCTATACTTTTAAACTATTTCCCTTTTTTTATTGCTTAATACCGTAAGTATAAAGACAAAGTTTTTCGTAAAAGTAAAATATTTATTAAAAATAAAAAATAAAATATCACGTTTTTTTGCACTTAATATCAAATTTTCATATATTAATAGATAACCTAAATCACCTGAATAGGTTTTTATTTTTGTTTCAAACAAGATTCAACCTTGTTTAGACAAATTCCACCGCAAGCTTGTATACTTGAGGTTTGCCCCAAAAAACTCCTTTTTTTAAACCTTATTCTCAAAATTCCCCCTTCAAAAGTTCCTTTCCTTTCTCATTATCCTTACTTTTGCTCTGATTATTTGTATCACCGGGCCAACCCTGGTTGACCCGGTGATATTTTAACCGGATGTTTTGTAATTTCTTTAACCCTGTATCCGGGTTAAACCTGGATTGTCCCGGACACAACGGGGAGTTAACAACCAAGGGTGAGCAGTGGAACAAAGCAGGATGCTGTTGGTACAATCACGGGTTGAAAAGATTTTTCCGCCAGGACTGCCTGTATAAGCTGGTTCTGGTTGTCGGGGAAAGCTTTCAACAAAAAATTACCGACAATCCTTGAATCTGATAATCTATTTTTTATTATTTTCCCAAATAATTTTTTTATCATGCGAGTCAAACGTATATCGCCGGAAGCTGAATCCCAGTCACCTGAACAGGATATAGATACCAGCTTAATGGATCCACTGATTCAAAAGTTCAGGGGTAAAAAAGGAAATCTTATTCCTCTTTTGCAAGGAGTACAGGAGATTTATGGATACATACCACGACAGGCATTTGTAAAGCTCAACCAGAAAACCGGCCTGGAGCTAAACGAATTGTACGGCGTTGCCACCTTTTATGCGCAATTCCGGCTAACACCCGCCGGCAAACACATTATAAAGATGTGTCATGGAACGGCTTGTCATGTGCAGAATGTCACCGATATCACCGACCAGCTAATTGATTACCTCAATGTAAAAGATGGCGAAACCACTACCGACCAGTTATTCACCCTGGAAACGGTTGCCTGCCTCGGCTGTTGCTCCCTGGCTCCTGTCATGATGATTGGAGAAGAAACCTATGGTAAACTCTCACCCAAAGCGGCTTTAAAAGTTATCAAAGAGATTAAACGAAATGAAGTAAAAAAGGACCAGGGACAGTAAGATCATCTTTACCATGTAAAACCTTTTTAACCGGGATAAACAAATCCCATTGTAAAAGACCAAACCGAAGCAATGAATGGCCCTTACATTTTTCATAAAAAACCATGACAAATATCCAGGATTTAATTGCTTCTGAATAATAAATAAATCTATCATGAGCCAAACAACCGTTATAGTAGGACTTGGAAGTTGTGGACTGGCTGCAGGAGCGGGAAAAACCTACCAGGAGTTTAACCGCATCAGGCAAACCGACAAACTCAATTTTGCATTAAAAAAAACCAGCTGCATCGGAATGTGCTTTCGCGAGCCATTGGTTGAAATTATTGACGATACAGGAAAATATCTGTATGGTGATGTGGAAATATCGCGTGTGGATGAAATCATTGAGAAACACATTAAAAACTACACACCTGTCTCTGAATACATCATCGAATCAGAAAATTTCAAATCGGAAGATGCCCGGTTTTTTGATGGCCAGGTAAAAATAACCCTGCGCAACTGCGGGCATATGGATCCCGAAAACATGGATGAATACGAGGCCCGGAATGGATATAAAGCTTTACGCAAAATATCAGACCAAAACATCGCACCCGACAAAGTGATACAAACAGTGCTTGACAGTGGCATACGAGGTCGCGGGGGCGGCGGCTTTCCGGCAGGCATGAAATGGAAATTCGCCAGAAACAACAGCTCTGACAAAAAGTATGTTATTTGCAATGCCGATGAAGGAGACCCCGGCGCATTTATGGACCGCTCCATCCTTGAAGGTGACCCACACAGTGTATTGGAGGGAATGATGATTTGCGGATATGCCATAGGCGCTTCAGAGGGATACATCTATTGCCGTGCCGAATACCCACTGGCCATCAAGCGGCTGAATATTGCCATTGAACAGGCCAGGGAAAAAGGATATTTGGGTAAGGATGTATTCGGGATTCCCGGCTTTGACTTTCAAATATTTATCAAAGAGGGTGCCGGAGCTTTTGTTTGTGGTGAAGAAACGGCCCTTATTGCCTCCATCGAGGGAGAGCGGGGAATGCCTCGCAGACGCCCACCATTCCCTGCCGAAAGCGGACTGTGGAAACACCCTACCAACATCAACAATGTGGAAACCCTGGCCAACATCCCGTGGATTGTGTACCATGGTGCTGAAAAGTATGCTGAGTATGGCACAGAAAACAGCAAGGGGACCAAAGTTTTTGCACTTACCGGAAAAATCAACCATGGTGGATTGGTGGAAGTTCCCATGGGGATTACCATCAAAGATATTATCTATAAGCTGGGTGGTGGAATAACGGACAACAAAAAGTTCAAAGCTGTGCAGCTTGGAGGGCCATCAGGAGGCTGTATTCCTGAATACTTATCACATACTACAGTGGATTACGACAGTGTCAATGCAACGGGGGCCATCATGGGGTCGGGAGGTATGGTGGTGATGGATGAAACCACCTGTGTGGTGGATGTGGCAAAGTTTTTTCTGGATTTTACGCAAAAGGAGTCCTGTGGGAAATGTACTTTTTGCCGCATCGGCACCAAAAGGATGCTGGAAATCCTTACCCGCATCACAGAGGGTGAAGGCCGTGAATCGGATTTGGACACCCTGGAAGAGTTGGCGCTCACCATCAAAGACAGCTCCCTATGCGGACTGGGACAAACCGCACCAAACCCTGTGCTTACTACCATAAAATATTTCCGCAATGAATACGAAGCGCACATCCGCGACAAAAAATGTCCTGCCCTCAACTGCAAAAAGCTATTAACCTATGAAGTAATACCCGAAAAATGCACAGGGTGTATGGCCTGCGCCAAAGGTTGCCCGGTAGATGCCATTGAAGGAGAGAAAAAGCAGGTGCACAACATTCTGCAGGATAAATGCATACAATGTGGATTGTGTTATACCAAATGTAAATTTGAAGCCATCAGACTATCCTGATTTAACAGGATACCCTGCCACGGGGGCTACAAACACCTGGAAATTTCAATAAACTACAAGTGAAAAACAACATGAGTAAACTCAATATAATCATCAACAAAAAAATTGTACAGGGCCTTAAAGGGGAGTCCATACTGGAGTTGGCCCGTCGCCTGGATATAGAAATCCCTACACTGTGCCATGATCCCAGGCTTGCCCCCTACTCATCCTGCTACCTGTGCGTTGTAGAAGTGGAGGGCATGCGTGGTCTTCAGCCCGCCTGCTCCACCATGCTTACCGAGGGGATGCGCATCGAAACAGAAAATGAAAGAATTAAGGCATCCCGAAAAAATGCACTGGAGCTTTTGGTAAGTAACCATTATGCCGATTGTGTGGCACCCTGCAAAGAGACCTGCCCTGCCGGAGTGGATGTACAGGGCTACATTGCGCTTATCAGCCAGGGCAAACACCGCGAAGCAACTGGCCTTATCAAACAAACCAACCCTCTTCCGGCTATTTGCGGAAGGGTATGTGTAAGGCCCTGCGAAGTGGCCTGCAGACGAACCCTTGTGGAAGATACCGGCGTTGGGATCGACTACCTGAAAAGATATACATCAGATAAGGACTTACTCGCCGATAAGCGGTTTATACCCGAAGTAAAACCTGCCACCGGTAAAAAGGCAGCTGTTATAGGCGCCGGTCCTGGCGGCCTCACTGCGGCTTACTTTCTGGCTTGTGAAGGGCATCATGTGGAAATATTCGAAGCTAACTCCGGACCGGGAGGCATGCTGCGCTATGGCATCCCACCCTATCGTCTGCCCAACGATATCATCGACAAAGAAGTAGAAGGCATCACAGCCCTGGGCGTAAAAATCCATTATAACCAGAAGCTGGGCGACAACCTCTCCTACCGGAAACTAAAAGAAGAGTTTGATGCAGTGATATTAAGTATCGGCTCCCAAAGCGGAACGGGTATTGGTTGCGAAAATGATGATGCCGGTAATATATTTTCAGGAATAGACTTCCTGAGGAACATGCAAATGACCGGGCAGAAATACAATTTTAAAAGCAAAAAAGTAGCGGTAATAGGAGGCGGAAACACAGCCATGGATTGCTGTCGTACAGCCATGCGCTGCGGTTCCGATGATGTTACCATACTGTACCGGCGTACCCAAAAGGAAATGCCTGCCAACCCCATAGAAATCCATGAATCAATGGAGGAGGGTATCAAATACCAGTTTCTGACAGCACCTGCAAGGGTAAACAAAGATGAAAAGGGTAATGTGAAATCACTAACCTGTGTAAAAATGCAGCTGGGAGAGCCCGATGCTTCGGGACGAAGAAGACCCGTAAAAATTGAAGGGTCAGAGTTTGACATAGAGCTGGACTACATCCTGGCTGCCATTGGTCAGAAAACTAAGGTCGATTTTTTGGATGATATTAACCAGGGAGCCGGTGAAGAGCTCAAGCTCAACAAGTGGGGAGACATTGATGCCAACCCTGACACCCTGCAAACTTCTATTTCCAATGTTTTTGCATGTGGTGATGGGGTAACAGGCCCTGCCACGCTCATT
>SL_3KL_010_SEDDRAFT_10002261_pt1 | contig 17652 bp, 14 predicted proteins | sample SodLakKL_010_SED_2_FD_10381 | JGI IMG/M metagenome (IMG submission 10381) | reverse complement strand
GATATAGATGATTTTGACGCATTTGTTTCCCGAATGGAAAAACAACACTCCCTGACTGAAAAAGACCGTATGGGGCTTTTAAATATTCGCAACGGGGAATTCATCAAAAAAGGGTTGCAGGAATATTTTTAGGGATCAGCTTTTCCAGAAACTAGGAGAAAGCAGCAATAAAACAGTAAAAAGCTCCAGCCTGCCTAAAAGCATAAAGAAACTCAAAACCCATTTTCCTGCTCCGGGGATATGTGCATAGCTCTCTACAGGGCCCACACTGCCAATGGCGGGGCCAATATTGCCAATGGTTGCAATAGATGCACCGACAGCAGAAGTGAAGTCCAGTCCGAAAAGGGTCATGATGCCTGCACCTAAAAGAAATATTGTGATATAAAGAAAAAAGAAAGCAAGAAAGTTATGGATTATTTCCGTAGGAATGGTCTTACCATTTATTCTTACCGGGATTAAGGCCATAGGATGGAGAAGGCGTTTAAACTCTAAACGCATATTTTTTACCAAAACCAGGATCCGGATCATTTTTATCCCTCCGCCTGTAGATCCAATGCAACCTCCGGTAAACATCAGCATGAAAATTAAAAACCAGAGAAAACCCTCCCACTGCAGGTAATTTGAGGTTACAAAACCGGTAGTGGTTGCAATGGATACGGTCTGAAAAAGACTATCACGAAATGCCTTTTCCACCCCGGTTTGATGCAACAAAAATATTGCAATGGAGATTATCAGTGTGAAAAGTCCGATAATTAAAAAATAAAACCGCAGTTCTTCATTGCCTAAAACTTTTTTGAATTGGCCTTTTAATAAAAAATAGTGAAGTGAGAAATTGATCCCGGCTATAATCATAAAAAGGATTATAACGTATTGGATATAGGGAGAGTATCCTGCAATACTGTCATTTTGTGTAGAGAACCCCCCGGTAGCCATGGTGCTAAAAGCATGACAAAGGCTGTCAAAGAAATCCAGACCCCCACCCATCAATAATGCAGTTTGAATCAGGGTGAATAAAACATAAATTCCCCAAAGTCTTTTTGCAGTTTCTTTAATTCTGGGGTGAAGCCTGTTAGGAGTTGTTCCTGGAGCTTCAGCAACGAATAACTGCATACCACCAACCCCAAGTATTGGAAGAATGGCAAGGGTTAAAACAATAATCCCCATTCCTCCCAGCCAATGGGTAATACTCCTCCAAAAAAGCAAACCCCTGGGCATGGACTCTATGTCATTTAAAATAGTAGCACCTGTGGTAGTAAAGCCCGAAATGGTTTCAAAAAAGGCATCAGTGTAGCTAGGAATATGCCCTGAGATAATGAAAGGAAGTGCCCCAAAAGCCGATATACTCAACCAGGTAAGACTTACAATAAGGTAACCTTCCTTTTTTCCAATGTTTTGGTGGTCATTTTTTCGGGTTGCCCAAAAAAAGAAAAAACCCGCAAAGAGCGTTATGAGACTGCTTACCACCAATGCCCGGATGGAAGAGGTTTCATTATAATAAACAGACCAAATAACAGATATTAGCATAAAACCCCCAAGAATCATCAGAAGGATTCCCAGAAACTTGATGATTAAACGGAAGTTGATTTTTCTTGAAGCCACCACAAAATTTTTTTAGGGCTTAAACATTTTGTCCACTCCATGAAAAGCATCCGGCAATGCAAATACTACTGCCTTGTCACCTTCTGTCAGTTGCATGCTACCCCTGGCGATGAGTCCCTCATTGTTGCGAATAACCCCTCCGATGATGGCATTGGAAGGGAAGGCCAGCTTGCAGATGGGTTTTTTGGTGACCAGGGATCCGGGCCTGACCATAAACTCAAATACTTCGGCATCCACACTGGTAAGGCATTTGGTGGATACCACCTCAGCCGTCATGGTAAAACGGAGGATGTAACTGGCGGTGGCCAGTTTTTTATTGATAATGGTGTCAATGCCGATGTTTTGTGAAATTTCAATAAAGTCAATATTTTCAACCAGGGCAATGGTTTTCTTCACTCCGTATTTTCTGGCCAGCAAACAAGTCAGGATATTGGTTTCCGAATTATTGGTCACAGCCACAAAGGCATCCATGTTTCTTATTTTTTCCTCCTCCAGAAGATTGATGTTGGTAGCATCTCCGTGGATGACCAGGGTTTTGATAAGGGTTTCAGTAAGTTCTGAAGCCCTTTCGGCGTTTTGCTCAATAAGCTTGACGTTGAATTTTTTTTCCAGGAAAGAAGCCGCCAGACTGCCCACGGCACCCCCTCCAACGATCATCACGTTTTGAACAGCGAATTTCTTTTTGCCGCCCAGCTCAAGCAGGTGGTCAATGCCATCGGGCTTGGTTATGACATAGGTGAGGTCGCCTTCCTGGAAAACGTCATCCCCCCGGGGAATGATGGTGTTTGATCCCCGGTGAATGGATACGGCCCTGAAATTTAGTTTTTTATACTCTTCTGCGATTTCGCTCAGTGATTTTCCAATTACCGGGGCATTTTCTTCAAGTTTTACCAGCATCAGGGAAAGCCGGTTATCGGAAAAATCAAAAATCTCTGCCGCTGCCGTATTGGTAAGTAAATGGGAAATCTCTTTGGCAGCAATTTTTTCGGGAGAAACCAAAAAATCAATGCCCATATCTTTATAATGGGTTCTGCTTTCCTTAGTCAGATAATCGGGTTCATGAACCTTGGCAATGCACTTTTTGGCCCCCAGTCTTTTGGCCAGGGCAGCGGAAAGAATGTTTAACCGCCCGTCAATGTGGGCACTGATTAACAGATCGGCTTTACGAACATTGGCATTTTTCAAAACATCCACAGCAGAAGAATCGCCTATCACCGTCATCAGGTCGGAATGAGCTTCAAGGGTTTTGGAGAACTCCCGGGTAGGGGAAATAAAGGTTACATCATGATTCTCACCCGAAAGTAATTCTGCCAGGTGAAGGGCTACCGGGCTGTCGCCTGTGATGATGATGTTCATGGTTTAGCAATTTGAAAAATAAAATGTGCAAATATAAGCTGTTTTGTTGATATCCCTTAAAGAATTGAGATTTTTTGTTCGCTTGTTAATAGCCATTTAATCAAATACTTATGTTGTTATGAAACTTATGTTCCTTCGCTTTTGCAAACAAAGTTTTCAATTTTAAATTACCGCTTTTTTAAAGTTCTTAATATTGGTTTTCCGGGAAAAGGTTTCTTTTTTCTCGTTTTAAAACCTCTTTTAAGGTTTCCAGGGCTTTTTGCGGAGGGATATTTTTTTTGATCACGGTTTTTCCTCTGTATATATGCACTTTGCCGCTGCCGGTTCCCAGGATTCCATAATCCGCACCGGCCATTTCTCCCGGGCCGTTAACCACACAACCCATTACTGCGATGGTTAGCCCCGGAAAACCAGACAATTCTTTTTTAATTTGTTGAAGTACCCCTTGCAGGTCAAAGCTTGTTCGGGCGCAGGTGGGACAGGAAATAAATTCGGTTTGGGTATGACGCAGGCCGGCAGTTTGAAATAACTTATAGATCAAAGGGTTGGGATTTTGTCCTGTCGGCAATGAGGGCGCTTCAATCCAAAGCCCATGGATTTTCTTTTGCAAAAGCAGGCTGCCATAACTTTCTGCCAGTTCAATCATAAAATCTTCTTCATCTTTTTCCTTAAAAGTATTTTTTACAATCAAGCCCGCATTCAGGCTAGCGGATTCTAGCCTCAGGGTTAAGCCTTCAAAACGCTCAAAAGGAAAACCTTCGTCCACATCCAGGATCAAAAGGGGCCCGGGAAGTTCTTTTAGTTTTTCAAAAAAACTGGTATCCGGCAAATGGTTTAGTTTTACCAGGTTAAATACGGGATGAACCCCTTTATGCTTTTTTTCAGGAGCTTCAGCGGCAAAGACCGGGAAAACATCTGCTTGATGAGGCCGGGTTATCAGGTCGGCAGGAATGCAAAAAAAAGGACGGCCTCCCATGGAAGGTTTTTTTTCACCTGGGGCTTCCAGTATAACCAGATCAGCTTCCGGGTCTTCAGGTGAAAAATCCAACCCGGATGCTTCCTGCGAAAGAAAAGAAACGGGTGGTCTGGAAAGCCTGGTCAATTCCCGGGAACTGTTTACAACCAAGGCCTTATGGTCCGCGGGAAGCTTCGGGGGCGCACTGTTTATCTCAAACTGCGGTATGCTGTAACTCCTCTTAATTTTTTCCTGGAATGTAAAAGCCTTTTGAAAAGGTGCTGTAATTTTTTTGGCCACCCCGATCTCTTTTTCAGGTTCCTCGGTCAGGCTAACCCTTATGGTATCCCCAATGCCCCACTTTAAAAGGGTACTGATCCCAAGCGCTGATTTGATGCGTCCGGTTTCTCCTGCTCCTGCTTCGGTAACGCCAACATGCAAAGGATAAGGCATTTTTTCCTCCAGCATGCGTTTGGCCATCAGCCGGTAGGACTGTATCATCAGCAAAGGATTGCTGGCTTTCAGGGAGACTACGGTTTGGAAAAATCCTAAGTCTTCAAATATTTTCAGAAACTCCAGGGTGGATTCCACCATGGCTTCGGGTGTATGGCCATAGCGGGAAACAATGCGCCGGGAAAGGGAGCCGGAATTGGTGCCAATACGTATGGCTGTCCCATATTCCTTGCAGGCAAGGATCAGGGGCCTGAGGTTTTCCTGAATTTTTTGCCGGGCCGCTGAATACTCTTCCCGGGACCAACGGGTTTTGGAAGGATGGGCTTTTTCGGAAAAATTGCCCGGGTTGATCCTCACCTTTTCTACGATACGGGCCGCTGATACTGCCAGCTCCGGTTTGAAATGGATGTCTGCTATCAGGGGGTTTTCATACCCGGACTTCCGTAAATTTTTCCTGATGGTTTCCAGGTTTTCAAGGGCTTTTTTATCAGGAATGCTGATGCGCACAAAATCGGCGCCGGCATCAAAGATCCGCTGGCATTGTTCAAGGGTTGCCTGCCAATCAGCCACCGGAGTGTTGGTCATCGATTGAAGCCGGATAGGGTGTCTTCCCCCGATGGCTGTATGCCCGACAGCAACTTCCCTGGCCGGGAATCTGTTTGAAAAAAGTGAAGTTTTTTTTTCAGACATTTTCATTTTTGTTCCGGATAAGTGGGTCGAAGCGAACCCCTAAAATACTGACATCGTCTACCTGTTCATTTTTTCCTTTCCAGGAAAAAAAAGCTTCTTCCATGGATCTCTTTTGCTCCTGAACAGGCAGGTTGTAAATGTTTTCCAGCAGCCTTTTGACTTTCCTGGAGGTAAAACGCTCCTTGCCGTAACCTCCGAATTGATCTGCAAAACCATCAGTCATCAGGTAGATCATATCACCTGGGTTGAGTTCAATCAGGTAATTGGTAAAGGGTTCCATCTTTAAATGATATGCCACCGGCATCAGGTCGGCTTTTATTTTTTTTACAGAACAATCCGGATCATTCAATAACTCACCGTTAACCCTGATGCTGTTTTGGGTACCGATGTAAACCGGGCACCTAGCCCCGGCAAATTCAATGGAGTTTTTTCCGTGATCCATCATTATCAGGGCCACGTCCAATCCGTCATTCTGGCCGGTTTTGCCGGTTTGCTGATGCAGGGCGTTTATTATGTATTCGCGCATCTGGGCCAGTAATTTTTCAGGGTGTGAAAAATCTTTGCGGGCTAAAACCTCATTGAGAAATGACAGCCCTAACATGCTCATGAATGCCCCCGGAACCCCATGGCCGGTAGAATCGGCAAGGGCAAATATTGTTTTCCCATTTTGGGCACCCACCCAGTAAAAATCGCCGCTTACAATTTCCCGGGGTTTAAAAAGGAGAAAATATTCCTTTAAGAGTTTATTCATCAGGGGTTTTTCGGGGAGCAGGGCATTTTGAATGTTTTGTGCATACCTGATGGAAGAAAGTAACTTCTGATTTTTTTGTTCAATGATCAGTTTTTGCATTGCCAGCTCATCCCTGGTCGCCTTTATTTCCTGGTTTTGAAGGCTTAGCTTCCGGTTAAACTTTTCAATTTCCTTTTTTTGCTTTTCAAGCAGGCGGTTTGCTTTTTTTCGCTGCCTGAGGTTAAAATAGATCACCCCTGAAAAAAAGGCCAGTAAAAGCACTCCGATCAAAAAACCATTTCGTTGCAATCGCTGACGACTTACTTCCAGATTTTGCTGCTGGATTTCCGCATCGCGTTTTTCCAGCAGTGCATTTTGCAGATCCACCTGTTGTTGCATTTTATCATGTTGATAAAGGGCTTCCAGACGATTGATGTCTTTTCTGCTTTCCAGGCTGGTTATGGAGTCGCTTATCATTTTGTATTTCTGATGGAAATCCAGTGCCTTTTCATAGTTGCTTAATTCCTGGTAAATACGGAAAAGATTGCGGTAGACAATTCTTTGCTCATCAAGGGCCTGGATATCTTTGGCAATAGGCAGGCTTTGGGTAGAAAGTTCCAGGGCTTTAATGTAGTCACCCGAACGGATATACAGACTCGCCATGTTGATCATGGCTTTGGCTTTACCCTGCAGGTTATCGATACTTCTGAAAACTTCCAGCCCCTGCTGATAATAGGATATGGCGTTGTCAAAATCTTCCCGGGCCGAATGAACCATGGCCATATTGATGTAACAATTGCCAATGCCCACCCTGTCTCCTGATTCCCTGGCAATGGTCAGGGATCTTTCATACTCAACAGAGGCTTCTTCAGGCTTACCTTTGGCAAGTTTAATATTGCCAATGTTCAACAGGGCGTTGAGCTTTCCCGGCAAATGGTTTTCCTGCTCAAAAAAATTAAGGGCTTCTTTATAATAACTGTGAGCTCTGGATAAGTCATTCTGCTCATAGAATATATTTCCCAGGCCAAGATAACATTCCCCAACGCCCTGGGTGCCTTCAAGGCTATAATAATTTATGGCTTTGTGATAATATTCTGTTGCCTGGGCAAACCCGCCCATCATGTATTTAACGTTGCCAAGGCTGTGATATACTCTTGCCTCGTAGGCTGGATTTTCAAATTCTTCGAGAAATTCATAAGCATTATAAAAGAACCCTGCTGCATCAGGCCACTTCCCCATTAAATAGTATAGATTTCCTACACCAATATATTCAAAGATAATTTGCGCGGTGTCTGCTAGTTGTTTTGCGATTTTTAGGGAGCGGTCCCTGAATTCAAGCGATTTGTTATATTCACTCCACTCCAGGTACATATTACCTGTCTGTCTTAATGTTTTGTGCTTTAACTTCCTGTAAATTTTCTTTTGATTGCCCTGTGTATTTTCAATATTTTGGTTTACAAGCTCAAGTGCTTGTCCATAAAAATAAGCGGCACTATCTAAATCGTGTTGGCGTAAAACCTTACCCATCTGCAAAAAAAGTTCAATTCGGAGGGAATCATTTTCAGTTTCTTCCCATTCCGACTTTAGTTTCTCCAAATCGGATTGCCGGGCCAATGCAGAAAAAACCAATAAGAACAGCACCTTAAGGAAAATGACTTTAAGCATAGGCTCAAGGTTAAAATTAGGGTTTCATTTCCCGGGAAAGATCAGAACAGGAAATAAACTTTTTCCAAATATACCTAAATGAAAAGGTTTTTTGGTTTTTTCGTTTAATTACACATCACCCCCCGGGACAACCCGGATCTTATAAAAATGATTATTTCAACATATCAATGGTTCTTTCAAGCTTTCCATCGGTTTCCGCCGGATCCAGATTTAAAAGATGAGTAATTAGCGGATAAAGGTCAACCACCTCAAATGGCGGATGGACGTGGGTTTCTTTAAATGCCGGCCCGATGGCGTAAAAAATGGTATGCATGTCTTTTTTGGCATTGTCCCATCCGTGGGTTCCTCCCGAATAAAATCTTTCGGAAGGCTCGCCCCATCCGATGCTCCAGGTGGAATCGGCCAGAACAATCATGTCCAGGGTTCGGGGATTTTTTCCGTAGTTCAGCCTTTCCGGAATTTCATCGGTTTTCCAGGTGTAGATATGGTTCACCCCCTTCAGGAGGTTATAAACCGAATCTTTCATGCCCTGTTTTGGCCGCAGTGTAAACATGGGATTTCCGCCATGAATTTTTTCAAACCAATCCCGTTGCACATAATCGGTCAGGTCCACGTATTTTTCCGTGGAGATTTTTGCCATACCATGATCTGAAGTAACGATAAGATTTATTTGATCGGCAATTGGAAGCCGGCTGATTTTTTCCATCAGGTCGCCCACCAGGCTGTCAACATACTTAACCTTTTCATTAACTTCCGGACTGTCGGGGCCTGTGCGGTGACCCTGGCTGTCGGGTTCGTTAAAATAAAAGGTGATCAGGCGGGGGCGCTTTTCAATGGGAAGCTCCAGCCAGTATATTACAGTATCAATGCGGTTTTCATAAGGGAAGTTGTGATCATACCTTTTCCAGTAAGTGGGTTGAATTCCCTTTACCGGGGCTTCCGAACCCACCCAGAAGTACGAAGCGGCAGTCATATTCTGCTTTTCCGCTGTTACCCATATGGGCTCTCCACCATAGAAGGCCTCGTTTTCAACAGCATCCCTGTCTCCAAGCCGGTAGGTCATGTCCAACTCCTCGCAATAAAAATTATTATTTACGATGCCGTGGTTGTCGGGATATAGGCCGGTGGCCATGGTGTAATGGTTAGGAAAAGTTTTGGTGGGAAACCCCGGGAGCAAATATTCCGCTATCACGCCATTTTCTGCTATGTAATCAAGGTTAGGGGTAGGAACCCTTTCAGCATAGTCCCATCTGAATCCATCCATGGACAGCATGATCACATAAACATCTTCTTTTGGATCCTGATCACCGTTCTCGCAGCGTGTGGCAGTAAAAACAAGCAGAGTAGCCATCAGGATGAAAAGTAACTTAATTTTCTGGGAAAAAAGGTTCATAGGTAAGGGTTGTTAAGATTTTAAAAAAGCGAGGCGCCTTCAAATAACGAAAGGGTACCGAAAAGTTTTCCAAAAACAAAAATATCAGTTTTTACTGTTCCTTTTATCAAAATGAAATTAATTTTTAAATAGCTGATTGGTTCTATATCCTTTTAAGCTCCTGATTTGCATGGTTTATTATAAGGGTTTTGTATTTATCCCTAAACCAGAAAAGGTCAGGATTTTTCCATTGCAAATAATTTAATTAACAAGGCAATATTGTCATTACCGGTTGTATTTCAGAAAAAATGTTATACATTTGGATGTACGTATTTTTACTTAACTCCTAAAATTTTTAACCAAAACACAATGATGATGAAAAAATCCTTTTTAATGTTTGCCGTATGCTGCTTTCTGGCTGTTGGCTTTTTTTCCTGCGAAACAGCTGTTGAAACCCCTGAAAGTGTTGTGGAAAGGTTTTTGAACCACATGGCCGATGATGATATAGATGCCGCCATGCAGCTGGGAACCGAAGAAACCGTTGAGATATTGGAGCAATGGAGAAGCGAAGGTTTCAACCTATATAAAGACAATGAGATCACCGATGTTGTCTGCGAAGAAACCGAAGATGATTATGCCCAGTGTATGTTCCTGGCCGACGGAAATGAAGCCATGATCGAGGCCGTCAGGGTGGATGGCGAATGGCTGGTATATATGGAAAAATAAACCGTGGAATCATAAACAAATTAAAAAAGCTGCCTTCTTCAGGCAGCTTTTTTTCTACGACAGGGGTTTTTATTCTTATTACCTTTGCAAAATGATTTATGGGAAAAAGATCGGAAAATATTGAGCATCCCGGGGTGGTGCAAAAATTAGAAGGTGAAAAGGTTTTTGTAAAAATAGAAGCCCAGGCAGCATGTGGTTCCTGTCATTCAAAATCCTATTGCGGGATGGTGGAGTCGGTAGATAAAGTTGTGGAAGTTAGTCATACCGGGGCAAGCCCTCCCGCTCCCGGCACCCGGGTTTTGATCGTACTTGAAAAATCCCTGGGGTATAAAGCTTTGTTTCTTGGTTATCTTTTTCCTTTTTTCGTATTGCTTTTTTCACTTTTTCTAATGGTGAGCCTGACAGGGAATGAAGGTCTGGCTGCACTGGTTTCTGTTATATTGATGGCCATCTATTATTTTATCCTTTTTCAAAACCGGGAAAAGGTGAAAAAAGAATTTAACTTTCGTTTGCGTATTCCCCCTTCTGACAATTCCTTAACGACGCCCGATTGCTGAGCATTTATTCACTTTACAGTGCTTAGACCTTGCCCGGCAAAACCCATACAAAGACTAACATCCTGAAAATAATTACAGCCTATTATTGTTATACTTTTAACAACGCAGAAATTTAGATGAATTCTAAACAAGAAAGCATTTGGTTGATAGTCAGGTAGTTTTGTTTGTATAATTTTATTTATTTATTTATTTTATTGATAAACAGCTGATTATCTTCTGCCAAAAAACCCGTTTTCCTGTAGCGGGATTACATTTTGTTTTCTATTTTTGCCCATCGATAAAGAATAACAACGCTGTTTTCTTTATTTCAGTAACTATTTCTTTCACTAACAAAACCCAAAGCAGTGAACGAATTTTTTAATGAGATCACCTTGTATTCTGTAGTTTCTGTTGGTGCCATAGGCAGTGTTGCTGCCATTATACTATATATGGTGGCACAGAAATTCAAGGTCATTGAAGATCCCCGTATTGACGTTGTTGAAGAGAAATTACCCGGAGCAAACTGCGGGGGCTGCGGTTTGGCTGGCTGTCGTGCCCTGGCTGAGGCCATTGTGAAAGCCGAAACTCTTGAGGGATTCAGTTGTCCCCCTGGTGGCAATGAGGTGATGAATGATATTGCCGAAGCCATGGGGTGGGAAGCCGGGGAGCAGACTCCCATGGTTGCCGTGTTGCGTTGCAATGGCTCCCGTGAATTTGCCCCTCCCAAAGTAAAATTTGAGGGGGCAATGACTTGTGCTTTTGCCCATAGCCTTTTTGCAGGAGAGGGAGGGTGTCCCTATGGCTGCCTTGGCTGCGGCGATTGTGTGGAAGCCTGTAATTTTGAAGCCATGTACATGGATCAGCAAACCGGCCTGCCCGTGATCCTGGATGATAAATGCGTGGCATGCAAGGCTTGTGTAAAGGCCTGTCCAAGAGACATCATCGAAATGCGGAATAAAGGCAAGAAGAATCGTCGCATTTTTGTTTCCTGCATCAATGAGGAAAAAGGTGGGGTTGCCCGCAAAAACTGTAAGGTGGCCTGTATCGGCTGCGGCAGATGCGTCAAAGAATGTAAATTTGATGCCATTACCCTTGAAAATAACCTGGCCTATATTGACTACAATAAGTGTACACTCTGCCGCAAATGTCCGCCGGTATGCCCTACCAATGCCATTCATGAAGTAAATCTTCCACCCAGGAAGCCCAAAAAAGAGGAAAAAGAAAAATCTGAAGAGACTTAGCGAAAGGACTCAAAAAATGATATTTTTTTTTGAAGGCAATAATTACCATATCCTGGAAAAAATTGATTCCGGGCCTTATTTCAGTAACAAAAAAAACAGAGAGAATTGAAAACTTTTAAAATAGGAGGTGTTCACCCACCCGAAAACAAATTCTCAGAAAAGGAGCCCATACAAACGCTGCCCCTTCCAAAAACCGTTTCCATTCCCTTATCACAACATCTTGGTGTACCTGCAAAACCTATAGTTGCCAAAGGCGACAAGGTAAAAACCGGTCAACTGATTGCCAAAGGAGAGGCCTTTATTTCGGCCAACATCCATGCCTCTGCTTCAGGGAAAGTGGCAAAAATTGATGCCGTGATGGATGCCAGCGGTTACCGGAAAACCTGTATCATCATAAATGTGGAAGAAGACGAATGGGAAGAAGGAATTGATCGTGATACATCCCTTATTAAGGATTGCAGTCTCAGCCCCAAGGAGATCGTCGATAAGGTCAATGAAAATGGCATTGTCGGCATGGGGGGAGCAACCTTTCCTTCCCATGTAAAACTGATGGTTCCCAAAGGCAAGAAGGCCGAATACCTGATAATAAACGGGGTGGAGTGCGAGCCCTACCTGACCGCCGACCACCGGATGATGCTGGAGAAGGGGGAGGAAATAATGGTTGGCATTACCATACAGATGAAAGCGCTAGGAGTAGACAAAGCCATCATTGGCATTGAAAATAACAAACCCGATGCCATTAAATATATGTCCAGCCTGGCTAAAGATTATAAGGGGATCAGCGTGGAGGGACTGGAAGTCAAATATCCCCAGGGGGCTGAAAAGCAATTGATTAAAGCCCTGATAAACAGAGAGGTGCCCTCCGGTAAATTACCCATAGAAGTGGGTTGTGTGGTACATAATGTAGGCACCTCTTTTGCCGTGTATGAAGCGGTACAAAAAAACAAGCCGCTTTTGGAGCGGGTAGTGACGGTGACGGGTGGCATATTGAAAAAACCGGCCAATTTCTGGGTCCGCATAGGAACCCCTGTCAATGATCTGCTGGAAGGCGCCGGAGGATTGCCCGACAATACCGGTAAGGTGGTTAGCGGGGGACCCATGATGGGAAAAGCCCTCAACGACCTGAATGTGCCGGTTACCAAAGGTACAAGCGGAATCATCATTTTTTCCCAGCAGGAAGCCCCAAGGCCTCCGGTTCAGAATTGTATCCGTTGCGCCAAATGCCTCACCATTTGCCCAATGGGCCTTGAGCCTTACCTTTTAGCCATCTTATCAGACAAAAAGCGGGTGGAGGAATGTGAGGAAGAACGGATTTTAGATTGTATGGAATGCGGTTCGTGCCTTTATATTTGCCCGTCTGGCAGGCCTTTACTGGATCAGATCCGGGTAGGAAAAAACCTTACCCAGCAAATGATCCGGTCCCGTTCAAACTAATTGTTATTGAATTGAAGATAGAAGAATGCATCCAAAGCTAATAGCAAAGAAAAAGGAGTTATGAGTTTATTGACCGTTTCGGGCTCGCCCCATGTGCATGCAGACCAGTCGGTGAGTAAGATCATGTATGGTGTGGTGTTTTCCCTGGTTCCCGCTATGCTGGTATCTTTTTACTTTTTCGGCCTGGCAGCCATTTTGGTTACCCTCACTGCAGTGGTGTCCTGCATGGCGTTTGAATACCTTATTCAAAAATACCTCATTAAAGGGCCGTTGACCATTTTTGACGGCTCGGCTATTATTACCGGTATTTTGCTTGCATTTAACGTGCCGGCCAACCTTCCTTTGGGAATAGTGGTAATTGGTTCGGCAGTGGCCATTGGTATGGGAAAAATGACTTTCGGAGGATTGGGTAAAAACCCCTTTAACCCTGCATTGGTGGGCAGGGTATTCCTGATGATCTCCTTCCCGGTGCAAATGACCACTTACCCCAGGCCGGAACCATTCAGTACCGCCATAACCGATGCAGTAACAGGCCCCACACCGCTTACCGTATTGAAAGACGGGATTACCCGGGGTGAAACCATATCGGACCTGGTGACCAGGCTACCTGAATATACCAGCCTGATGATTGGCAATATTGGAGGGTCGGCAGGAGAGATATCCGGTATTTTCCTGATTCTTGGAGGACTATACATGCTTTTCCGCAAGATCATCTCCTGGCACATTCCCCTGGCCTACCTGGGATCTGCCGCCATCTTTTCCGGAATATTCTGGCTGATCAATCCTGAGGTTTATATTGATCCGCTGTTCCATTTGTTTTCCGGAGGCCTTATGCTTGGAGCCATTTATATGGCCACAGATTATGCAACCAGCCCCATGTCACCAAAGGGTATGCTCCTTTTCGGGGTTGGGTGTGGTTTTTTAACAATCATTATTCGCCTGTTCGGGGCCTATCCCGAAGGGGTAGCATTTTCCATTTTAATTATGAACGCATTTGTTCCGTTGATTAACCGTGGTTTTAAACCCAAGCGTTTTGGGGAGGAGGTGAAAAATGGCTAAGAGAGAATCTACATTCGCCAATATGGTATTGACGCTGTTGATTGTCGCGGCAGTTGCTTCATTTACCCTGGCCACCATTTATAATCTTACCAAAGAACCCATTGAAAGAGCCAGGGAAGCAACCCGTCAGGAGGCCATCAGTAGAGTTCTTCCTGAATTTGACCGCCTGGAAAGAAAAAAATTTATGCCTGTTACCGGAAGCGATTCCCTTGAATTCAACTTGGGCTTCAAAGGCGACGAGTTGGTTGGGGTGGCCGTGGCGACTTATACCGGAATGGGCTATAGCGGGCGCATCCGGGCAATGGTTGGACTTGATCCACAAGGGGTCATTATTGATGTGGTGGCCCTGGATCATGCCGAAACACCCGGCCTTGGAGATAAGATCGAAAAGGAAAAATCCGACTGGAGCGATCAGTTCCAGGGATTTGACCCTCAGGAGAAAACCCTTAAAGTAAGGCAGGACCAGGGCGATGTGGATGCCATCACCGCAGCCACCATTACCGCAAGGGCCTATTGTGATGCCATAGACAGGGCCTATCAGACATTTATGCAAAATAAAGATTCCATCATCAATAAGGAAGGAGAGTAAGCATGGGTCAATTGCAAAATTTTTCCAAAGGATTTATAAAAGACAACCCCGTTTTTGTATTGCTTTTAGGGTTATGCCCGGCTTTGGGGGTTACTACTTCTGCTTTTAACGGACTGGGTATGGGATTGGCAACCACTTTTGTGTTGTTTTCATCCAACCTGGTGGTATCTGTCATAAAAAACCTGATCCCTGATAAGGTCAGAATTCCCGCATTTATTGTGGTGATTGCTTCTTTTGTAACCATTACCGATTTGGTAATGGAAGCATATATGCCTGGCTTGTATGACGCGCTTGGGTTGTTTATTCCGCTGATTGTGGTAAACTGCCTGGTGATGGGCCGTGCAGAGGCCTTTGCAAGAAAAAACAATACCCTTAGCTCGGTGGTCGACGGCCTGGGAATGGGACTTGGCTTTGCCTTTGCCCTTACTGTTCTGGGGGGGGTAAGAGAGATCCTGGGAGCCGGGGAACTTTTCGGGTTCTCCTTTTTTGAAGGAGACGGAATGTTGGTGTTTGTGCTTGCCCCCGGCGCATTTATCGGACTGGGCTACCTGATCGCCCTGAATAATATAATTAAAAAGCGAATTGAATAAAATAAACCACCGGATATGGAGTATTTTGTAATCATTATCGGCGCTGTATTTGTCAACAACATTGTGTTGGCGCAGTTTTTAGGGATATGTCCCTACCTTGGGGTTTCAGCCAGGGTTTCAACCTCCATAGGGATGTCTGGTGCGGTGATGTTTGTGATGACACTGGCCACCCTTGTTACTTTTCTGATATTTAATTATATCCTGGTACCCTTGGATATTACCTACCTGCAGACCATTTCCTACATCCTGGTAGTAGCATCGCTGGTGCAAATGGTGGAAATCATCCTGAAAAAAGTGAGTCCTGCGCTTTACCAGGCCCTTGGAATTTTCCTCCCCCTTATTGTTACCAACTGTGCCATTCTTGGGGTAACCATTTTGGCCGTGAGGGAAGATCATGGTTTTCACTTACTGGAAGCCGTTGTTTTTGCCATTGGTCATGCCTTAGGTTTTGCCCTGACCATTATTTTGTTTGCCGGGATCCGTGAGCACCTGGACATGATGGATGTACCCAAGGGCATGCGCGGAGCACCTGCCGCACTGGTTGTTGCAGGCATCCTTGCCCTGGCATTTATGGGGTTTGCAGGATTGGTATAAATCCCAAAAAAATATAAGGAAAGCCCGGAAGAAAAATCTCCACCCGGGTTTTTTTGTTTTCTTTTGTACCTTTATCAAAACTTTTTTCATATACCAGTATTAATGGTTATAGCAACCAGCAATACACCCGGCAATCTTTCAACTCAGGGATGAAAATTTTTCCCTGCTTGCTGTTTCTGGTAAAGAGAACCCGGGTACCGAACCCGATTAAAATTAACTGTTGCTTCTCAGAAAAAATTAAAGAAATTCCGGACGAATTGGATTTCGGACGATAAAAAAAATCCTTTAAAATAATTCATTGATAGCATTATGGCTTTAGACACAATTATCGAACTGGATAATGTTTCTGTTTTTCAAAAAAATGTGTTGGTGCTCTCCAATGTCTCCCTTAGTATTGAAAGGGGAGAGTTTTGTTATTTGATCGGGCGCACCGGTACCGGCAAAAGCAGCCTTTTAAAGATCTTGTACGCCGATCTGCCCATGGTGGACGGTTATGCAAGGGTGGCAGGGTTTGACCTTAAGGGCATTAAAGACAAGCAGATCCCATTTCTCAGGAGGAATATCGGCATTGTTTTCCAGGATTTCCAGTTGCTGACCGATCGCAGCATCAAGGAAAATTTGTTTTTCGTGATGAAGGCCACAGGGTGGAACGATAAAGTTGCCATGGAAGAACGCATGGAAGATGTACTCAACAAAGTCGGTTTGCGCACCAAAGGATTTAAGATGCCCCACCAGCTTTCAGGAGGCGAGCAGCAAAGGGTTGTAATAGCCAGAGCCCTGATCAACGATCCGGATGTTATTCTTGCCGATGAGCCTACCGGAAACCTGGATCCCGAAACCAGCGAAGGCATTATGGAACTGATGGTTGACATTAGCAAGGCAGGCAGGGCGGTAATTATGGCCACCCATGATTACACCCTCTTCAACAAATTTCCAGCCCGCATCTTTAAATGTGAAGCAGGAAAAGTACTGGATGTGAATCCACCCCAGAAGCAAGGGGAAGCATCCCCAGGCAGTTACGAAGGCTCAGGTCATACCCCGGCCTTAAACGAATAGAAGGGGGTTTTTGTTTTAAAGAAAGGGCTTGTAAATTTCCCGGACTTTAGGTTCCTCATTCTCCCAGCAAAGTTCCCTGGCGGCTTTCAGGCAGTTTTTCTTCCATTGCTCAAGACGTACTTTATCTTCCAGCATTGTTTTAATGCATTCGGCGATATGGGCCGGATCATGTCTTTTGGCAATCATCCCCGTATCATATTTTTTGATGATGGCACTTACTTCGGGTAGGTCAGAGGCCAACACCGGGGTACCGCATACCATGTAATCAAAAATTTTATTGGGCAGGCTGAATCGGTAATTCACACTGGTATCCTTATCAAGGGAAACCCCAATATCGGCTTTGGCAGTGTATTGCAAAAGCTTCTCGTAAGGCATTTTGGGAAAGAACTTAACACGATCACCCAGCTTTTCTTCCTCCACGATCTGCTTCAGGATATCAAGGACATTTCCCCCGCCGATGATCAGCAACATGGCGTTATTGATCCCGTGCTGTGGCAGCATGGAAAGTAAAAGTTCTTCCGCACCCCGGTCTACATTGATACCGCTTCCCTGTAAAAGGATCAATTTTTTTTCTGCAGGAAGCCCTAAGGCTTCGCGGTTAATATGGGTATCGGGTTGACGGTAGGTCGGTAAATTCCTTACAACATGAAGCTTTTTCGAATATTCCTGCTCATACAAACCGGCAATGGACTCATTCACGGTGATGATGGTTTTTTGCTTTGGAAACAGGAAGTTCTCCAGGCGTTTCCACACCCTGAAAATTTTTGGACGGGAAGCCACCTCAGGTGATCCGGTAAAGTATTCGTGGGTGTCGTATACTACGGGTTTCCTGCGAATTTTGCTCACCAGGTGGACGGGCAAAAGGGTATCAAGGTCGTTGGCCACCAGCAGGTCGAATTTTTTGAAAAGGAGAAAAAAGAAAAGTTTCAGGTTGTATTCGGCATAAAACCAAAACTTTTCATGAAAAACAAGAGGAATGCGTTTCACCCTTGCATATTCGGGGGAAA
>SL_3KL_010_SEDDRAFT_10002260_pt1 | contig 17654 bp, 13 predicted proteins | sample SodLakKL_010_SED_2_FD_10381 | JGI IMG/M metagenome (IMG submission 10381) | reverse complement strand
ATATTGTCGCGATCGCACGGAGAAGTTCTTACACCGGAAACAATCAATTACAGAACATTCAAACCGGAAATGGATGGTCTTTTCTGCGAAAAGATCTTCGGTCCGGTAAAAGATTATGAATGCCACTGTGGTAAATATAAACGCATCCGATACAAAGGTATCATCTGCGACAGATGCGGTGTTGAAGTAACCCGGAAAGCAGTACGACGAGAACGAATGGGGCATATTACGCTTACTGTTCCCATCGTGCATATTTGGTACTTCAAGTCCCTGCCAAGTAAAATTGCATACCTGCTTGGATATTCATCCAAAAACCTCGAACGGATTGTCTATTATGAAACGTTTGTGGTGATTAATCCCGGTCTTGCACGCGATCTTGGCTACAAACGGGGTGATCTGATTTCGGAAGAAGAGAAATTCGATATTCTGGATCAACTTCCGGAAGATCACTACGAACTGGAAGATGATGACGAAGACAAATTTATAGTAAAAGATGGTGCCGAAGCTATTCAGGCACTTCTTACTGATATGGATCTTGATGGTCTGGCTTATACGCTGAGAGACGAGGTGAAAAATGAAACCTCTCAGATGCGTAAAAAGAAAAAGCTGAAAAGACTGCAGGTTATTGAGTCGTTCAGAGCTGCAAACAAGCATACTCAAAATAATCCGGAATGGATGGTGCAAAGCGTAATTCCGGTAATTCCACCAGAACTGCGTCCACTTGTACCTCTTGAAGGAGGGCGATTTGCAACATCTGATTTAAATGACCTTTACCGGAGAGTTATCATCCGAAATAATCGGCTGAAACGGCTGATTGACATCAAAGCACCTGATGTAATTCTCAGAAATGAGAAACGTATGCTTCAGGAAGCTGTCGATTCTTTGTATGATAATTCAAGAAAATCGAATGCCGTACGAAACAACAACCGCCCTTTGAAATCTCTCAGTGATATGCTGAAGGGAAAAAGCGGACGATTCCGGCAAAACCTTCTGGGTAAGCGGGTTGATTATTCCGGCCGGTCGGTAATTGTGGTAGGCCCCGAGCTGAAGATGCATGAGTGTGGCCTTCCGAAAGAGATGGCAGTAGAGCTTTATAAGCCGTTCGTTATCCGTCGTCTGATAGAGCGGGGTTACGTGAAAACGGTGAAAAGCGCGAAAAAAGTTGTGGATCGCCGTGATCAGGTTGTCTGGGAAGTTCTTGAAAATGTAATTGACGGACATCCCGTACTGCTGAACCGTGCACCCACACTTCACAGGCTGGGTATTCAGGCGTATCAACCGGTGCTGATTGAAGACAAAGCCATACGGCTGCATCCACTATCTTGTACCGCATTTAATGCTGACTTTGACGGTGACCAAATGGCCGTTCACCTTCCGCTAAGTCACGATGCCGTTTTAGAAGCTTCCATTCTGATGCTTGGATCTCATAATATACTGAGTCCGGCCAGTGGCGGCCCCATTGCTGTACCTTCACAGGATATGGTATTGGGTATCTACTATCTTACCAAGATGGGAACCGGAAAACGCGGAGAAGGAAAAACGTTTGCAGATACCGACGAAGTAGTAGTTGCCTACGATCAGGACAAAATTGATGTTCACGCAAAGATAAATGTCCGGATTCCACGTACAAATGAAGACGGTGAAACCGAGTACGAAATTATAAAAACCACAACCGGCCGTGTTCTGTTTAATCAGATACTGCCAGAAGGTTTGGAATTTGTGAACAGAACGCTTGGTAAAAAAGAGCTGAGAATTCTGATCGGAGATATTCATAATAATGTGGGAACAGCTAAGACTGCTGCATTTCTTGATAATATGAAAACGATCGGATTTGAACGGGCAACCACAGGCGGATTGTCATTTTCTCTTGAGGACATCATTATCCCGGATACCAAGCGTAAGCTCATTGAAAAGGCTTTGAGCGAGGTAACTGAAATCCAGGACAGATACGAGATGGGATTCATCACCGATAATGAGCGTTACAATCAGGTAATTGACAAATGGACCAGTACTACCAACCGGGTGTCAGAAACCCTGTTCCAAAGCCTCGCTAATGATAGAGACGGATTTAATTCGATCTTTATGATGGCTGACTCTGGTGCACGGGGTTCTAAAGAGCAGATCAGACAGCTTGGTGGGATGCGTGGACTGATGGCCAAACCGCAAAAAAGCTCCATGCAGCAAGGAAACGAAGTTATCGAAAATCCAATTCTTTCCAGTTTCCGTGAGGGCTTAACCGTTCTTGAATACTTTATCTCTACACACGGTGCGCGTAAAGGTCTTGCCGACACAGCGTTGAAAACAGCTGATGCCGGATATCTGACGAGACGTCTTGTTGATGTATCTCAGGATATCATCATTAACGAAAATGACTGCGGAACTCTGAGAGGTATCAGGATGCAGGCTTTGAAAGACAACGAAGATGTTATCGAAACCCTCGAGAACCGGATTATCGGCCGTGTATCGATGCACGAAATTAAAGACCCGATTACGGATGAGCACATTTGCGATTCCAACCAGTTGATTACTGAAAAAATTGCCAAGAAAATAGCTGAAACATCCATTGAAGAGGTTGAGATCAGGTCGGTATTGACTTGCGAAACCGAACGCGGTGTGTGTGCAAAATGCTATGGACGCGATATGGCAAGAAACAGCCTTGTTGAAGTTGGCGAAGCTGTAGGTGTAATTGCCGCACAGTCTATTGGAGAACCGGGAACGCAGTTAACTCTTCGAACTTTCCACGTTGGTGGAACAGCTTCACGTCTGGAATCTGATTCACAGCACAAAGCGAAATTCGACGGAAAAATCGAATTTGAGAATGTGCGTGTCGTTGAATATGACGATGGTGAAGAGATTCACAATGTGGTACTGAGCCGTGCCGGTGAAATGAAAATTGTTGGCGAGGACGGAAAAATCCTGAATACGTATAATGTGCCATATGGTGCTGAAATGCTGGTTGAGGAAGGTGATAAAGTGCCGAAAGGAATGCCACTTTGTAAGTGGGATCCATATAACGCACTGATCTTCAGTGAAATTGAAGGTACGGTTGAGTACAAAGATATCATTGAAGAAATAACATACACAGCCGATACTGATGCTCAGACTGGGCACCGTGAAAAGGTGATTATTGATTCCAGAGATCGTTCACTGGTACCTACTCTTGTTATTAAAGGTCAGGATGACCGTATCAGAGAAAATACGTTGCCTGTAGAAACTCACATTGTTATTGAAGACGGTGAAAACGTTCAGGCCGGACAAGTACTTGCTAAAATTCCAAGAGCAGCTTCCAAATCGAAAGATATTACTGCTGGTCTGCCGCGTGTGACTGAGCTATTTGAAGCAAGATCACCAAGCGACCCTGCCACAGTTACCGAAATTGACGGAATTGTGAAAATGGGTGGCAGAAAACGTGGTTCCCAGGAGGTTATCGTAGAAAGCAAGGATGGCACCGATGAGAAAAGATATCTCATTTCGCTGTCTAAACACATTCTTGTTCAGGAGAACGATTTTGTGAAAGCCGGACAGGCACTTTCTGATGGTACAATACCGGCTCAGGAAATTCTGAATATTCTTGGCCCATATGCTGTGCAATCCTACCTGGTGAATGAGATCCAGGAAGTTTATCGTCTGCAGGGTGTAAAAATTAATGACAAGCACATTGAAGTGATAGTACGCACCATGATGCAAAAAGTTGAAGTTACGGATCCGGGCGATACCATGTATCTCGAAGGAGACAAGGTTGACCGTTTCGAACTGAACAACGTAAACGATGAACTGATCGGTAAATTTGTTGTAACTGATCCGGGAGGTAGTGCCCTGAAAAAAGGAAGTATTTTGGATCGGCGTCAGGTGCGAGAGCACAACAATGAGTTAATTAAAGACGGTACGGACGAACTGCAAACCAGAGAAGCCGAACCGGCCATATCGAAGCCAATTCTGTTGGGAATAACACGAGCTTCACTTTCAACAGAGAGTTGGTTGTCTGCAGCATCATTCCAGGAAACAACAAAAGTATTGACTCAGGCATCGATTGAAGCGAAGAAAGATCTTCTGCGCGGACTGAAAGAAAATGTAATTGTAGGTCATAAGGTACCTGCAGGAACAGGTCTGCTCAAATACGACGAATTGATCGTTGATTCGAAAGCCGATCTGGATGAGAAGGATGAAGATATCCAAAAAGTGTTCGAAACACTTGGTGCAGACGATTCATCAGAAGAAGAAAACGAGTAAAAACAAAAAAGCCCTGATGAAAATCAGGGCTTTTTTATATCCGTAAAATTTTAAACCTGTTCTATCAGGATTTACTTTTTTCGATATTTTCCAGCAACGTTTCTGCCTCTTTGATCAAATCATCAGCACGTTTCTTGGCATCAGATACAACATCATCTCCTTTCTGTTTAGCATCTGATGAAAATTTCTCTTTTTCAGCTTTCAGTTTTCTGATAAGATTGTTAACCTCATCTCCGTAAGAGCTGACTCTGTAGGAAATTCTTCCTCTGGTTGTTGATCCCGTATCGGGAGCATAAAGCAGGGCAAGTGCAGATCCCACAACAGCACCTGTAATAAATCCAAAAGCAAATTCTTTATTCATAACTATTCCGAAGGTTTTTTAAGATTGTTTATTCAAAGATAACATATCTTATCCGATGAATAAATAAAATCATTTGTTTCATTCATACAGTCAAGCATTTATTTCCAGATTACTAACCTTAAAATCCATATAACATGAAATTTTTTATTGACACCGCCGATATCAACGAAATTAAAGAAGCGAATGACCTTGGTGTACTCGATGGAGTTACAACCAATCCCAGTCTTTGTTTTAAGGTAGGAGTGAAGGATTTTGAAGGGCATATTGCAAAAATCTGTGATATCGTTGAAGGTGATGTATCGGCCGAGGTAATCTCTACTACGTATGATGAAATTCTTGATGAAGGCCGGCGAATTGCTTCTATAGCCGATAATGTAGTAGTGAAAGTGCCTCTGATTAAAGATGGTATTAAAGCCATTAAGTCCTTTAGTGAGGAGGGTATCAAAACAAATTGTACTCTCTGCTTTTCGGCCACACAGGCATTGATCGCTGCCAAAGCAGGTGCTACCTATATATCACCGTTTATCGGCCGTGTGGATGATATTTCGAATGACGGGATGAACATTATTGCCGATATCGTTCAGATATACGAGAATTATGGTTATGAAACCGAGATTCTAGCTGCCAGCATTCGTCATCCCATGCACGTTCTTGAGGCTGCTCGTCTTGGCGCCGATGTAGCTACCATGCCGCTGAAAGTAATCGATCAGCTTTTAAAACATCCGCTGACCGATGTGGGACTGGAGCGATTTCTTGCAGACTGGGACAAGCTTCAGGAAGCCCTCCAACAAGAAAAATGATTTTGCTGATCAGAATCAACCGTACACGGCTTGATCTGTTTCAGCATCTATTAAATTTCCCAGCCAGGCCTGTACTCTCGTGTGAGGAATCGGTTTGCCTCTTCGTTGTTTTTGATTTTTGCAGATCCTTCATCAAAATCCAGCACCGATCCTGCCCGCAAAGCGGCTGCTCCGAGGTTTACGGTGTCGGTTATGGTTTTGGCACGGTTAAAACTGCCTGGTGTTTGTCTGGAATTTAGCAGAGCTTCCATCCAGTCATCCCGGTTTCGTTCTATGTCAGCAGAAATAATTCTTTCCGAATCAGGGCGTTCTTCCATTCTTTTTTCGGGAAGCAGAATTGGATAATCACCCAAAAAGTTACCGAGAATTTTTCCTTTTGTCCCAACAAACATCAACCCTTCTTCGGGAATTTCCCTGCCGTCGGCTTCCAGTTCTTCGGGTGCAAACGGTTTCATGCCGCCATCGTACCAGTAAAGATCAAATCCGGGTAATATTTCCTGTTCAGGGAATTTCCACCGAATCATACAGCTTGCCGGAAAAGCAGCATCATTATCAACCCAGTGATAGACCTGATTGATTTCTTCTCTGGTTGTGGTTCCATATGCCCGAACCCGAACTGGTGATCTGGTAATTCCGAGTGTTTCAAAAAGTGGAAACAGACTGTAATGGCCCATGTCTGCCACGCTGCCTCCACCAAAGTCGTGCCAACCACGAAAAACATTATGTGTGTAGTTTGGGTGATAAGGCATGTCAGGAACCGGCCCCAGCCATAATTTCCAGTTAAATCCTTCCGGAACAGGTTTGCTCTCATCAGGCCGTTTGGTCCACTGCTCCCAAACAGGGCGATACGACCAGTTGTGAATTTCTTTCAAATCCCCAATCAATCCCTCATCAATCCAGGCTTTTATCTGAAGATGCTCGGGGCGTTCAGACCATGCCAGAAGATGGGTGATCACACCCGATTGTTCGGTTTTTTCGATGACTTTTCTGCCTTCAAGAAGCCGGTTTGCAATAGGTTTATGAGTAACCACATGAATGCCTTTTTCCATAGCGTCAATGGCTATTTGTGCGTGTGTGTGATCGGGCGTCATAATTTTAATGGCATCCAGCCCGTCAACTTCATCAAGCAATTTTCTGTAATCTTCGTACGAGGCGCAGCCATGATAATTTCCTGAGCGATTATTTTTTGCATAAAACTGATCAACATATGCTTTTCCGACATCACGACCTCCCGGAATTCCGGACAATCCTTCCCACCAGGAATTATCTTCAAGAACCGTACTGATATTATTTCGGAGGCCGTATGGCGACCAATCAATATAATCTGTTGAAAACTTGTTGACGTCACAAACTGCAACCACTCGAATATTTGGATGTTCAAGCAGATTGCCCATTTCTCTGAGTCCTTGTGTTCCACAACCGATGTTGGCAATGGTAAGCTGATCTGAGGGAGGTACATGTCCGGTTCCAGCAATTACATAAGAGGGAACAATTGAAAACGTAGTGAGAGCTGCTGCGGCAGAGCTGATAAATTCTCTTCGGTTAAGCTTTGGGGAGTTGTCCATTGTGGCCAGTAATTTGAGGGATAATTTTCATTCAGAAAACTTCACTAACCAGTAATATAGCAGAGAAAAGCTTATTCGTCTATTCCAATTTCAGTTTATTTTTTTAAAAAGCAGAATGATGAGAAATCCGGAGTTTATTTCACCAGTAGGATGAAATAGCTCCGTGATTTCAGATATCAATGAATCATGAATAGATTTATAACCTTATGTACGTGTCACTCCGGGAGTGGTTTCATCCAATTAAATCCTCGGCAATTTTTGCAGATGATAACACTCCGGGCAAGCCGGCACCGGGGTGAGTACCAGCTCCCACAAAATAGAGATTTTCGACATCTTCACTGCGATTGTGTGGGCGGAACCAGGCGGATTGCGTCAATATCGGTTCAACAGAAAATGCTGATCCCTTATAACTGTTCAGGGTATTTTGAAAATGGAGCGGATCGATAAAGTGCTCTGTTACAATATTTTTTTGAAGATCTGGCAGATAGTTATCCTCAAGAAACTGCATGATAGCATCACGGTAAACGGGCGCTTGTTTATGCCAGTCTGTACTGCTGTCGAGGTGAGGAACGGGAGAGAGGACATAAAAAGCCTCGTGGCCATCTGGTGCCAGTGACGGATCCGTAATGGTAGGCATGTGTAGGTAGAGGGAGAAATCGTCCGTAAGTTCTTTTTTGTGAAAAATATCGCTGAGCAATCCCTTGTATCGTTCACCAAGAATAATATTATGATGCGTGAGATTCGTATCGTTATATCGCTTTTTGGTACCAAAATAGATCACAAAAAGAGACATGCTGTAACGGGTTCGTTCAATTTTTTTGTCTGAATATTTTTTCCGGTGTTTGGGATTAACCAGATATTTATAAGTAAAGGCTACATCCGCATTCGATACTACGGCATCCGCTTTGTGTATATCTCCGGATTTTAGCCGGACACCTTTTGCAGTGCCCTGCTCTACCAGAATTTCATCAATTTCTGAATTAAAGTGCAATTCTCCCCCTTGCTCCCGGATGAGCGTAACCAGTGCATCAACAATCGTCCCGGTTCCACCCATGGCATAGTGCACACCCCATTCCCGTTCAAGGTAATGAATCATAGCGTAGATGGAGGAGGCATCGAAGGGATTACCGCCGATTAACAGCGGATGAAAGGAGAAACAACGTCTCAAAAATTCGTTTTGAATAAATTGAGACACATATTTATAGACCGATTTATGAGATTGAAGTCTGATCAAATCCGGTGCCACCTTCAGCATATCAGAAAATTTTAAAAAGGGTTTATCGGCCAGTTCAACAAATCCCTTGTTAAAGATGGCCTTGGTAGAGGCCAGAAATTTTTCATAGCCTTCAGCATCGTCCGGACTGATCTTTTCAATTTCATTTAGCGTGAAGCCGGGATCGCTGTTATAATCAAACTTTTGGCCTTCATGATCAAAAATCCGGTAAAACGGATTACAGTCAACCAATTTGAAATAATCTTTCCTTTTTTTTCCGGCTGCCGAAAAAATGTCGTCAAACATAAAGGGTGCCGTAATTACGGTCGGGCCACCATCGAACGTAAATCCATCTTTTTTATAAACATAAGCCCGCCCTCCCGGTTGATCTCTCTTTTCAAAAATTGTAACATTATGGCCTTTTGATAATAATCTTGAAGCAGTAGCCAGGCCGCCAAAACCGCTCCCCACAACGATGATATTTTTTTTCATAACAATGATTTTAGGTTCAGATAAGTAGAACTAAAAAACCTCTCTTTTCAATCCTTCCGGTTACAGATTTTTAAAATATTTTTATATCTAATTTTCCATCTGTTTCACAAATCCGTTTATTCCCCGTTCAGAAAGTTGCAGACGGGCTTTTCGCGCATCTTCAATATCCCGATAGCTGCCGTAATATACGCGGTACACCTTTTGTCCGGCAAGTGTTACAGGTACAACTCTTGATCCTTCAATCGATTCAGCTTTTCGGCGTGCTTCATTTTCGCGAGGGAAAGAGGCAATTTGTACGGTAAATGTTTCACGGTTGCTGATATTTTGGGCGGTAACAGGTCGATCGCCCTCCTCAAGCAAAAAGATTCGAACACTGGCCGTACCGGTCTCGATCATATCAATTTCCTCTGCAGCTTTCCGCGAGAGGTCGATAATCCGGTTGCCAATGTAAGGGCCGCGGTCGTTTATACGAACAACAACTGATTTACTGTTATCAAGATTATCCACACGTACTATTGTATTGAACGGCAGCGTTCTGTGAGCGGCTGTAAGTTCATTCATGTTGTATCGCTCACCGTTGGCAGTGAGATTGCCATGAAAATCGGGACCGTACCAACTGGCAATGCCCGACCCGAGAACACCCTGAACTTCATCCGTTGTGGTTGTTCTTACAATTCCACAAGATGACAGAAACATTGTAGCAAATAAAAACAGAATGATCGCGAATAAAATGTTCTGTTTTGCTGTCATATAAGTGATACAGATGATATGTTTAGGGGATTTGGATTCACAATTTACCAAATTCCGGATTTGAATCAATCAAATAAAATGAGTTTACCCGATGTGCATACTCATTTTTTGATTGTCAGTTTCAATTTTTTGCAGATAACCGATGATTTCTATTACCCTTGTTTTAATTGTACTGAATATACTAATTTCGCTGGCTGCTCTCTATGCTGTTCCCAAATTGTTTGAAAAGGGGATGCTTCGGCCGTACAGAACCATCAGAAAACAGACGTGGTATGAAGTTATTACGTCCGGATTTCTGCACGCCGGTTTTACACATCTGCTGGTAAATATGTTCGTCCTGTATTTTTTTGGTTCAGTCATGGAACAGGTTCTGGGAATGGGCCACTTTACTGCTCTGTATTTCAGCGGGTTGATGTTTTCAGCCTTGCCTTCGCTCATCAAACATAAAGATAACCCGGATTATGCCACGATCGGTGCATCCGGTGCGGTGGAAAGTGTATTGTTCAGCTACATTTTTGTTTTCCCGACCGAAAAACTGATTCTTGTGCTGCTTCCTGTTCCAATTCCAGCCTGGTTTTTCGGAATTGCCTTTTTGGCGTACAGTATTTATGAAGGGAAAAGAGGCGCCGGAAATGTAAACCATGCAGCACACATAGCCGGAGCTATCTGGGGGATTTTATATTTGATTATTTTTGTGCCCAACAGCGTGGATCATATCCTTACAATATTTGGTTTGCTGTAGCGGAAAGTTTTGTGCGGAATGATCGAAAAAAAATCCCGGAATTAACTCCGGGATTTGATTTTAATACTGAGGTATTTTACCCGTTATTTTTCCGGAAATCCTGCATGAAATCTACCAGTGCTTTCACGCTTTCCATTTCACAGGCATTATAAATGCTCGCACGGATTCCTCCTACACTTCGGTGGCCTTTCAAGGCTACAAGATCGTTATTGGCCGCTTCTGCAAGAAATGTTTTTTCAAGATCCTCAGAAGGCAATCTGAATGTAACATTCATTTTAGAACGGGAGGTTAATTCTGCCGTTCCCCGGTAAAAGCCATCCTTATCTATTTCGTTGTAAAGCAGGTCGGCTTTTTCCGTGTTAAACTTTTCAAAATAGGGGAGGCCTCCTTTCTCCTCAACCCACTCAAGCACATAATTCACCATATATACGGCAAATACAGGAGGTGTGTTGAACAGCTTCGTGATGTGGGTGTTGTAGTTCAATATTGTAGGGATAGGACTTTGAACCTGTTTTTCGAGGAATGATTTTCGGATCATGACCACAGTTACTCCGGCGGGACCGAGATTTTTTTGTGCTCCGGCAAAGATCAATCCATATTTATCAAGATCAATCGGGCGGGAGAGAAAATCGGAGGATGCATCACAAACAAGAAGCGAGCCGTTTGTGCCCGGTTCTTTTTGAAATTGGGTTCCGAAAATGGTGTTGTTACTGGTAAAGTAGGTGTAAACGGGATTATCGGAATGGTTCAGTTCACCATCACCCGGTACTTTGGAGTAGTTGGATTCCTTACTGGAAAACGGAATATTCACGTTTCCAAAAAGATTGGCTTCCTTAATCGCTTTTGATGACCAGGAGCCGGTGTCGATGTAATCGGCTGTTTTATCCGCAGATATAAAATTGTGTGGAATCATCATAAACTGAGAGCTGGCCCCTCCTTGCAGGAAAAGAACATCCCAGTCATCATCGGCTCCTGTTATCCGTTTCAGCCTCTGAGCAGCCTGTTCATTAACTTCGGTGTATTCGGGACTGCGGTGGCTCATCTCCATAATGGAGGCTCCCTTGTCACGATAATTAACAAGTTCTTTCTTTGCTTTCTCTAATACGGAAAGCGGTAGTGTTGCCGGTCCGGCGCTAAAGTTGTGTACTCGTTTCATAATGTTAAAATGTGTGTATGATTAGTCCTGATTTAATTTTGGGTTCGAACCAGGTAGATTTTGGCGGCATCAGTTCTCCCTGGTCCGATACATCGATCAGCTCCTGAATGGAGGTTGGATACATGCTTACAGCAAGATTGTATTTTCCGCTGTTCACAAGCCGTTCAAGTTCATCCGTTCCGCGGATGCCACCCACGAAGTTAATGTTTTCATCCGTTCGGGGATTTTTGATCCCAAACATCGGCTCCAGAATACTATTTTGCAGCCGGGCTACATCCAGCGTGGAAACGATGTTTTTATCAACCGGTTGAGGAAGTTTGAGAGACCACCATTCCTTCTTGAAATAGATATTCACAAAACCCTTTTCCGAAGGTTCTTTTTTATCGATTTTTTTTGCGTCGAATCGGTTAATCAGTTCGGAAAATGTCTCATCAGAAACATCTTTGATGACCCGATTGTATGGCAAAATCCGCATCTGATCCATCGGGAACAGAACCACAGGAAAATATTCAAACTCCGACTCTCCTTCGTGGCTATTAGTCTGTTTTCGAAGTTGTTCAGCCACGCGGGATGCACTTTTACATCGGTGATGCCCGTCGGCCACATAAAGGTTGGGAATTTTAGAAAAGCTCTCCACAAAATCGAGGGTTTTGTCGGTTTTCCAGATTCGGTGAATAACGCCTTCTTCACCTTCATGCTCAATTAATGGCGGTTGCGTTAGTGTGAGCCGTTCAATATGAAAGGAAATATCCGCAGAATCCCGGAACGTGAGCATCACCGGTTCTGCATGGGCCTCTTGCGTTAATATATGCCTTGTGCGATCGTCTTCCTTGTCGGGCCGGGTCAGTTCATGCTTCAGAATTGTGTCATTGTCGTAATCCTGAACGGATGCACAAGTAAAAACACCGGTTTGAGTGTGTTCTTTTATTTCGAGTTGATAAATATAGATCGAGTGTTTTTCATCCTGATTGTACAAACCGGATTTAAGCAGTTTTTTCAGATTCTCGGCACCTTTTTCGTAAACGGAATCATCATTAAAAGGAGTGCCTTCCGGCAGATCAATTTCCGGACGGATGACATGCAAGAAGCTATTCGGTTTGCCTTCAGCAAGCTTTGCAGCTTCTTCGGTATTGATTACATCGTAGGGTACGCAGGCTACCTCGTCAGCGTGTTTAGGTTTGGGCAGCCAGCCTTTAAAAGGGTGAATAATTGCCATTAATTCTTCATGTTTTTTGTATTTTTATTCATCATCTAAGTATACAAACTCTTTACCTTTTCAGCGTATAGAAATCTAACATAAAACAAATATTTGAATCGTATGAGTGAGAACATTTCATCAAACAGTGAAAAGTTAAATCCTGATCAACAGCAGCAACTGTTATTTATGATGCTGGTTCAACAGCATGAACAGATTGCCATGATGGGAATGGGCAAGTTAAAAAATCCCGCAACCGACAAACTTGAAAGAGATCTCAAGTCAGCCAAATTTGCCATTGATACACTTGTAATGCTCGAAAAGTACACAAGCGGTAATCTTTCAAAAGAGATGAAAGATTTTTTAAATCAAACACTGACAAATTTACGGCTGAACTATGCTGATGAAAAAAAGAAAGAGACTTCATCAAAAAGTGATGAAAAGAAGGATGAAAAATAAAACTCTATGATTAAAGTAAAAGCTGCCGGTGGCGTGGTTATTAAGAATGTTCACCGGCATACTTTCTCTGTTTTATTAATTAAAAGGAGAGGAGTTTGGGATTTACCCAAAGGTAAAGTTGATCCTGGAGAGAGCATTAAAGACGCAGCTATCCGTGAGGTTGTCGAGGAAACCGGTTTGGAAAATATTACCACCCTGAAATTCTTATGTGAAACCTATCACGAGTTTGAAAACAGAGATCAAAAAATTGGAAAAACTACCTGGTGGTATGCCATGAGGTGTGAAAGTCCGGATAGCGATTTAATACCCCAGACCGAGGAGGATATTACAGAAGTGCGCTGGGTTGAACTGGATGATGCTATTTCAATTGTTTATTTCAAAAACCTGAAACAGGTATTAACAAAATTGAAAGAGACGATATAACCAGTTTATTGGAATAAAAAAAGGCGTGATCGGTAAATCACGCCTTCAAATATTTTTTAGTATTTCAGCATTAATTTTGCAGTCTGAAATAAATCGGCAAGCTGTACTGAACACGTACCGGGCGTCCACGCTGCATTCCCGGTCTGAATTGAGCCTGGCTTACTACTCTCAGAGCTTCCTCATCAGCACCGCCTCCAATTCCGCGGATAACTTGTGGGTTTTCTACATCACCCTGCTCGTTTACGATAAACTGAATGAACACTCTTCCTTCAATTCCGGCTCTTCGTGCCATTTCAGGATAATTAATTTGTCGTTGAAGCTCACCAAGTCCGCCAATTAATTCAGGCATTTCTTCAACAACTACGAAGAAATCTTCTTCCTCTTCCTCTTCTTGTGGAGGAGGAGGGGGTGGCATACTGAGCTGACCACCAAGGTCAAGGTCGCCACCAATTTCAATATCTACATCTTCGATAATTTCATCGTTGGGAACTTCAACAGGTGTAGGGGGTCTGGGTGGTGGTGGAGGTGTTTCGATCTGGCGAGTTTGAATAATCTCTTCCATCTCTACGACTTCCTGTTCATCCATTACAATCTCTTCCGGTCCCAAGCTTGTCAGGTCAATTCTCACAGCTACAATGAATATGACCAGTGTGAGCAACAAGCCAATTTCAAGGAAGACAGTGTAATAGTTCCTTAAATCAGCATCTGGTTTTTTTCGTTCTGTCGTCATAAGTGGTCGAATGTTTTGGCTAAATGTGAAATTGTGATGAAGTATAAATGATTTCAGACTAATTGTCCAACGAACAACGGCAATTATATATTATTCGTTCATTTTTTTTGATACCTCTTCATTTTGGCAGTAAATATTTTCTTTTTCACAAAGTGTAAAAGAATTGTGGCCGTTAAACTTCCGGCTATATCGGCGATTGCATCGTAGAGATTGGGATTTCTGTCGAAAGGAACAATTCCCTGCATGACTTCGACAGTGACACCAAAAACTGAACCGATGAAAAAAATGAAGAGCAGGCTGGCATGTTCGTTTTTGAGCGAGAACATGAACATTCCAAAAATAATTGTCCAGAAAAAGAAAAGCAGAAAATGGCCAAGTTTATCGTAATTGTACAGCCCGGATTCGCCAAGCTGACTGGGTGGCGCAAGAGTTAAAAAGAGTATGATTGCTGTTGCTACAAAAAGTAAAAAACCGATCAGCAATCTGTTGTTTACAAATAAGATAAATAGTCGTTCAATCATACCAGATGTTCAGGGCCGAAAGTGGAATAATGAATTGGATGCTCACATAATTTTTGATATCCATCCCACAATGATTTGATTACAGCCAGAGATTGGTTTGATGATATTCCGGCCAGTGCAGCAATTGCCCCGGATAAAACATCACCAAAACCTGCCCGCGCAAATGCAGAGGTATCATATTTCGTTAAAAATGTTGTACCGTCGGATGTTACAAAATACACCGGGTTTCCTTTTAGCAGGAGAGAGCATCCATGCTTTTTGACAAAACTTTGACTCCAGTGAAGACGGGATTTATCACTGTTAAACTGAGCACCCAGATAATTTACTGCTTCGCCGATATGAGGGGTTAGCAGCCATTTCTTTTTCTGCTCGTCCGGCAGATTGCTGAGTGTTTCCCAGTTCGCAAGTGCATCAGCATCCAGCAGTGTGAATCCTTCGTGCTGAGTGAGTAAATCTGCCAGAAAATCTTTTGTTTTTGAGTCTGTTCCGATTCCGGGGCCGGTAAGCAATAAACCGGGTTTATTTTCAATATTGGCAATAATTTTTTTGATATGTGATGGCTTGAAAAAAGCATCGTTTTCATCACCCACACTAATTTTGATGATTTGTGGCAGCAGGGATTCATAGACAGGCATCAATTTTTTGGGCGCGTAAAGAAAAACAGCACCTGCACCCTGTTTCCAGGCACTTTTTGCCGCCATTACGGCTGCACCGGTCAAACCTTCTGAACCGGCCAAAATATGCACAACACCGTACTCATATTTATGCCGTGCTGTTCTTGTGATATCCGGAAGTGCCTTGATTAAAGTTTCATCAATGAGCACAGTTTTTGGATGGTTCAGGTAGTTTGGGAAGGGCAGGTTTACAAAGATAACCTCGCCGGATACATCCGGTCCTGCATTTACATATAAACCCAGTTTATTTGTGCCGAAAGTGAAGGTGAAATCGGCTTGAATACAGGCTCCATGTATGTTTCCGGAATCTGCATTCAGTCCGGAGGGGATATCCATTGAATAGACAGTTGTATTCTTTGTATTCAATCGGTTGATAAAACCCGGAAGCGGATCACGAAGCTCACTGTTCAGGCCTGTTCCGAAAATTCCGTCAACGATATAATCGTATTCCTCAGAAAAAGCCTTGTCAACCTTTTCTAAAAAAGAAATATCACCCCCGTTTTTTTTAAGCTGTTGCAGTAGTTTCAGATTTTTATCTGCATCGGGTGACAAATCCTCATCACCCAAAAGAAACAGGAGTTTTATGGAATGGACGGCATCATTTACAAGATAGCGGGCAACGGCAAGCGCATCTCCGGCGTTGTTTCCTTTGCCACAGAGGTACAAGCCTTTTCGGTTTGAACCTTCCTTTTTTTGAATATGAGATGCGGCACCGTTGGCGGCAATTTCCATCAGTGTAAATCCATCTATACCAAATTCATTGATAGTACGCTGATCCAGCTCTCTGCTTTGATTTGAGTCAGCAAGCCGGTTCTGTTTCGGTATGAATACGGAAGGTGTCATATCTTACACTTAATAGGATCGGGCAAACAGTACTTTTTTTGATGAAGGTTTTCCGGTCACCATGCATTTGCCGGCCGATTCATCACCATTGAGGGGTATACAGCGAATGGTGGCTTTTGTTTCTTCTTTGATCTTTTCTTCCGTTTCGGGGGTGCCATCCCAGTGCGCATAAATAAATCCTCCATCTTCAATCAGGTTTTTGAACTCTTCGTAAGTTTCAACATGGCGGGTTTGGCTGTCAATGCGTTTTTTGGCAGCCTCCAGCAGATCGTTTTGGATCGTTTCCAAGAGGTCGGAAATATGTCCGGCAACTCCATCTGCAGAGATGATATTTTTCTCGAGTGTATCTCTTCGGGCCAGTTCAAGATTTCCGTTTTTTACATCCCTCGGGCCAATGGCAATCCGGAGTGGTACGCCTTGTGCTTCGTGCTCTGCAAATTTCCAGCCGGGTTTAAAGTTTTCGCGATCGTCCAGTTTTATAGTAACGCCCTTATCTTTGATCTGTTCTATAATAGGCGCGGCATATTCCAAAACCTGGGCTTTCTGTTCATCGTTTTTAAAAATTGGTACAACCACAACCTGAACAGGAGCAAGTTTGGGTGGAAGTATGAGGCCGTTATCATCAGAATGGGTCATAATCAACCCTCCGATTAACCGGGTGGAAACTCCCCAGCTTGTGGCCCACACATATTTATGCTTGCCATCCTGATCCTGAAATTTTACATCAAAGGCCTTTGCAAAATTCTGCCCCAGAAAGTGAGAGGTACCGGCCTGAAGTGCTTTGCCGTCCTGCATCAGTGATTCGATACAGTACGTATCCACGGCTCCTGCAAATCGCTCAGATTCGGTTTTTACTCCTGTTACTACCGGCATGGCCATGTACTCTTCAGCAAAAACCCTGTACACTTCGAGCATCTGCAGAGTCTCTTCTATAGCTTCCTTTTTGGTTGCATGGGCAGTGTGCCCTTCCTGCCAGAGGAATTCCATTGTTCGCAGGAAAAGACGCGTACGCATTTCCCATCGCACCACATTGGCCCATTGATTGATTAAAATGGGCAGGTCGCGGTAGGACTGAATCCAGTTTTTATAGGCATCCCAGATGATTGTTTCGGAAGTTGGGCGCACAATGAGCTCTTCTTCGAGCCGGGAGGCGGGATCAACTTCAACACCACCGTCAACACTTTGTAATCGGCTGTGGGTAATTACGGCACACTCTTTGGCAAATCCCTCAACATGCTGTGCTTCTTTCGACAGAAAAGATTTTGGTATGAATAGGGGGAAATAGGCATTCTCATGTCCGGTATCTTTGAACATTTGATCGAGGGAAGCTTTCATTTTTTCCCAGATTGAAAATCCATTGGGCCGTATTACCATGCAGCCGCGAACAGGAGAATGGTCGGCAAGTTTTGCTTCTTTAACGACATCCAAATACCATTGAGAATAATCATCGTGTCGGTTGGTGATTCGTTTAGCCATCTGTTTTATTTCAAGTGCTATTAA
>SL_3KL_010_SEDDRAFT_10002259_pt1 | contig 17660 bp, 16 predicted proteins | sample SodLakKL_010_SED_2_FD_10381 | JGI IMG/M metagenome (IMG submission 10381) | reverse complement strand
CATGGGCGCAACGGTGCGGGTCTGACCAGGCCGAGCCGGACCGGAATCTGGCCCAGGCGTCCGAAGGCGAATTCGGGCCCGGGTTCGTCGTGCGGCCATGCAGTGGTGTGGGGATTGAACCAGCCGGCGCGCATGCCGGCCTTGCGGGCCCCCAGCACGTCGCAGACCGGATCGTCGCCGATGTGGAGCATGGACTCGGCCCGGACACCGGCGCGCTGGGCCGCGGCGTGGAAGATCGCCGGGTCGGGCTTTGCCGCGCCTGCCTCGGCGGCGGGGATCGCGAAATCGAAGTAGCGCCCGAGCGGCGTGCGGAAGACGTCGGCGTTGCCGTTGCTGATCGCGCCGAGCCGGAAGTGGCGCGACAGCATCTCCAGCACGGAGGCGGCCTCGGGGTCCGGGTCGACCTCGTTGCGGGCGATCCAGAAGACTTCGAAGCCTTCGGAGGTGATGCGCTCGGGGCAGGCGCCCGTTTCCTCGGCGATGCCGCGCAGCCAGCGCTTGCGCAGGCGGGTGAGATCGTGGCGTTCCGCGGGGGGTGCCGAGCGGATGAACGCGCCGCGGGCTGCCACCAGGGCCTCCGGGGTGTAGCGCTCGCACACCTGCGGGGCGTTCGCGCGCAGCCAATCGTAGAAGCGGGCCTCGGCACGGTGGATTGCCGGCATCACCGGCCAGAGGGTGTCGTCGAGATCGAAGGTGATGCAGCGGATCTCGGTGCTGAAGGCGACGGCCTGTGCGGGTGCTTCGTTCATGGGCCGCGATTCTACTGCCTCGTGGCGTTTCCTGGCGCAAATCCGCACCCCGCCGCGGGATGCGCAGGTCCGGTCGGCGATCGTGTGCCGGGTTGACGGCCGTGTTGATGGCCGGGGCGATGGCCAGGGCGAGACGTGCGCCGTTCCAGGGTCGATAATGCGCTTCCCTGGGTTTGTCGCATCCGGAGCCCGAGATGTCTGAAGCACTTTCCCGCATCCGCGTGATTCTCGTCGGAACCACCCATCCCGGAAACATCGGGTCGGCGGCGCGCGCGATGAAGACCATGGGGCTGGCGGACCTGTCGCTGGTCGCACCGACCCGGTTCCCGTCGGCCGAGGCCACCNCGCTGGCCGCGGGCGCCGATGACGTGCTGGCCGCGGCCCGCGTGTTGCCGCGCCTCGAGCACGCGATCGAGGACTGCGTCTGGGTCGTGGGCACCAGTGCTCGCCGGCGGGGGCACTCCGTTCCGGCGGTGGATCCGGAGGCCGCTGCGCGCGACCTGGTCGCCCGGGCCGAGCGTGGACCGGTTGCNCTGGTCTTCGGGCGCGAGAGCAGCGGTCTGAGCAACGAGGAGCTGGACTGCTGCAATGCCCTGGTGCAGATTCCGGCCAATCCCGCCTTCAGTTCCCTGAACCTTGCGGCGGCGGTGCAGGTACTCGCCTACAGCTGTCGCGTCGCCGCGCTGGAGCAGGCGCCGGCGTCCCCGCCCGAATACGACCCGGACCCGCCGGCGACCCAGGCCGAACTCGAGGCCCTGTTCGAGCATTATCTGCGGGCGTTGATCCGGATCGAGTTCCTGGACCCGGAGAAGCCGCGGCATCTGATGCGGCGCCTGCGGCATCTGTACCTGCGCGCGGGACTGAGCGCCAGCGAGGTGAGGATCCTGCGCGGCATTTTGACGCACACCGAGCGTGGCGGCGGACGTCCCTCCGGTTGGCCGTGATATCGTGGCAATCCTGAATCGCAGGCCGTAAACCCATGTTCCACAGGCTCAGAGAAGACATTCGGAGCGTGTTCGAGCGCGATCCCGCCGCGCGGAACACCTTCGAAGTGCTGACGACCTACCCCGGACTTCAGGCCGTCTGGGTACACCGGGCGGCGCACGGTCTCTGGCGCATCCGCCTGCGCTGGCTGGCCCGTGTGCTGGCCAATGTCGCCCGGCTGCTGACCGGTATCGAGATCCATCCCGGCGCGCGCATCGGCCGTCGCTTCTTCATCGATCACGGGATGGGCGTGGTGATCGGGGAAACCGCGGAGATCGGCGACGACTGCACGCTCTACCACCAGGTGACGCTCGGTGGGACCAGNTGGAACAAGGGCAAACGCCACCCTACGCTNGAGGATGGCGTGGTGGTTGGTGCGGGGGCCAAGATCCTCGGGCCGGTGCGCATCGGCCGGTGTGCGCGGGTNGGCTCCAATGCAGTGGTGCTGCGCGATGTGCCGGCCGAGGCCACCGCAGTCGGCATTCCGGCCCGGGTGCTGTCACCGCCAGCAGAGCCGGATCCGCGCTTCAAGGCCATGGCAGACCGCATGGGGTTTGACGCCTACGGCCTGAGCCGGGACATGCCCGACCCCGTGGCCAATGCGATTCACCGCATCGTCGGACACATGCACGAACTCGACGAACGTCTCGAACGCACCAGTGCTGCGCTCCGGGACGCCGGCATCGAGGTCGGTGCGGCGGAGGAGATGCACCCGATCTCGGAGTGCGATCTCGAGGGGCTGGAACCCGACGACTGCGAGATTCCCCCACGCAAGACGTCGGGAAATAGTTGATCGCCCGCGTCGGCCCCCGATAATCCGTAGAGCGGAACGATTGCATGGAGCGCCATGAAACTGACCACCCGGGGCCGTTACGCGGTCACCGCCATTCTTGACGTCGCGTTGAATGCGGGTGACGGCCCGGTGCCGCTGGGCGACGTGGCCGAGCGTCAGAACCTGTCGCTGTCCTATCTGGAGCAGCTCTTCGCCCGGTTGCGCCGGCAGGGCCTCGTGCGCAGCAGCCGCGGACCGGGCGGCGGCTACGAATTGAGCCGGCCTGCCGACGAGATCTCGGTGGCGGAGGTGATCTTCGCCGTCGACGAGCCGGTCGACATGACGCGTTGCGGGGGGTTGGTGAACTGCAACCAGGATTCCCGGTGCCTCACCCACGATCTCTGGGTCGAGCTTAGCCGGAAGATGGACGAATTCTTCAGCAGCCGCACCCTGGCTGACGTGCTTGAGCGGCGGCGCAAGGTGCGCGGGGGCGACGATATCGAAGCCAATGGCGGGGGTCCGACGTCCACCGCGAAGCGGAGGATTCCGATCGTGCCGGTGGCCGAGGCCCGGGAGGCCTGAGCAGAGGTTCGCCACCCCCGCCAGTCCGGCCGTCCCCGGGCCGGCGTCCCTGGTCCTGCACGCCACGTGCCCTGATTGCCGCGCCAGGGGGCTACCGCTAGACTACCCGGCTGTTTCAGCATGATCGGGTGCCCTGCCGGGCGGCCCAGCCCATTGCCATCTACCAGGAGACCTTCCGTGGCCGAGGAACGCACGTTGTCCATCATCAAGCCCGATGCCGTCGCGAAGAACGCGATCGGTGAGATTTACAGCCGTTTCGAGAAGGGGGGGCTGCGGATCGTGGCGGCGCGCATGCTGCATCTTTCGCGGGATCAGGCCGAGGGGTTCTACGCGGTGCATCGCGAGCGGCCCTTTTTCAACGACCTCGTCGCGTTCATGATCTCGGGACCGGTGATGGTCCAGGTGCTCGAGGGCGAGAACGCGATTGCCCGGAACCGCGAGATCATGGGTGCGACGAATCCCAAAGAGGCGGCGCCGGGAACGATCCGTGCAGATTTCGCGACCAGTATCGACGAGAATGCGGTGCACGGATCCGATGGTCCCGACACCGCACGCACCGAAATCGCTTTCTTCTTCGACGACAGCGGAATCTGCCCGCGAACCCGCTAAAGGGGCTACCGGGCCCTGGCGGTTGCCGCTGCGTCCCCGGGGCGCCGGTCGCGGGTGCGCTGGCGGATTGATGCACGGGGTTCGGTCGTGAATGCGCTTCCGAGCCCGGTGCATTAGACTAGAGGACGCGGGGCCCGAGGGCGCCAGGCAGGATGAAAAACGGTCGCGCACCGGCATGATCGCTTCTTCTCCCCATCCCGCTGCCGAAGGCCGCAGCGACGATACGGAACGCGCCGCGGGCGTTGTTCAAAACGATCATGCCGAGAGCCAGAAACCAGAAGCCATGTCAGCAACCGCCGCCAATCCGTTGAATCTTCTCGGCATGTCCCGCGAGCGACTCGCCGAGCAGTTCGAACAATGGGGCGAGCGCGGATTCCGCGCCACGCAACTGGTGAAGTGGATCCATCAGCGCGGCGTCACCGACTTCAACGCGATGACGGACCTCTCCAGGGCGCTGCGTCAGCGCCTCGCCGCGGAGACCACGGTCCAGCCACCCGGGATCGCGCTGGAACGGGGCTCGGACGACGGGACCGTGAAGTGGGTGCTCAGGCTCGCCGACGGCAACGCGATCGAGACGGTGTTCATACCGGAGGACGACCGCGGCACACTCTGCGTATCGTCCCAGGTAGGCTGCGCGCTGGACTGCACCTTCTGTTCCACCGCTCAGCAGGGCTTCAACCGCAACCTGACGGCGGCCGAGATCATCGGCCAGATCTGGCTGGCCAACCAGCGCCTGCCGGTGCCCGAGGGACGCTCGCGGGCGGTCACCAATGTGGTCTTCATGGGCATGGGCGAGCCGCTGGCGAATTTCGACGCGCTGGTCGAGGCGATCGACCTGATGCTGGACGACAACGCCTACGGGCTGAGCAAGCGCCGGGTCACGGTGAGCACCTCGGGGCTGGTGCCGGCGCTGGACCGTCTGGGCGGGGTCACCGATGTGGCGCTGGCGGTCAGCCTGCACGCCCCCAACGACGAGCTGCGCGACCGGCTCGTCCCGATCAACCGCAAGTACCCGATCCGGGAACTGCTGCAGGCCTGCCGCCGATACACCCGCGAAGGCCGGCACCACCACCGGGTCACCTTTGAGTACGTGCTGCTGGCGGGGATCAACGATCAGCCGGAGCACGCGCGACAGCTGGTCGAGCTATTGCGGGACATCCCCTGCAAGGTGAACCTGATTCCCTTCAACCCGTTTCCCGGTGCGCCGTTCGTGCGCCCCTCGATGAACGCTGTGCGTGCGTTCGAGCGGCTGCTCGCGGAAGCCGGTTTCGTGACCATCGTCCGGCGCACGCGCGGAGACGATATCGATGCGGCCTGCGGCCAGTTGATCGGTCAGGTGGCGGACCGCAGCAACCGGCCGGCACGCATGATCCGGTTGCACGCCGAGCTGCCGCTGCGGCCGGGAGCCAATGCATGACGACCGTGGCCGCCGTGTTCACCCTCGCGCCGGTCGACGCGACGCAAGCACCGCGTGCACCCTGGGCACGGCAGGGGTTGGCGCTGATCGTCTTGCTGCTCGGGGCCGCGCTGCTGGCGGGATGTGCCGGCCTGCAGCCGGGAGCCAGCCCCGACCAGCGTCGGGCCGCAGAGATTAACTCGGAACTCGGAATCAGCTATCTGCGACAGGGCGACCTTCGTCAGGCGGAGCACGCCCTGGAGCGCGCCGTCCAGTTCGACCCGCAGTTCGCGATGGCCCAATTGGGCATGGCCTCCCTGCGCGAGCGCCAGGGTTTGATCGACGATGCGCTGGAGCATTATCGCAAGGCGCTGACCCTCGACCCGAGCGACCCGTATGTGCAGACAAACCTGGGTGACCTGCTCTGCCGGGCGGGCGAGGTCGCCGAGGGCCGGGCACTCCTCGAGAAGGCGGCCGCAAACCCGTCATACCGTGCGCGTCACGTGGCGATGGTCAGTGCCGGCGTCTGTGACCTGAAGGCCGGCGAGACCGAGCGCGCCGAGCGCAGGATGCGCGAGGCGCTGCAGATCAATCCCCGATATCCGGACGCGCTGTTCGAGCTGGCGCGCCTGACCTACGCGGACGACCGGCCGTTACAGACGCGTGCCTTCCTCTCGCGGCTGAATGCGCTCGGCGTGGTGACGCCCGAATCCCTGCTGCTCTGCTACCGGGCGGAAATGCAGCTCGGAAACCGGGAGGATGCGCAGCGCTGCGCGCAGCGTTTGATGCGCGATTTCGGGGATAGCGAGGCAGCCGCCGAACTCCTGCGCCTGGAACGGGCCAGTGGCTGAGCGCAAGGACAAGGACCCGGTCTTCGGACGGCTGGACGATCTCGACGATATCTCCAGCCTGCCGCTGGGGTTGCGCAATGGCGGACCCGGCGATCGGGAGCCGGGTGCGGGCGAGGAGGCCGAACGCAGGCCGGATGGGGCGGCACGGCCGCGGCGCGATGACGCCCCCGAACCCGGGCCGCCGGTGTCGGTCGTCGGCAGCCTGACCGCCCGGACGCAGTCGTCGCCGGTGGAGATGGACGAAGCCGCGCCCGGACATCCGGGTGCCGCGATGCGCCATGCGCGGGAACGCGCGGGGATCGAGATTGCCGATCTGGCCTCGCGCACGCGGCTGTCCCGGCGGATCATCGAGGCCCTCGAGGCCAACCGCTTCGATACGATGCCACCGGCCTACGTGCGCGGCTACCTTCGGACAGTGGCCCGGGAGCTGAACAGCGACGCGGAGACCTGGATCCGCTCCTACGAGGGCCTCGGTTATGCGGAACCGGTCCTGAAGGCCACCGTGCAACGGGACGGCGCTGGGCGCTGGGGCCTGAGCCGAGGGATCTGGGGCCTGACGGTGGCGGCGATCCTGGCCTCGGCCCTGGGGCTGGGTGTCTACACCTGGACCGAGGGCAACGGAGCGGCCCCGATGGCAGGTTTTGCGGACTGGTTCGGCGAGACGGTTCAGCGCTTCGGCGGGGCTCCGGAGCCGATGCCCGAACCGGTGCCGGCGGCTGATCCGGTGCCCCGGACCGCGCCGGAGCCAGCCGACGAACTGGAATGGGTGCCNGGGCCGGAGNCCCCCGGCCCGATCGAGGAGCCGGTGTCTCCGGATCTGGCGCCGCCCCCGCCGGAGTCCCTGCCAGAGGAGCACGGAGCCGAACTCCCTGTCCTCCCCACCGAGCCGATGGCCCCCGCGGCTGAACCGGAGCCCGCATCGGAGTCCGCGCCGGCACAGCCGCAGGAACCGGTCGCGGAACCGACGCCAGCTGCCCCGGAAGCCGCCCCGGAAGCCGCACCCGAAGTCAGAGCCCCGGCACCCGAGGCCGGGCGAGCTGCGGTACCCGCGACCGCTGCAGAGGTGAGCGCGGAACCACCGATGGATGGGCCGGCCGTTGCCGAGCCGGACCCCGGTCCGCCTGCGGACGCTGCCGCGACCGGTGCGCGGAGTACCCTGGACCTGGCCTTCGACGGGACCTCCTGGATCGAGATCCGCTCGGCAACGGATGAGGTGGTGCTGCAGGGTATCTTCCACGCGGGCGATGAGCGCAGCGTTGCGGTGGAGACGCCGGCACGGGTGATTCTGGGCAATGCGCCGGAGGTCCGGCTGAGCCGGGATGGCGGCGCGGTGGCGCTGGAGCCCCACACGCGCGAGGACCGCACCGCGCGGTTGACGCTGGGCGACGACTGATGCACTCGACGCACCGCGGCAGCACCGGCGCAGCGGGGCCGGCATGAAGGCGATTCGTTCGATCCGCGGGATGCATGACATCCTGCCTGACGCGGTGCACGTGTGGCAGGAACTCGAAGACCGCATCCGCCGGCAACTCGAGGCCTACGGTTACCAGGAGATCCGTCTGCCGTCGGTCGAGTTCACCGAGCTCTTCGCGCGGTCCATCGGCGACGTCACCGATATCGTCGAGAAGGAGATGTACACCTTCGAGGATCGCAACGGCGATCTGCTCAGCCTGCGGCCGGAAGGGACAGCCGGCTGTGTGCGCGCCGGAATCGAGCACGGTCTGCTGCACAACCAGGTGCAGCGGCTCTGGTACCTCGGGCCGATGTACCGGCACGAGCGCCCGCAGAAGGGGCGCTACCGGCAGTTCCACCAGGTCGGCATCGAGGTTTTTTTTGGGAACTGCTGGCCTTCACGGCCAGGCTCTGGAGAACGCTGGGTCTGCGCAATCTGCGCCTGGAGATCAATACCCTGGGCACGCCGGCCAGCCGTGCCCGTTACCGCGAGCGGCTGATTGCCTATTTCGAGGCCCACCAGGATGCACTGGATCCGGAGGCGCTGCGCCGCCTTTACGAGAACCCGCTGCGGTTGCTGGACAGCAAGCATCCCGATACCGCTGCCGTGGCGCGCGCTGCGCCGACCCTGCTCGACGATCTCGACGCGGAATCCCGCGCGCATTTCGACACGTTGCTGCTTCACCTCGACACCCTCGGCATCGCGTACACGCACAACCCGCGCCTCGTCCGTGGTCTCGACTACTACACTCACACGGTGTTCGAGTGGATCACCGACGAACTCGGCGCCCAGGGAACGGTCTGTGCAGGGGGGCGGTATGACGGCCTGGTCGAGCAGCTGGGCGGACGTCCGACCCCGGCCATCGGGCTCGCGATGGGCCTGGAGCGGCTGGTCAGCCTGCTAATGGCGCAAGAGGCGGCAGCCCAGCCACTGGCACCGGACATTTACCTGGTCGTGCCCGGTGGGGACGGCGCCGGCAGCGAGGCCCTGACGCTCGCCGAACGCCTGCGCGACGAGCTGCCNACGCTGCGCCTGGCGCTGAACTGTGGCGGCGGCAGCATGAAGGCGCAAATGAAAAGGGCCGACAGGACGGGCGCCCGCTATGCGGTTATTCTTGGGCCCGACGAGATCGTCGCGGGTACGGTCGTGGTGAAGCCGCTGCGCGATTCCGACGCCGGACAGCTGACGGTTGCCCAGCAGGATCTGTCGGCACTGATGCGGGCACGGCTGGGAAGACAATCCGGAGGAACGGACAGATGAGCGACCTCAGCGACGAGGAAAAAGCGGAACGAATCAAGCAATGGTGGGCCGACAACGCGGCCGCGATCATCGGAGGCCTGATCCTCGGNATCGCCGGGCTGTTTGGCTGGAACTGGTGGACCGACCGTCAGGCGGAACGGGCGGAGGCTGCATCCGAGCTCTACACCATCGTGCTGTCACACGTCGAGGCCGGGCAGTTTGCGCAGGCCTCCGCGCTGGCGACGGAACTCGCCGAGAGGGGGCGTGGCACGCCCTACGCGGCGATGGGCTGGGCGCTGATGGCCGACGTCGCGGTGCGCGAGAGCGACGCGGAACGGGCGATTCACTCGCTTGAACAGGCGCGTGCCACGGCGCAGGACCAGGGCTACCGCCAGGTCGTGTCACTGCGCCTTGCGCGGCACCTCGTCGCCGCGGAACGCCTGGATGAAGCTCAGGCAGTGCTGGCGGACGTTACGTCGGAAGCCTTCTCCGGGCTGCGTGCGGAGATTCGGGGCGACATTGCCCGCGCGCGCGGCGAGCACGACGAGGCCCGCCGCCACTACGAAGAGGCCCTCGCCGCCGGGCATGACACCGATGACACCGAGTTTCTGCGTCTGAAGCTCGATGAACTCGCGGCCTGACGGCGATGGCCCCGCACGTCCTTCCGAAGGCTGAACCCGGCCCGCTTCCCGCAGTGTTCACGCTGTCTCACCGTGTCTCCACCGCAAGCGCGGCAGAGGCCTTCCAGCGCATTGCGCGCGACCTTCACGTCAAGGGTCACCACTGAACATGATCGCCGTTGCGCTGCGTCTCGGTCTTTTGACTGCGCTCGTCTTCTCCCTCGCGGCCTGCGGCCTGTGGACTCGCGACACCACGGAGCCGCCGGCACCGCTTCCCGAGTTCACGGCGGTGGGGACTCCGACCACCCTCTGGTCGCGCTCCGTCGGCCGGGGCGGCGACCGCTTTCTCTGGCAGATGCAGCCCGGCGTGACCGGGGATCTGGTCATCGTGGCGGATGTTCGTGGCCGCGTGATGGCGCTGGAACAGGATTCCGGGAGCTCGCGCTGGGACACGCGCCTGCGTGACGTCCAGGTCGCTTCGGGCATGGGTGTCGGCGGCGATATCGCCGTGCTTGGAACCCTCGGCGGCCTGGCGATTGCGCTGAATCTGGACGATGGCGACGAGCTGTGGCGCACGCAGCTCTCGAGCGAGGTGGTGGCGCTTTCCCCGGTGGCAGGGGGGCAGGTGATCGCGCGGACCAACGACGGTCGCCTCCACGCCCTGGACGCGGCCTCGGGCACCACCCGCTGGACGGTGCTGCGCACCACACCCGCGCTGAGCCTTCGGGGCGCACACGTACCGCAGATGCTTCCGGGCAGGGTGCTTGCCAGTTTTGACACGGGGCGNCTGNTGATGCTCGGCGCCGGTCGCGGCAACGTGCTTTGGGAAGCGACCATCGGCATTCCCACCGGGCGCTCGGAACTGGAGCGGCTGATCGACGCCGACGGCCACATACCGGTCTACCGCGGTGCCGCCTTTGCTGCCGCCTACCAGGGACGCCTGGTCGCGGTGGCGCTGGACAGTGGCGACACGATCTGGTCCCGGGACTTCTCGTCCTACCAGGGGGGCGACATCGACACCGAATCCGGGGTGCTGGTGATGACCGCGGCGGACAGCCACGTCTGGGGGCTCGATCCGCGCAACGGCGGAGACCTCTGGCAGCAGAGCGACCTGCGTTTGCGCGGCGTCACCGCACCGGTCGCGGTCGGCGACCGGGCCGTCGTCGGTGACTACCAGGGTTACCTGCACTGGATGAACCTCGACGACGGCCGCATCGTGGCCCGCACCCGAGCCGGTTCCGGAGCGATCGTCACCCGTCCGGTTCTGCACGATGGGGTGCTCTACGCAGTCTCCGCGAACGGGCAGGTCAGCGCGATCCGGGCGCGCGTGGGCGATGACTGAAGACGGACGCCGGGGGCTCCGGCAGCGCCCGGCGCATGACCGCCGGTCCGGGTACGCGGGATGATTCCCGTGATCGCCCTGGTCGGGCGTCCCAATGTCGGAAAATCCACGCTCTTCAACCAGCTGACGCGCTCCAGGGATGCACTGGTCGCGGACCTGCCAGGGCTGACCCGGGACCGGCAATACGGCATCGGCCGAGCCGGCGGCTTCCCGTACATGGTGGTCGACACCGGCGGGCTGTCCGGCGAGGACGAAACCATGGACGCCGCGATGGCGCGGCAGACGCGCCAGGCGATCGCCGAGGCCGACCTGGTGCTGCTGATGGTGGATGCCCGGGCCGGGCTGACCGCGCTGGACGACTCGATCGCGCGCGGATTGCGCAGCGACGGTGTGCACGCCCTGGTGGTGGCGAACAAGACCGACGGTCTCGACATCGATTCGGCCACTGCGGAATTCCACACGCTCGGACTCGGGCCGATCCTGCCGATCGCCGCCGCGCACGGGCGCGGGATCACGGTCCTGATGCAACGGGTGCGCGAGGAACTCGAGCTGCAGCGGGCGGAACCGGGCGGCGAGGGGCCGGTCCCCGAAGGCGAAGCAGAGGCACTCGACCGCTGGCCCGGAATCCGGGTCGCGGTGATCGGCCGGCCGAACGCCGGGAAGTCCACCCTGATCAACCGGCTGCTGGGCGAGGAGCGCGTGCTCGCGACCCCGATCGCCGGAACCACGCGCGACAGCATCTTCGTCCCGTTCTCCCGCGACGGACAGGACTACACGCTGATCGACACCGCCGGGGTGCGGCGGCGCGCGCGCGTGCACGACACGGTGGAAAAGTTCAGCGTGATCAAGACGCTGAAGGCCATCGAGGCGGCGCATGTGGTGATCATGGTGCTCGACGCCCAGGCCGGCATCGCGGACCAGGACGCCCACCTGCTGGGCATGGCGCTGGAGGCGGGCAGGGCGCTGGTGCTCGCGGTCAACAAGTGGGACGGCCTTGACCGGGACGCCCGCGAAATGGTGCGGCGGGATCTGGAGCGGCGGCTGGGTTTCCTGCGCTTCGCGCGCCTGCGGCTGATCTCGGCGCTGCACGGTACGAACGTCGGTCACCTGCTCGAGGACGTGCGCGAGGCCTACGCCAGCGCGTTTGTCGAGCTGTCCACCCCGCAGCTGTCCCGCCTGCTCGAGTCGGCGGTGGCGGAACACCAGCCGCCACTGGTCGGGCACCGGCGGATCAAGCTGCGTTACGCCCACCAGGGCGGGCAGAACCCGCCGGTGATCGTGATCCACGGCAACCAGACCGAAGCCCTTCCGGCCAGCTACAAGCGATTTCTGGAGAACTTTTTCCGCACGCACCTCGGGCTTGTCGGAACACCGCTGCGCCTGGAGTTCAGGACCGGGAGGAACCCCTTTGCCGGTCGCCGCAACGTGCTCACCGAGCGGCAGAGGCGCAAGCGCAAGCGCATGCTGCGCCACGTGAAGGGGCGCTGAGGATGTCGGCGCCGGGACTTTCGGATCGTGCCCGCGCGATGGAGCCGTTCCGGGTGATGCAGGTGCTGGCGCAGGCCCAGGCCCTGGAGGCCGCGGGCCGGGACGTGATTCACCTGGAGGTGGGGGAACCGGACTTTCCGACGCCGGAGCCGGTCGTTGCGGCGGCAACGCAGGCGATGGCGGCGGGCGTGGTCCGGTATACGCCGGCCCACGGCACCGGGGCATTGCGGGAGGCGATCGCCGCCGACTATCTCCGCCTGTACGGGTTGCGCATCGATCCGGAACGCGTGGTCGTCACCAGCGGTGCGTCGGCGGCGATCCTGCTCGCGCTCGCGGCCGGGACCGATGCGGGTGAGGCGGTGCTGTTGCCGGACCCGGGTTACGCCTGCAACCGCCAGTTCGTGACCGCACTGGGCGGGCGGCCGGTCCCGGTGCCCGTGCCGGCAGAATCGGGCTTTCAGCCCACCGCGGCCGGGATCGCGGCCGCCTGGCGTCCCGGAACCCGCGCGGTGATGCTGGCATCGCCGGCGAATCCCACCGGGACGATGCTTCCCCGGGAGGAACTGATCGCGATCGCCGCGGTGGTCCGTGAGCGCGCAGGGGTGCTGATCATGGACGAGATCTACGGGCGCCTGATCTTCGACCGGGCACCCGAAACCGCGCTGTCGACGGTGCCGGATGCGGTGATCGTGAACAGCTTCTCGAAATACTACGCGATGACCGGCTGGCGCCTGGGCTGGATGGTGGTCCCGGAGGGCTGGATCGAGCCGGTGCGCCGGCTGGCGCAGAATCTCTTCGTCGCCCCGCCGACCGCGGCCCAGGTGGCCGCGCTGGCCGCTTTCGAGCCCGGGACCGAGGCCCTGTTGCAGGCGCGGGTCCGGGAACTGCAGGCCCGGCGCGACTTCCTGCTCGCGGCGCTTCCGGGGCTCGGTCTCGAGCTGCACGCCCGCCCCGAAGGCGCGTTCTACATCTATGCCGACAGCCGCGCCCACGGATCCGATTCGGAGGCCCTGTGCGCCCGGATCCTCGACCAGGCCGGCGTCGCCCTGACCCCCGGGACGGACTTCAGCCCCGGCTCCGGACGCGACCACATCCGCATTGCCTACACCCAGCCACGCGCGCGTCTCGAGGAGGCCGTCGCACGCTTGCGGCCGGTGCTCGCGGGGCACACCTGAAGGGGTCAGGGGGAGTCGCCGAGAGGGCTCGCCTCCTACAGGGGGGCCGGGTCAATCGGCGTTTCGTCAGATATCCGCGTAGTCCGCGTAGGCGGCCTCGATCTCGTCGCGGAAGGTGTCCGCAATGCGTTCGCGCTTCATTTTCAGCGTGGGGGTCAGCAGACCATGGTCCACCGTCCACGGCTCGCGCAGCGGGATCAGACGCCGGATCCGCGCGTAGCCCGGGAAGCCGGTGAGCTGGCGGTTCGCCCGTGCCGCCAGGCTGCGTTCGACGAAGCGGCTTCGAAGGTCTTCGTCATTCGCGGGATCCACGTCGAGTTGCGCGGCAACCTCGCGCCACGCGTCCGGATTCAGCACCACGAGCGCCGACAGGAAGGGCCGGCCCTCACCGACGATCATCACCTGGTCGAACAGGCTGTCGAGCTGGATCGCCATCTCCATGTCGGCCGGCGGGAGCTTTTCGCCGTTGCCGAGCACGATGATGTCCTTGATCCGCCCGGTGATGAAGATATGACCCTGTTCGTCGAAGCGGGCCTTGTCGCCGGTGTGCAGCCAACCGTCCTCGTCGATCGCGGCCTTCGTCGCCTCGTCGTTCTTCCAGTAGCCGAGCATCACCGAGGGACTGCGGGTCAGCAGCTCGTCATTGGGTCCTACGCGTGTTTCCACCCCCGGCAGGGGCAGGCCGATCGAGGCGGGCAGGTTGTCGTCCGGCCGGTTGGCGCTGACCACGGGACTGGATTCGGTCAGCCCGTAACCGTGATAGACGGGCAGGCCGAGGCCGATGAAGAAGCGGGCGATCGGGGGCGGCAGGGGGGCGCCGCCACAGACCGCGTACTGCATGCGACCGCCGAGCCGCGCGCGGACCTTGCGGGCCACGAGCCGGTCGAGCAGGGGCCAGAGCAGCGAGCGCGGGGACCAGCCGGCGCGTCCCTGCTCGTGCTCGAACCGGGCCCAGCCGGTGTCGACGGTAAGCCGGAACAACGCCCGCGCAAAGCCCGACTTCTGTTTCAGACCGGCCTGGATCTTCGCGTACACGCTTTCGTAGATGCGGGGCACGGAGATCAGCACGGTGGGCCGGACCACCGTCAGGTCCTCTCCGAGCTGCGGGATCGAGCGGGCGAAGGCCACCTCCGCGCCGATCATCATCGGCAGGTAGCAGCCGGCGGTGCGCTCGAGCGTGTGCGAGAGCGGCAGGAAGGAGAGAAAGATGTCATCCTGGTTCAGCGGTCCGCACTGCGACGCGGCGTGGGCATTGAACAGGATGTTGCGATGCGACAGCATCACGCCCTTCGGTCGGCCGGTGGTGCCGGAGGTGTAGACGATGCTCGCCAGTGCATCCGCTTCGACCGAGCGGGTGATCAGCTCGCCGTCCAGCCCGAACAGCCAGTCGGGCGCCATCTTCAGGCGCGGATCGCCGGGCAGGTCCTCGTCGTCGATGCTGTGGAGCGAGATGATGCTCTTCACCGTGGGCATGCGGTCCCGCGCCGGGGTCAGGCGGCGCCACTGGATCTTGCCCTCCACCAGCAGCAGCTTCACGCCCGCCTGTTCCAGGATATAGGCGATGTTGTCGGCGCGGTCGTCGGTATACAGCGGGATGGTGATCAGTCCCAGACCCAGCGCCGCCTGATCGAAGGTGACCCACTCCCGGCAGTTGCGCAGCATCATCGCAACGCGGTCTCCCGGCTCAAGCCCCTCGCGCCGCAGCGCGAACTGCCAGCGTCCGACTTCCGCCGCCATGTCGGCCCAGGTGCATTGGACCCAGTCACCGCGGGCGTGATCGTACTGTCGGTAGGCGGTCTTCGTGGGGTTCGCATGCACCCGCTCGCGGAAGAGGCCGGCGAGGCTCTCGGCCCTTTCCGGGGTGATCACGGATGTGGTCATGGTGCTCCTGAGACGACGCGGCGCCCACGCGGGCGGTGTCCGGTTTTTACCGGTTGGTGCGCTGGAGTGCAACCGCGGAGTCTTCGGGGGCAGATTTATCCATCTGTCAGAAAACTCCCTCCCCCGCGTGCGGGGGAGGGTTGGGGAGGGGGAAGGTTGGGGTAAGGAGCCGCACCGCCCCTAAAGCCCCAGCGGGTGCCGCACCGGCGCCACCGCGAGGGTGCCCTGAAAGAGAGTCCAGCCAACGAAGAAGATCACACCCCCTCCCGCAATCCCCACAGCCGGGCCGGCGTAGCGCAGTCCGCTCAGCGGCGTGGGCCGCAGCAGGCTTCGGGTCCAGTCGCGGGCCTGCACCGCGAGGATCGCGAGCACGGAGACAGTGATCGCGGTGCCCAGCGACATCGCCAGCACCGCCGCGATACCCGCGAGCCAGATGCCCAGCAGATAGGAGACCGCCATCACCAGCACCGCACCGGAACACGGGCGGATACCCACCGCAAGCACGGTCGCATACCAGGGTCCGCGCTGGTTGGGATTCACGTGGTGCGGCGTGCCGCAGCCGCAGTCTGGCCCGTGCGAGTGGTTGCCGGTTGCCGGCTGTGGCCCGCGGATCGCCGGGTGGTTCCCGGTTTCGACCGGAGTAAAGGTACCGGGAGCCATCAGCGTGCCGCTCGCGGTAGCGGGCGGCGCAGCGGCTGAATCGGCGCCGCGCCGTTCCGCGTCGACGGCCTGCCGTCGCAGTCGCCAGATCGATCGCAGGCCCCGCCAGACGAGCCACAATCCGAGTAGCGCGACCAGCAGGAAGCTCGCGAGCTCGAGGTGGCGGACCTGGCCCATCGTGTCCCTGGCCAGCCACCCGAGCACCCCGATCAAAATCAGCACGGCGGCAATCGCGGTGATGCCTTGCATCAGCGAGGCGGCGGTGGACAGCCAGATTCCCCTTCCCAGACTCTGGCGGTGAGTCAACAGGTAGGTGCTGATCACAGCCTTGCCATGGCCGGGCCCGGCCGCGTGGAAGATGCCGTAGAGGAAGCTCGCGATGATCAGGGCCGCGGCGGTGCGCGCGGTCGGTGTCTCGTCGAGCTCGTGCAGGACGGTGGTCAGTTGTCGGTGCAGGTCCCTTTGTGTCTGCACGATCCAGGCCGACGCGCGGTCCATCAGGCCTGGCTCGGCGGCCTCGTCGGCGGGTGCCGGGGCAAAGGGGCTGGAGGTTGCCGTCGTCGGCGCGAGCAGCAGCGCCAGCAGTGCCACCAGTGCCAGCACGACGACGGAGCGAAGCAGGGTCGGCCGGTTGCTCGCCCGGAACCTTCGCAATGGATGCAGGAGGTTTCCCATGAATTTCCCGGTCACCTATCGCGGATTGCATTCAACGAAAACGACCTCGGCGAAACGCCTGCCGAGATCCTCGATGGGCGCGCGCTGGTCGCGATCGAGCGTGGCCGCATAGGCCACCAGCCACGGTTCGGGCCTCGCGGGCTGGATATGCGCCGTGCAGCCGCCGCCGCCCGCAAGATGAATCACGTCTTCCGCGTCGTGCAGGATCTCGATCCAGTAAGTCGGGTCGTAGACGCGGTAGTTCAGCGGTTGCGCGGGTTCCGGTCGCGCCGCCTCCAGCGGCAGGTCGAACTTCAGATGCAGCCGCCGCTGGCGCAGGTGCAGTGAGCCATTGCGCGCGGGCGCCGGCACGAGGCGACGCTCGCCAAGCTCGATTTCCGTGAAATAGTCGTATTCGCGCAGGTTTCCGAGCATGCGTTCGGTCATCAACTCCAGGGCCTTCTCGAGGTCCAGGTCGGGTTGGTCGACGGCCAGGTCCTCCAGCAGCAGGTGGCTGTAGGTCGGGTCGAAGACCCACTCCTGCCGCAGGGCCTTCACGTCGCCATCCGCGGTGAAAAGTACGCTTGCGCGCAGGTCGATCCACGCGTGCGGATGGGCGCCGAGCGTTCCGCAGAAGAGCAGCAAAGCCAGGATCGGTAGAACACGGTTCATCGTCCGTCTGTCGGGGCCGTGTCCGCCCGTTGCCACCGCGTGCCTTCGGGCGTGTCCTCAAGCAGGATTCCGGCGGCGGCCAGCTCGTCGCGAATCGCATCGGAGCGCTGGAAGTCGCGGGCCTTGCGAGCCGCCTGGCGCTCGGCGATGCGCGCCTCGATCCATTCCGCGGACGCGGCGTCTGTCGCCCCGGCCTGGAACCAGTCCACCGGATCCTGCTGCAGCACGCCAAGCACCTCGCCGGCGGCCAGCAGTTCCGCCTTGCGCGCTGCGGCCTCTTCCGGTGAACGCGCTGCGGCAAGCCGGTCGGCCAGCTGGTGCAGGCTGGCGATCGCGCCCGGTGTATTGAGATCGTCGAGCAGCGCATCGAAGACCGCGGTGTCCAGTGGATCGGCCGCGCCGGCCGGTACGTCGGCATGTTCGCGAAGGACGCGGTAGATGCCGTTCAGGCTGTTGCGCGCCTGTTCCAGGCCGCGCTCGGAGAAGTTCAGCGGTGCGCGGTAGTGGCGGGCCAGCAGCGCGAGCCGCAGAAC
>SL_3KL_010_SEDDRAFT_10002258_pt1 | contig 17664 bp, 10 predicted proteins | sample SodLakKL_010_SED_2_FD_10381 | JGI IMG/M metagenome (IMG submission 10381) | reverse complement strand
GCCATGTCCGAGACCTGGCCGAAGTAGCCCGAGGTGCAGGCCTGGCCGCCGGTGTTGGAATAGACCTGGGTGTCGAGCACCAGCACCTTGATCGGCTTGCCCGACATCAGCACCCTGGACAGATTCTGGAAGCCAATGTCATACATGGCCCCGTCACCGCCGATCACCACCACCGGCGGACACAGCGCGTATTCCTCGTCGGAAAAATCGCGCCAGTCGAAATCCTCCAGGGCTTCGCGATCCTGGGCCGAAGCCCGTTCGCCGGCCAGTTCCAGCTCGGCCTCGCGCACGGTGCGGAAGCCTTCGGCCATCTTGCTCATGTGACCTTCGAACACGCCCATGGCCAATGAAGGGCTGTCCTGGAACAGGTGATTGGCCCACGGAAAGGGATAGGGGTTGTAGGGGAAGGTCGAACCCCAGACCGAGGAACAACCGGTGGCGTTGAGCACGCCCATGGCGGCGCGTCCACGGCCGGTGGCGCCGCCGGTGTAGCACTCGCGCAAGTGTTCCAGTGCACGGGTCAGGCCCGAGACGCGCTTGAGCCAGTCCCGATCGATGCTAGTCGCTTCGGGATCGCTACGGCTGGCCTTGTCGACCAGGTCGCTCACGCTCAGCCGGTCGCTTGCGCCACCGCCCAGATCGTCGAGATGGGTGATGTCCAGCCCGTCGACCAGGGCCTGGCGCACGCGCTGTCCCAGTCGCTCGATCAGTTCGTCAAGGCGCGCCACCCAGGCCTTGACGCGCGGCTGCATCAGCGCCTCGACGGTGGCGGTGAACAGGCGCACCACGGTCTTTTCCGAGCAGCCCAGGCAGGCGCCGTCACCGCTGGTGAAAGGCAGATAGATTTCCTTTTTCAAAAGGATGTTGTCGAGTACGCCGATGGCCTGCTCGAGGTCGTCGATGCGGATGAAATCATCGGCCGTGCTGGGCAGATCACGCCAGATATCCCAGCGCCGGCGCAGCGTTTCGAGCGAGTCGGCGGTCTGGGTCACCTGCTCCAGTGCGCCGTCCTCGCACACGGCCACGCACTCGGCGCAGCCCTTGCAGGTCTCGGGGTTGATGGTGATGCTGAGCAAGCCGCCGCTGCCGGACTGCTTGCTCTCGCGCTGGGTATAGAACGGTCGGGTCAACGCCCACTGGAAATCGCTCAAGGCGCTTTCCAGCCAGCCGAACTCGGTTTCCAGCTCGGCCCGTTCCTGTTCATCGGATATGTCGGCCAACTGGCCCTCGATCGCCTCGGAGATCAGGCCGCGCGCGGCGGTGCCCGCCCCGGTCTCTTCGAACAGCTTGCCCACGCGACTCTCCAGCGCATTCATGACCCGCGGCAGGCGTCTGGGTTCATGGCCGGCCTTCCTGACCCGTTCCATGGCGGTGGCCAGAATCTCGCTCAAGCTGTTGACCAGGCCCGGGATGGCAGTGTCCGGACACACCGTCCAGCACTTGCCGCAGGCGGTGCAGTTTTCCGGGATCCAGATCGGATGGCCGTTGCGGATGCCGCTCATGTCGCGAAACAGCGCAGTCGAGGCCGGCACCGAACCCAGGGCCATGAACGGGTCGGCCAGGTTGTCGTTGCCCATGCCGCGGGCATACAGGCTGCCGGTATCGGCCCAGAAGCGCTGGATGTCGCTCAGCGGCGCCCGGCTGGCGGGCAGGGCGCGCACCGTGATCGGCATGCGCGGTGCCGTTGCCTCGTTGCCGGATTCTTCCGGCAGGCTGTAATCGGTGACCTCGCGCAGTTCGTCGTAGCCGCGCCGGATCACGCGCAGATTGTCCTCGACCACACGCGCGCCGCGCACCCCGAATTTCTTTTGCAGACGCTCACGCATGGAATCGATCAGCCGCTCCTCGTCCATGCCGTGTTCTTCGAGCAGCCCGGTGGCGGCAAAGAAGGCGCCCTGGAAGGCGATGCCCTGCATACGCAGTTCCAGGTCCGGGTCGGTGGCTTCCTCACGCGCGATGCGGAAGGCGTCGAGGAAGCACAGACGGATCTTTCGCTCCGCGATCTGGCGCCGGTAGCGTTCGGGGATGCGCTTGAATGCCTCTTCGGGTGTGGCCGCGTCGGACTGGACGATGAACAGGCCATCATCGCGCAGGCCGGCCAGTGCGTTGCTGTGACCGAACACGTTCGGATCCGGCGACAGCACCACGTCGACATGCTGGTACTCGCCGTTGACCCGGATCGGTTCGGGCGCCACGGCCAGGTAAAAGGTGGTCGGCTGACCTTTCTTCTCCGATCCGTACTTGGGGTTGGCCTTGATATGCCAGCCGAGCAGATCGAACAGGGTGGTGGCCAGGTGCTTGCCGGTAGTGATCGCGCCCCAGCCACCGATCGAGTGCATGCGCACGGTGACGCAGTCGGCCGGCATGAGGTTGGGATTCTCGCTGCCCTTGACCACCAGGTCGGCCAGGCCCGGGTAGTCGCGCGCCAGGCGTTCCTGGCGGATCTGGTCCTTGGGATGCAGCGGCGTTTCACGCAAAAAATCGATGCTCAGGTAGTACATGCGCCGCCCACCGCCATCGGGCAGCATGTTCTCGACTGCCCCGACCAGGTCACCCGGCGTCACATCGCGACTGCCCAGGCCGAAGCAGGCCGAATACAGGTCGGGCACATCGGAAAGTTCAGTGTATTCCGGCAACCCGGCATGGATCGGCCGGCCGGCCGCGCGACCATTCTCCAGGCACTTGCTTAAAGAAGCGCGTACCTCGCGCGCCAGCGGCGGGTCCACGGCCAGCGGCTGGTCGACACGCTCAAGCACGGTCACCGCGCGCCGGCCGCGCAGCATGTGGCCGATCAGGTCGGCGGGGAACGGTCTGAACATCACCAGGTCGACCACGCCGACCTTGATGCCGCGGGTCTCGCGCAGGTAATCGGCCACGGCCTCGGCGGTTGGAATGACGCTGCCCTGGCCGAGCAGCAGGTACTCGGCATCTTCGATGCAATAGCCCTGGAGGCGCGAATAGGAACGCCCGGTCAATTCGGCAAACTCGGCAAAGGCTTGTTCGGCCAGCTCCGGAATGGCGTCGAAGAAGAACGGACGCTGGGCGGCCACGCTTTGCATGTAGGCGTCCTGGTTCTGGACCGTGCCGGACATGATCGGATTGTCCACGTCCCACAGCTCGGGCACGCGCCGCCGGCTGTCTCCGAACAGCAGGCGCTGGGCCGGGGTCGGGCACTCGATGATGTCTTCGGGCCTGCCCAGGTACTCGGCGACCAGCTCACGCTCGGGCAGCATCAGCGACTCGATCAGGTGAGTGGTCAGAAAACCGTCCTGGCCGACAATGCCGGGATTGAGCGCCAGTTCGGCCAGCCGGTGGGCAATCAGGTTGAGATCGGCCGCGGCCTGCGCATCCCGGGCAAATACCTGAAAAAATCCGGTGTCGTCCACGCAATGGTAGTCGTCGTGACCGGCATGGACATTGAGGGTGGCCTTGGTAATGGCGCGGCAACCCATGTTGAGTACGTAGGTCAGGCGCTTGCCCACCGCCGGGTAAAGGGACTCGTGCATGTAGGCCACGCCTTGTCCCGATGAAAAGTTGGCCGAGCGCAGTCCGGTCATGGCCATGCCCGCGGTCACGGCAGCGGCCGCGTGTTCGCCCTCGGGCTCGACGAAGATCAACGGCCGGCCGGCAATGTTGCGGTAGCCGGCGGCGGCGGCCTCGGCCCAGCCCTCGCCCATCTGGGTCGATGGCGTAATCGGGTAGGCGCCGGCGGCGTCGCTGGCATCGCGCTCCACCGAGACCACGGCACTGTTGCCGTCCATCGCGGCGCGCTGACCGGGATACTTCGGCTGCGTTTGGGGCTGGGTGCGTGTGGCTTGTTTCATATGGTGTCCTAGGCGTTCATTGCGATCAGGTTCATGCGGTTTGCTTGCCGGCCCGCAATGCCGACGGCAATCGGGCGCTATTGCCGAGTTGCGGTTTTCCGTTTTCGATCCAGACGATGGCGCCGGTCGGACAGCGGTCGATGGCGCTGCGCGGCGGCCTGCCATCGGCGCCGTTGACCGGTACCGGCAGATTGTTTTCAAGGGTAAGCCATCCGGGCGCGTCGCGGACACAACGCTCACAGGCGGTGCAGGCGACCTTGCAGGTTTCCAGCATGTCGTTGCCTTCCAGCGGATTGTTGCAGGCGACCCACAGCGGCTGCTTCTCTGGAACAATCCGGAAGAGATCCTTGGGGCAGGCGCGCACGCAGTCGCCGCAGGCCGTGCACTTGGCCTCGTCGACCACCGGCAGGCCCAGTGGGCTCATGTCGATGGCGTCAAAGTCGCACGCGCGCTCGCAGTCGCCCAGGCCCAGGCAGCCCCAGGCACAGGCCTTGCCGCCGTCGTCGACCACTGCGGCCGAGGCGCAACTGGACTCACCCTGGTAGTCGGCCAGAAACCGCGCCGTGTTGCGATCGCCCGCACAGGCCAGGCGCGCCACGCGCCGTTCGGCCTCGCCGACCGGAACATCGAGAAAGATGGCGATGCGTTGCCTGGCCTCATCCGAGCTGACCGAACAGCCGGCCGGTACCGCCTGGTCGTTCAACAAGGCCTCGGCAAACGCCCGGCAACCCGGCTGGCCGCAGGCGCCGCAGTTGGTGCCCGGCAACAGGGAGACCAGCTTTTCCAGGCGCTTGTCCTCATCGACCCGCAAGAAACGACCAGCCAGCAACAGGCTGCCGGACAGCAGCACCGCCAGTGCCGCCAGCGCCAGCGCAGCAGCCAGCGCGCCGGTCACCCTTCGCCCCCGAATATGGCGATATCGACCGAATGCCTGGTTGCCAAAATCATATTGAAGTCAATTTCCGGTTCCGAATCCANCAGTGTGATCAGTCGCATTGAACACCGGAGGCGTTCCCCGGTGTACTCCTTATGCTGCCAGAATACTGCTAACCGGGCCTTCCAAAAATGACCTCGCTCAACTAACCCAACGTAGCGAAACCCGAAACATTCTCCAAACAATGAGGACCGTAACTGACCCCGCAGCTCACTCGCCGGTATTGCAGTAATGACTTTCGGCCTTGGTCATTGATGCGCTCCAACAACCCAGTCCCTGATCCGGCGCTCCAGGATATCCAGCGGCAGCGCGCCGGCGCTCAGGACCTCATCGTGGAAGGCGGCGATGTCGAAGTCCTCGCCCAGGGCGGTTCGGGCATGGTCGCGCAGGTAGAACATGCGTTCGGCACCCACGTTATAGCTCAGGATCTGGCCCGGCACGGCCAGCATGTGGTCCAGCGCCATTTCCAGACGGGGTTCAGGAGATGTCGAAGCCTCGCGGATGAAGGCCAGTGCCTGTTCGCAAGTCCAGCCGGCGTAGTGCAGGCCGGTTTCGGTGGCGTGGGTGGCGGCCGCGCGGAGCTGCTCCATGATGACGCCGATTTCGGCCGCGAAGTCCTCGTCGTAAAAACCGACTTCGCCGGCAAAGCCCTCGGTGTAGACGGCCCAGCCTTCCACGTAACCGGGAAACGGCAGGTATTGGCGGATCAGCGGCAGGCCCATTTCCTGCTGCAGGGCGAGCTGGTAGTGATGGCCGGGGATGGTTTCATGGACAACCAGCCGCGGCAGGTCGAGACGGTCGAAATTCTGCGGATCGGAAATCGAAAACTGGAACACGCCCGGGCGCGAGCCATCGGCGGCCGGCAGCATGTACATGCTGGGCAGGCTGTCAGCGGCATGAGTCGGCGTCAGAACGATCTCGACGTCGGCCTGCGGGAAGTGATTGAAGTAGGGCTGAAAGTCCACCCGTGCGCGATCCAGCCAGTCGTTGGCAATTGCCAGCAATGCCTGGCGGCCTTCATCGCCGGGCGGCACTTCATACAAGGCCTCCTCGCGCAAGGCTCTCATACGCTCGATCGGCGTGCCTTCGCTGCGACCAATGGCGACCAGCGCATCATCCAGCAGCGTTTTCAGTCGCTCCACCTCGAGCAATGACTGTCGATGCAGTTCACCCGGGTCGATGGCGACCGACGTTTGCTCAAGCAGGCGGGCGCAGTAATAGGCTGCGCCATCGGGCAGGCCAAGCATGCCGATGTTGGTGGTCCGCGCCTCATCCAGGCGATTGGCGGCGGCTTCTCGCATACGGCGAAGACCCGGGTAGACATGATCGGTGACCGCCTGCTCGGGCGATGACTGTGGGTCATCAGATTCCAGAAGCTGTTCTGCAGGCCGTACTGACTCATGACATAAGGGCCGCCAGTCAGCGGGGCAGAATAGAAAGGCTCGGAGACCGCCGCCTGGGCGTCCAGCCACCAGGCCCAGATCTCAAAGGTCAGGCGCTGATCCGGATCCAGGGTTTCCGGGTCAGAGATCATGTTGATCATGCCGACCTTGTAGGCCAAAGCCTGACCGGGCCAGACCAGGTAGCGTTCGATCTCTTCGGTGACGTCGCTGAGCGGCAGCCCTGTTTTCTCGAACATGTAGTCGATCGCCTGCTCGCGGCTCCAGCGCTTGTAGTGCAGGCCGGTGTCCACGACCAGGCGCATGGCCGGTCTGGATGTAGACGGTAAACGCGGTTTCCGGGCCGCCCGGACGCGGCAGGCCGCCATGGGCGCACCATCCGGTCACCCCCAAGGTAAAGAGCCGGCAGGCCAACCACTAGAAGAACCAGCAAAATCAGGCCCGGTAGAATTCGTTTCATATCGGGTAGGCGCATTTTCCACACGTTCAATCAATTCGAAAACTGGGCAAGAACTGTGCCATTCAACGCGCGATCTCCCCGTTTTTTGGTCCAATAGGGGTTCGCCAATAAAAAAGGCTCGCGGTCTGGAGCCATAGACCGCGAGCCCTGAGCCTATTCCGGCAACAAGAGTCAGTGGGGCATCGATTCGCGTTGCTGATCAAGCAGTTCTTCGAAATGTTCGGCCAGTTGTGCGCAGGCTTGATCATCCGCTTCACACAAACCCCAACTCTTCAAACGCCGCTTTGCCCCGATTCGCTCCACGTAACGCACGAAAACCGCCGGATGAGCCGGATGGTCGGCCTGGGTAAAGGTCCAGACCGATTCCTCTTCGAGGTCATGAGCGATGATCCAGCCTTCGTGGTGGGTCATCTGAACGTTGTCTTTCGCCTGCAGATGTTGGCGTACTTCCGCCACGGACGCGAAACGGTCGTCAAAGGCAAAAACCGTGCAGCAGACTCCCGAGAGCAGGAAAAGAGTCAATAGAGAAGACGAGAATTTCATGTAATTGATGGGGCTTGAATTCACTGGATACGACTTCAACGGGTGCGAACAGGTTCCTGTTTTGAAGCAGATCATCCGGGCGTTCCATGTCGCCAAGCGAAGGGTGATCCGATTGTCCAATCGCATGCAGGTCCTGATTTTGTTGACCCGGCAGCGGTTACCATAATGATTGAGCTTTGTCCTCAGCGGATTCTCCTTCCAATGAAGCGCACCTGGCCCATCGCCCTGGGTATTTTCCTGATCATGCTGCCGGTCACGGCCGTGGTGCCGCTGCTCTTTGAGCTGACCGAGGGCCGCTTTCCGGGGCGCTCGGAGCTGGAACGGCACCTGTTCATGTCGGCCAACATGGCCGGATCGCTGCTGGCCGCGCTTCTGGTTGGAGTGTTGTCGGACCATCTGGCCCGGCGCAAGCTGCTGATCGTGCCGGCATTGGCGATTTTCAGCCTGGCCTTGTTCCTGATGTACGTGCCATGGCCGTACCCGGTACAACTGGGATTTCGCTTCGTTGAAGGTGCGGCCCACATGACTGCTCTGGTGCTGGCCATGACCATGATTTCCGACATTGCCAGGTCGGAACACAAGGGCCGGGCCATGGGGCTGGCCGGGGCGGCGATGAGCCTGGGCGTGGCATCGGGCACGGTGCTGGGCGGGCGCATTGGTTCGGAGTTCGCCACCAGCATTTTTCTGTTCGGGGGTGTTCTGATCGCCCTGGTCGCTTTGGGCGCAATCCTGGTTCTTCAGGACGCCCGGCTGGCGCGCTCGACCGAGCGATTGCGAGAGGTTCTGCGGCTGGCCGCCGAACGGCGCGCCTTGATCGTCCCTTACGCCTTCACATTCATCGACCGGATGACGGCTGGATTCATCATTTCGACCGTGTCACTGTATTTCGCCACCATCCTCGGTCTGGCGCCTGCGCAGATCGGTCTGGCCATGGCCGCTTTCCTGCTGCCCTATGCATTTCTGACCTATCCAGCCGGTCTGCTGTGCGAACGGATCAGCCCGGTGCTGCTGATGGCCATCGGCAGTATTTTCTACGGCGTGTTCGTGGTCGGTCTGGGCTTTACACCCGTCGGGGTCATCGTGCCGGTCATGGTCGCCGGCGGTGTGGCGGCGGCGCTGATGCTGGCCCCTTCGCTGGTTTTGACCGTGCGCTTGTCAGGGCCGGCGCAGGCCACCGGGATGGGCGGGTTTCACCTGACCGGGTCACTGGGCTTCATGCTCGGGCCGCTGCTGAGTGTCGCCATTCTGGGGCTATTGCGCGGGGCCGGGCTGGAACCTTACCCCGCAGTGTTCGTGGTGTTCGGACTGTTCGAGATCCTGTGCGTACTGGTCTTCCTGCCCTGGCTGATCCGCCTTTATCGGCAACGCACCGTTCATCGTCGCAGTGAGCTGGAGATCGAGGGGCTCTAGTGTACCCCGTCACTCAGAACAGAAACTGGGCCGAGCCATACAGGCTGCGCTCGGGCTGGATCTGGTCGAAGAATGGCTCGACGTATTCACGATTGGTGAGATTGCGTACCCCGGCAACCAGACGAAGTCGGCGCTCCTGGGCCATAGGCAGGTCCATGCGAGCCCGGACTTCGAAAGCGGTGTAGCTGGGATAATCGACCCGATCCGTTCCGGCATCCTCGCGTCCCAAAGTGGTCAGATCACGGCTGGACAGCGTGGTCCGGCCCAGTAGCTCGATTCGACCATCAGAACGCCACGGGCCTTCGAAGCGATAGGCCACGCCATAATTCAGGCGACCGCCGTCAACCCGGATCAGCTCTCGATCGGATGGCGTATAAGTGCGCGAAGCATTGCCGAACAGCTCGAAACGGCCAAGCCGCCAGGCACCCATCAACTCCCAGCCGTAGAGTTCGACCGTGTCGGTGTTGACGGCCTGTTCGATGATCACGGGCGGGCCCTGCACCACCTGTTCGACAATATAGTCACTGACCCGGTTGTAGAACAGCGCAACCTCACCGCTGAAGTCCCGACTCATCCATTTCGAGCCAAGATCCAGCGAGATCGAACGCTCCGAATACAGCTCGGGATTACCGATGATCTCGACTCTCTGTACCACCGAGACCAGCGCGCGCTGGTAACGCTCGGCCAGATCAGGTGCACGGAAGCCCGAGCCCAGGTTGGCGTAGATCATGTGTTCAGGCGAACGCTCGAACACAACCGCCAGGTTACCGCTCAGGCCGGTTTCGGAATCGGAGGTCTGCGAGGTCTGGTCCTCGACCGAAAAATAGTCCAGTCGTACGCCGCTGATCAGCTCCCAGAGAGGCATCGGTATCGCGGCTCAAGTTACCCAACGGGCTCTGGGTGTGTCCGGGGCGAATTTCCATATTGACGCGTGCAAAGGCCGCTTGATCGTCGTCAAAACCCGCCCAAGGCAAGGGGGATTGCGATCATTTCGAACCAGCAGCCAGGTCTTGGACCAACACGGTAGTGTTTCCATAAGACCAGGATGTCCAGAGCGCTCATTTCGCCCCACCGCTGGGGGGTGCAATGACTCGTCTGGGCGCAGATCGTGCGCTGGCCAACCTTCGGCAAGAGCAGGGTTACCCTGAAATGGTGAAGAACTGGGCGCGGAGCGTGCAATGGCCAAGCAGCAGGAATTGAATCAAAAACTGCTGGAATGCGATCCAGAGCCGATGCCGCAGGGTCAGTGAATCAAGTCGGATGAAACAATTTGTTTGAACTGCTCTCGAGCGACCCTCGTCCGGGACGCATATCGCTGCTCATCGGCTATCTTTCGGGTCCGGTCAGGGGCGCTCCATGATCGGGCCGGGCCAGTCCGCCGGGCAGGTGCCCGTGAACACGACCTCACCCTCGGGCACCAGGTGCAGGAATGCCTCATCATCAGCCGCGAGCACTGCCGCCGGCCCGAGGTCGGCCATTGCGGCAAAGCGGCCATCCTCCGTAACCCACACGATCGGTAGCTCGTGGTTGCCAAGGACGCCGGCGCCGACGGCGTTGGGCAGGAATGTACGCTCGACCTGGCGTTGAACCAGGAGCCTCGACAGTTCCTGGCCGTGGTAGCCGTGGAGTCCGGGCTCTGCCTGCCCCGAGATCGCGCGCTGTGCCTCCACCCCAATAGGGTGGCCTGCCGAGTCCTCGCCCCGCGCCCTCACGATCAGTGTGAACAGCCAGTTGCGATGGACGGAAGGATCGGTGCAGCCCAGTTCCATTGCGATGCGTTCGCCGCCGAGGACGAGCTCTCCGGTGCCGGGAGCATGATTGTGCTCGACCGGAAGGGGCGCATTGAACCCGTCCTCGGCCGTCAGATCGACGGTCTGGACCGGGGAGGCCGTCTCCTGCGCCTCGACGACCTCGTGCTCGTCGACGACTTCGGGCAATTGCCCGGTTTCGTCATGATCGACTGGAGCAGGCGGGGATGCCGGAGTGTCCCCGTTGCCACAACCCACCAGGGCCAGCACCCCGGCCAAAAGGATTGCGCCGACCGTCTGCCGAGAGGTGCTGTTCGTCCGCGCTCTGACCTTCATGCCTGTCTCCTTGCGATTCATCAGTGAATGGCCCGCTGGTCGTCCGGATGCCAATGAGAAGCTTAAGCGCACGATTGCGTCGGTTCAAGCAATACCCACCGCCAGGCTACAGCAGTTGACGGCATGGTCTCGGCGCGCCGGTGTGGCGGTGATGCAATCGGCGTTCTTGATGTGGCGCGGATTTTCGAGTTTTGCGTAGTTATAGTCAATATGCAAAGGTGATATGTTTAGGGAGATCGTCCGATGTTCAGAACCACCTGTATTCTTGTGGTGCTGTTCTTTTTCCCCCATACGCGCCCTGTCACAGGGTACGCCGGGGTTCTGGACCGGGGACTCCTCTGTTCCGCACGGCTGTACCTGGAACGTGCAGACGCTGGACACGACCAATGCTGGTCATGTGTACCTGAGTCTTCAGGGCCATGTCTGTGGCCAGAAATCCGGAACCTTGTTCGTCTACGACCCGGCCGAAGACGACTTCGAGCCCGTCGGCGACTTCAGCCACGATTCGAATCCCACGGTAGGTGTCCTGTCGATTCGAGCCGATGGATCGGATGTGTATGTCGGCGGCAATTTCACTCATGCCGACGGACTGCGAGTCAACAACCTGGCGCGCTGGGATGGCAGTCAATGGCACAAGGTCGGTGCGGATGCAACCACCAGCGGAGTCGACAGCCCCGGCAATGCCCGGGTCATCGGTCTGGCCCTGGATGGTCCGGACCTGCTGGTTGCGGGCAACTTCAGCAAGGCCGGCGGCGAAGTGGCATCCCACTTTGGTCACTTTGTTCGTGACCTCGGTGGCGCCCAGATTGAAATCGACATCGAGGTGGAGGAGATCGACAGCATGCCGGCCGGTCAGTCCCCGTCGCTCCTGATGCGCGGCAGTGCATCAAGCCTGCTGTATACCGTCGATGTACTCAATGTCGGATCGAACCGCGCCCGTGATGTGGAATTTTCCGTTTCGGCCAATCCGGAGCCTGACTCCGTCGAATGGACCTGTGCGCCGGTTCCGGGCACCAACGCCGTGTGCCCCGTATCCAGCGGCAGCGGACTCCCCAACTTGGTATTCGACCTTCCGCAACATAGCGGCCTGCGGTTCACGATCGTGACTTCGATCGACGGCGATGAGCTTTACACCCAGGAGTTGGAAGCCAGTACCAGCGCCGCGCCGGTCCTGCCAGGCGACAGCACCGATAGCAGCTCATCATCCAGCACCACGGTCAACGACAGGCTATTCCGCGACCGGTTTGAGTGATCCGAAACTGACAGGCCGGGCACCTGAGTCAGGTGCCCGGCCCGGGTCGAAACGACTCGCTGAAACCCTATCGTTAAGTCCTGGGCTACTCGAAACCGGTCAGTTCGGTCAAAAATTCCGCGCCACCCATTTCGGCCGGCAGGCGGCCTGAGGCCTTGAGCAGCATGCGCGGTGCGTCATCGCTGATCCAGATTGTTTGAGCGCCGCCGTCACCATCCAGGGGTGAGAGCTTGACCGGCCAGGCCTGGAATTCACCGTCCGCGATTTCGATGGTCTCGAGTGCCTGCACCTCGATCTGGAAAAAGCGTACTCGCTGCTGCATGCTGACTTCGGCAAAGCGCACCGGCGAGCGGTAACCTTCGCTCAGCGGCAGCGCGGTCAACACGGTCTCCAGTCCGGCATCACCACCGAAAACCGGGGCGTCCAGGTCGATCTGGACCGGCATTTGCATGCCGCCGGCATCAATCTGGCCGGTGATCTCGCGGCTGTCGAATTCAATCTCGATGGTGGCCGGTCCCTGGCGCGTAACCCGGCTGATCGGGCGCAGGGTGGTGGCATCGATCCGGTACAGATCGCTGACTTCTCCCATCGGCGTCGTGCTGGAAGACTCGATCACCAGTACCGTCCGATCATCTTCGCTGTCGTGACGGATGTTGCGCTTCGAGTCGATGCTCATTTCGCCACCACCCATGCTGAGGCGAGTCTGGTATTCGAACTGTCCGGTGGCGACCTGATCGGCATCCACGGTCGGCAAGGGCCGGGTCCGGGCGGCGGCCAGTTCGTCCGCCAGGTCAGTGACTTCGACCGTATCGACATCCACGGTAATCGCAGCCAGACGTTCAGCGATGGGCTTGGGCCGTTCGGCCTGGTAACGCCCACCCAGGTGGCCGGCCAGGAATTGTTCAATGCGGGCAAACATGGCCAGGCGATTCTCGCGGTCGCGGAAACCGTGACCTTCATCCGGCGCCACGATGTACTCCACCGGCAGTCCGGCCTCACGCATGGCGACCACGATCTGGTCGGCCTCGGCCTGACGCACGCGCGGATCGTTGGCGCCATGAATCACCAGCAGCGGACGCTTGATGTTGTCGACATGGTTGATCGGCGACTGGCGCTCCAGCTGGGCGCGGCCCTCGGGCGTGTCCGGGTCGCCCATGCGCAGGGTGAACATCTTGCGGGCCGGGCCCCAGTAAGCCGGAATGGAGTTGATCAGCGTGATCAGGTTGGACACGCCGACGATATTGACCCCGCAGGCATACAGATCCGGCGTGAACACCATGCCCGCCAGTGTGGCGTAACCACCATAAGACCCGCCCATGATGCAGACACGCTCCGGGTCGGCGATGCCTTGTTCGACCAGGTATTGGACGCCATCGGTGATGTCATCCTGCATGGCATCGCCCCACTCCAGGTTGCCGGCATTGAGAAAGTCCTTGCCGAAACCGGTGGAAGCACGGAAGTTGGGCTGGAACACGGCATAGCCGCGGTTGGTCAGAAACTGGACCTGGGCGCGGTAGCCCCAGGTGTCGCGCGCCCACGGCCCCCCGTGGATCAGGGCAACCACCGCCAGATTTTCAGCCGGCACGCCATTGGGCAGGCTCAGGTAGCCGGGAATTTCCAGGCCATCGCGAGCGGTATAGCGAATCGGCTGCATCTCGGCCATGTGTTCGACCGGAATCTCGGGCCGGGAACGGTAAAGCTTTTCAACGGTTTGCTGCTCGCGATCAAACAGGTAGACCGTACCGGGGTCAACATCACGCGACAGGCTGACCAGGGCCAGGCGACCGTCACGGGTCTGGGACGGCAAACCGATCTGCCCTTCGGGCAATTCACTGCGCAGGAATTCCAGGTCGGCGGCAAAGTCATCGTCATGCGGATAGATTCTCGGCCGATCACCGATATAAACCGTGGCCAGCAGTCGGTCATCTTCCGGGTGGAAAATCGCTCCGGCGAAATCCACCTCGCCTTCCGGATCGCGCTCGAACAATGTCTTTTCACGGGTCTCCAGGTTGAATTCATACAGACCGGTCAGGTCGACATCCTCACCCTTGTTGGACATGAACCAAACCGACTGTCCATCCGGGTGGAAGTTCATCGGCCCGCAGCTTTCCAGCCAGCTGCATTCGTAGACCACCTCACCCAGCTCGCCGTTGTTGACCTCGAGGATCTCGGTGCCCCCTTCGCTGGTCTGGCGCATGGCCAGACGGACCTGGCCTTCCAGGTCGGCCGACCAGCCGGCAACATTGAGGTCGTTCTGGATCAGCAACTCGCGCTCGCCGGTGCTGATGCTCACGGCGTAGACATCGTGCAGGGCCGGATCGCGATCGTTGAGACCCACCAGGATCCGATCGGGGGTGTTGCGCGGCACGGCGATGATCATGGCGCGCACGCCATCCAGATCGGTCAGGTTGCGAGCTTCGGGGACCTCGGTCTCGGCATCGAGCTCGCCGCTGGGATCGACCGCCCAAACGTGAAAATCCTCATCCCCGTCGCGGTCTTGAATATAGAGCAGGTAACCACTGTCCTGACTCCAGAAGTACCCGGGCACCGGCCTGGAATCGGCGGTCACCGGACGGGCCTCATCGAAAGACTGGTCGATATTCTTGAGCCAGATATTGCGCACCCCCTGGTGGGGTCGCATGAAGGCCATGTAGCGGCCATCGGGTGAAATCTGGGCGCCGGAGATCTCGGCATCGTCGAAGAACAATTCGCGATCCAGCAGGGGCGGCAGATTGTCCAGGTAAGCCAGCGATTCGACCGATTCGGCCTTGAGCACAAGCGGCAGGCACAACAGCAGGCCGGCCAGAGAAATTGCGGTAGATCGTTGCGAGAACATGGAAGGACTCCTTGACAAGAGAATGACGGCAGAAGCAATCGGGGCAAATTATCAGGAGATTGCGGGATCTGTCATGGGCCAGAGGTCATGGGCGTGCTGTTCCCGGGCCCGGCCCTCGAGGCCGGGAATTTGACGGTCGTCAACGATGTGGATCGGCGACCGGCCGGATAATGAGATTGGAGATGAACGAATTGTAGATCCCATGAACCAACCCGAAAACAATTCCCGGGGCTGGCTGCACCCCCTGTTTCTCGGCACTTACGCCGAAAACGACGAGCTGCTGGAGAAAGTGCTGGTGGAATTTCTGCGCGACCATGTCTACTGGCGGCGCAACGTCCACCCCGAGGACCGGCCACAAATTCCGGTCATGGCCCGCTACGACCGCGACTTTCAGGAATTTGTCGGGCGCATGAAGAGCGAGCTGCATGGCCTGAGCGCGCGGCTGAAAAATTCGGCGCCGTTCTTCAATCCACGCTACATCGGCCACATGGCCTCGGATCTGCTGCTGCCGGGCCTGATCGCACAACTGGTCACCACGCTTTACAACCCCAACCACGTCACCGATGAGGCCGCGCCGGTCACCCTGGAACTCGAACTGCAGGTCGGGTTGCAACTGGCGACCATGTTCGGTTTCAACATCGATCCGAAGGTCGAGCCCTGTGCCTGGGGCCATGTCACCTCGGGCGGCACGCTGGCCAACGACGAAGCCTTGTGGTACCTGCGCGCATTACGCTACTGGCCGCTGGCCGCCGCCCGCGCCTTGCGCGAGGCCCAGGTCGAGGTGGGATCACTGAGCGGCCTGGAAGACGAATTCGCGCGCGCCTCGGACTGGCAGTTATTCAATCTCGGCATCGACCAGGTCATCCACCTGCGTCGCGAGTTGTTGGCCCAGCTCCAACGCGACCACAGCCCGGCACAGGCCCACAAGCTGGCCGCCCTGATCGAATCCGAACGGGTCGAGACGCTGGGCATGGCCGAGTTCCATCAGCGCCGCCCGGACCTGGCCACACCAAAGGTGATGGTCCCGGTCACCGCCCACTATTCGTGGGAAAAGGCGCTGAAATTGCTCGGACTGGGCAGTGCCAACCTGCACACCATCGCCGTCGATGAACGCATGCGCATGGATGGCCAGGCCCTGGATCGCGCACTGGATGAATGCCGTCGTGATCAACAGCCGGTTCTCGCGGTCATCGGTGTGCTCGGCACCACCGAGTACGGCAGCATCGACCCCATCGACGACATCGTTGCCGCCCGCCAGCGCCAGCGCCGCCAGGGCCTGGATTTCGGCATCCACATCGATGCTGCCTGGGGCGGCTATCTGGCCAGTATCTTTCGCCATGCCGACGGCAGCCTGGTGTCGCACGATACCCTGCGCGAGCAATTCGCCCATTTTCCGTCCGCGCCCGTCTACCAGTCCTTCGCCGCCCTGCGTCATGCCGACTCGATCACGGTCGACCCGCACAAGCTCGGTTACGTGCCCTTCGGCTGCGGCGCCTACGTGGCCCGCAACCGCAGCATGACCGATTTCATCAGCCAGCGGGCCGCCTACGTGTTCGATCCCGAGGAATCGACTGCCGAGCGCGAGTACGAACGCCGTTTCCGCAATCTCGGCCAGTACATCCTGGAAGGCTCCAAACCGGGTGCAGCCGCGGCCGGCGTCTGGGTCACTCACAAGGTCCTGCCGCTGGATCATGACCACTTTGGTCGGCTATGCGCCGAGACCATTCGCAACAACGAGTACTTCTTCGACCACATCGACGAGTTGCGCCAGAACCTGAAAGGCATCGCCCGCATCGTGCTGCCCTTCGAGCCCGACACCAACCTGATCTGCCTGGCCATCAACCCCGAAGGCAACCGCAGCCTGGGCGCCATGAACGCCTTCGGCAAACGCATCTATGCCCACCTGCGCGTCGGCGGCGGCATGCACATCCACCAGCGCGAGTTCTTCGGATCACGCACCCTGGTGCATCGCTCGGCCCTGAGCTCGGCGGTGGCCGAACGCCTGGTCACTGAACTCGGCCTGGACCCGGCCACCTTCGTGGAAGATCCCGGCGACTCCGGCGACCAGGCCGACAGCATCTTCCTGCTTCGCCACACCCTGATGAACCCGTGGCTGGCGGGCCGCGACGAAGGACTCAACTATCTGGACCGCTACTGCCGTTACCTGGCCGAGCTGGTACGCAGTGAGCTGGCGAGAACCTGAAATCGAACCCGGCCGTGTGCATGAATTCACGGTCGACCGTCGGGGATGTAACCGCGACCTGCGGCCTTGAGCCCAACAGCCACCCGAGTCATGCGCCCAAACCCCCGCTCGAACTCGGGCGGCTTTAGACGTTGGCTTCCAGCTTGCGGCGTAGCCAGGCGCGGGCCAGGCTGAGATCGCGGTCGACCGTGCGGGCGCCGATGCCCAGCACCTCGGCCACGGCATCGCGGTTCAGGCCGCCGAAGTAGGTCAGTTCCATGATCTCGGCGGCGCGCGGACTGTGCTCGGCCAGCCGCTCGAGCGCTTCATCCAGGGCCAGCAGATCGACATGGGGTTCCGGCGCGGCCAGTTTTGAGCCGGTCAGTTCAACACGCACCCGGTCACCACCGCGCATGGCGCGCTGGCGACGCCGGGCGTGATCGACCAGCAAGCGCCGCATGGCGCGCGCCACGGTGGCGTAGAAGTGATTGCGGTCGCGCCAGTCGACGTTGCTGCCGTCCAGGTTCATGAAGACCTCGTGCACCAGGGCGGTGGGCTGGAGAGTATGGCCGGCGCGCTCGCGCGCGAACTGGCGGTTGGCAAGCTGGTGCAAGGTATCGTAGACGCGCCGGATCAGCAGCTCGCGCGCACCTTCATCGCCTGCTCGCCAATGGTGCAACAGGCGCGTGATTTCCCCCCAGTCCTGATCACGGGTGGCATCCTGCGCCATTGCCGGTCA
>SL_3KL_010_SEDDRAFT_10002257_pt1 | contig 17665 bp, 15 predicted proteins | sample SodLakKL_010_SED_2_FD_10381 | JGI IMG/M metagenome (IMG submission 10381) | reverse complement strand
CAGCATTACAAGCGCTCAACCTTGAGCTCGGTGTAACTGCTCAAACCCTCAGTCAGCAGGCGAACACAGGATTTCGGATCCTCTTGGGGTTAGTCAACTTTGGTATTGCTGTGGATACAATCACCCACTTGATCCGCATCTTATCCTTGAAACGCCAATCCGGTTATAAGATCAAAGTTGGCTAAGCTTTTGCAAACTAAATCATGGGGCTGCCACCTGTGCAGCCCCAAAATATTTAATAATACAACAACACAAAACACCACAACATTATTCTGTTAGAAGCTGATCAAAGCTTATCACATCACGAATCCAGACATCAAAAAGTCAAAAAAACATTAAAAATATTCGTGTATAATTGGGTCAGGCTTAAGAAATAATTAGTAATGAAAGATTACAACCTTTTCAGGAACAAACCTGCTGAAAACATGCTAAGCATCAGCTGACCAAAGATTCATCCTAGCAGTGTGTGATATCATAAGCCAAATGGATCAATCTTTACTGCATTTTGTTCACCTCACTACCGATCAACCAAACCAGAAAGGAACAAACAATGGGACATTTCTCAGACGATTTCAACGATGATGAATTTATGAACGCATCAGCAGAGGATTGGAGCAAGCCCTCGACCCCTGAAGAGCGCCCGCCTGCCCAACCAGAACCGACAGACCGCTGGGGCTCACCCGTTTCTGATAAAAGCACCAGTAGTGACCCAAGCCGGTGGGGATCTGAACCCACACAAACAACACAACCAGGAACTGGCAAAAAAGGTGGTTCAAAATGGTGGATCATCGTGCTCGTGATCCTGCTAGTGCTGTGCTTGTGTGCTTGTATCGTCTTATTTGGGTTGCCAGCCCTTGGGTTTACCCTGGTTCCCACTGACATGATGTTCTAACGCATTCTGTTTATCAGTTACTTGATTGATTTAACATCAAATGTTATCGGGTTTGGTTTCTAATATCCCGCCATCGTTGATCTAGAAGCCAATCCTGAACATCAAGAAAGCCATTGTCCTGATCGGAAGATGTGCGCAAATAATGACCATCAGGGGTCATTCGCCATGCCTTGATATCATCACGCAAATATACATCAAGGACATTATCCCGCAGATGACGGATCAAATCAGGATCCTCAACCGGGAACAGTACTTCAACCCGCTGATCCAGGTTGCGCGGCATTAAATCAGCACTTCCCATATAAATGATCTCGCTTCCATGATTATGGAAGTAATAGATGCGGCTGTGTTCCAAAAACCTTCCTACAACACTGATCACACGAATGTTCTCACTCAGTCCCGGCACACCAGGGCGTAAGCTGCAGATTCCCCGGATGATTAGGTCAACTTTTACGCCGGCTTGCGCGGCCTGGTATAACAAACGAATCATCCCAGCATCCACCAAAGCATTCATTTTCAATATGATCCTGCCATCGCCATGCTTTTTTTGATGCTTAATCTCCTGGTGGATTAAGTGTTCAAACTTCTCCCGCAGGAAAAAAGGTGCCACCATCATTTTTCGATAATCCTGTTTGGCAGAATAACCTGTTAGGTAATTAAACAAATCTGTCGCATCTGCGCCAATCTCATCATCACACGTAAACATCCCAATATCCTCATAGAGCAGTGCTGTCGTATGATTGTAGTTGCCCGTTGCTAAATGGACATAGCGGCGGATCTGGTCTCCTTCTTTACGGACCACAAGGGTGACCTTTGAATGTGTCTTTAAACCCAACAACCCATAGGTGACATGCACGCCCTCTTGCTCAAGCATCTTCGCCCACTCAATGTTGCTTTCCTCTTCAAACCGTGCTTTAAGTTCAACCAGCACAGCCACCTGTTTACCATAATCCCTGCGGGCTCGCAGCAGAGCCCGAACCACTGGAGATTTACGGCCCACGCGGTAGAGCGTTTGTTTGATAGCCAACACATCAGGATCAATTGACGCATGCTGGATTAAGTCCACCACCGGCTCAAAGGAGTCATATGGATGATGAAGCAAAATATCCTTTCGCTTAATGGCATTAAAAAATTTATCCGGTGTGGCATCAATGTCCAACTTTAGGGCATCTGGCACTGCAGGTAAAAATGGTCTGTACTTCAGATCAGCACGATTGACCTGGTATATCTGCATCAATTGCCGCAAAATAACCGGATGCTCATAGGTATAGATGAATTGTGGATCAACATTCAAATTATCCACCAATATTTTTAAGACATGATCTGGCATCTCTGCACCTACCAATAACTGCACAACCGCACCAAATCTTCGTCGACGTACGCTCTCTTCCATCACTTCCAGGAGATCCATCACTTCTAATCCTTGAAGCTCAATTTCAGCATTGCGAACCACATAAAAGGGGTGCGCTTCGATCACCTTTAGCCCTTGAAACAATTCTCCCAGGTTAGCAACGATTACCTCAATAATCCCCACAAAGGCATACTTTCGAGCTTGCTTTGCACGCGGTGAGTAATCATAGGCAGATTTGTGTACTGGCAAAAAATTTGGCAGAGAACCAGGCACCTTCAAACGCGCAAAATGTTGCCTTCCCTGCTCATCTTCAACCTGGATCGCCAGGTTGTAACTTAGATTGGAGATATAAGGGAAAGGATGCCCAGGGTCAAACGCCAAAGGGGTTAAAACCGGGAAGATTACTTTCTTAAAATACGCATCCACACGCGCCCTTTGTGACTTGCCAAGATCATCATAACCCAAGATATCAATCCCTTTTTTAGACAATTCAGGTTTTAGCACTTCAGAATAATAATCTTGGGCATCTCGCATCAATTTACGTGCGTCTTTCCGGATCGCACGCAGTTGCTGTTGAGGCGGCATGTTTTCAAAATAAAATTTTTCCTGTCTTTCATGGGGTTTCATCGTCAGGCTGCCAACTCGAACCATGAAAAACTCGTCCAGGATCATTCCAACAATTCCCAGGAATCGCAGCCGCTCTAATAAAGGATTGGCACTATTCGTTGCTTCAAAAAACACCCTGCGATGAAATTCAAGCATTGACAGTTCCCTGTTAATATAATTCATCGGGTCATCAATTGCATTTTCATTGTATTTGTATTTCTTTTTCTTTTTACGGTCTTTTTTAGGCATTTTTCACCCAACCCATTGATTAATAGATCTTTACATGTAAATAATACTATAACATCTTTGGTATGCAACTTTTTTGCCAGCTTGCTAGAATGATCGTCGAACCGATTATAATACCCACCATGGAACGCAAAAAACTCATCCAACAACTTGCAATCATGATTTTCCAGGTGGAAACAAATCACCATCCGGTGCGGGTGGCCATTGATGGCGTCGATGCTTCGGGTAAAACCACCCTGGCAGATGAGCTGGCAGAGGTCATGCAAACAAATGAACGCCAGATAATCCGAGCAAGTGTTGACGGCTTTCATAATCCGCAGCACATTCGCCGCAAGCGAGGTACCCTCTCTCCAGAAGGCTTCTATTATGACTCCTATAACTACAACGCTTTGGAAAACTTCCTGCTGAAACCATTAGGACCCAATGGGGATCGCCGTTACCGAACTTCCGTCTTTAATCTCCTCCAGGATCAACCAAGTGAAAGTCCCGAAAAAGTAGCAGACCAGGACGCCATTTTGTTACTTGACGGTATCTTCCTCTTGCGTCCCCGCTTGGTTTCCTTTTGGGATCTAACAATTTACATCGATGTCAACTTTTCCCAAACAATGACCCGTGGAATGCAACGTGACGCAAATCTTTACGGATCTGTTGATAAAGCCGCTGAGCGCTACCATAAACGCTATATACCTGGTCAAAAGCATTATCACCAACAAGCGAATCCCCTTGACAAAGCAGATATACTCATTGACAATAATAATTTAGAAGCACCAAGGTTTATCAGAGTCCCAGAACATCTAAGGTCTGGGTGATGACACTGGATTTATTAAACAAAAGGAGTCTTTGATGAGTTTCCCTTCTCCATTTTACCGCTGGCGTCCGCACCCATGGCACGGTTTGGAGGTTGGACCTGAACCGCCCGACCTTGTTTATGCTTACATTGAAATGACACCGTTTGACCACATCAAATACGAGGTGGATAAAGTCACAGGATACCTGTATGTCGATCGTCCCCAACGTACCTCCTCATTAACCCCGACCCTGTATGGATTCATCCCACGGACATACTGTGGGAAAAGGGTTAAGGCCCTCTCACAGGATGCCGAGCGCGGTGATGGTGACCCCCTTGATATATGCGTCGTTAGTGAACGTCCCATCAACCGTTCTGAAATCTTTTTGAATGCCGTGGTTGTCGGTGTACTCCAAATCCTTGATCATCGCGAAGCTGATGATAAAATCATTGCAGTGTTGGAAAACGATCACATTTATGGACATATTCGCACCCTGGAAGATTTGCCAACTGTGATCGTTGAGCGATTAAAACACTATTTTCGCACCTACAAGATGGTCGAGGGTCATGAGCCTGACATCGAAATCCTTAGTGCTTATGGTGCCAAAAAGGCAAAAAAGATCGTCGAGGCAGCCATTGATGACTACAATGACGCCTTCGGTCACGACTAACCATCACGTTTTTCCGACCCGATATGAATAGCAGCTTTATCCTTGTCAGGAAAAGGGCTTCAAGCTAGAATTGACCCATGCGCTTTGATATATTCTCGCTCTTCCCAGAAGTTTTCAACGCTTATCTGAGTACCAGCATTCTGAAAAGGGCACAAGAATCCAAAGCCATAGAAGTTCACATCCATAACATTCGAAATTGGGCAATTGACAAACATCACACAACCGATGACACCCCCTATGGGGGCGGGGGCGGCATGGTGATGAAACCTGATCCGGTCTTCGCGGCCGTTGAAGACATACTTGGCAAACCGCCCCATTGTCCCGTGATTCTTCTCTCTCCCCAGGGCCGGACATTCAATCAGAAAATCGCTTTTGAACTGGCTGAACAGCAGCACCTGGCGCTCCTTTGCGGGCGTTATGAAAGTCTCGACGAGCGCATTCGCCAACACCTGGTCACGGATACGGTCTCAATTGGTGACTATGTCCTAACGGGAGGCGAACTCCCTGCACTGGTCCTTATCGATGCCGTCACACGGCTGCTTCCCGGCGTGCTCGGTGATCCTGATGCCGCCCAGGATGATTCCTTTGCCAGCGGACTGCTCGAGTATCCCCATTACACCCGTCCCCCAGAATTTCGCGGCTGGAAGGTCCCGGACGTTCTGTTGTCAGGTAACCACGCCGAGATCGACCGTTGGCGGCGTCAACAAGCTCTCTCCCGTACATTACAAAACAGACCAGACCTGCTGGAAAATGCCAAGCTGAACAAAGAAGACCTGGCTTTTCTCGCAGCCTTGGGATATCAACCCAACCCAAACAATCATCCTTAAATAAATCAAGATTAATGGAGAAATAATGACAAAAGACCGACTTAATTACCCGAAAACATTTTTGCTAGGCTTTGGATTTTTTGGTGTCAGTGTGATCTGGGGGACCTATAACGCCTTCGTTCCCCTCTTCCTTGCCAATCGGTTTGGCATTGGGCCGGCGGTGATTGGCTTCCTGATGACCTTGGATAATATTGCTGCTTTGTTTATCCAACCACCCCTCGGTGCCTGGTCAGACCGGCTGCGCACACCCATCGGTCGGCGGCTGCCCTTCATCTTGGTTGGCGCGCCGATTGCTGCAGTCGCCTTTGGGATCCTGCCAATTGCTGCAACCTTACCCGTCTTTCTGGCAGGAAAGGTTACCCTGATCCTTTCAATGGCTATCTGGCGTACACCGGTCGTGGCCTTGATGCCGGATATCACCCCATCAAAATTCCGCTCTCAGGCCAATGGCGTCATCAACTTGATGGGTGGCGTGGGCGCGATCATTTCATTCCTGCTGGGTGCTACCTTGTATGAAATCAACGAGGGTTTTCCGTTTTGGCTGGGTTCTGCTTTGGTTGTTCTGGCAGCTGTATTGGTCTTCGCCTTCATCCGTGAACCTAAGATCTTCAACCAGAACCCGGAAGCTGAGCGACCGGAATTAATCAAGAGCGTTAAAATGATCGTCAAAGATGAAGATAAGAGCGCAATACGTATTTTCCTGGCAATCATGTTCTGGTTCGTCGCTTATAACGCCATTGAGGCATTTTTCACACTGTATGCCAATCGGCACTTAGGATTGGCAGAAGCTGATGGCGTCAGGTTGCTGGGTCAACTATCCCTATTGTTTGTGATCTTTGCGCTTCCATCTGGCTTAATTGGTGGGAAAATTGGGCGCAGAAAGTCCATCTCCTTTGGAATTGTACTGATGGGTTTATGTATGTTATTAATGGCATTCCTATCAGTGCCCTTGCTGACAACGGTTCTGACGACATTACCAGTCTTAGGTGATGTGCCCTGGGTTGGTGTGATCCTGATGTTTGCTGGCATCGGATGGGCATTTATTAACATCAACTCTCTGCCAATGGTTGTTGACATGACCGATGACATTCAAATCGGCACTTACACAGGTCTATATTATTTATTCTCAACCATGGCAGCCATTATCGGTCCAAATGTCAATGGTTGGTTTGTTGAACTGGCCGGACAGGATTATTCTGTCATCATGTACATTGGACCAGTCTTTATGGCTTTGGCCTTGATCATGATGGTCGGTGTGCGAAAAGGTGAAGCCAAAATCGACACCATGGCTGTAGAACTCGAAGCATAAACGAAAAATGAGTCTTGAAACAAATCAGAATAACCTTTATACTTGTAGTAGCGGGTCAACACTCAAATCCGCTAACCCAAACCCAACCCTTTTATAGGAGGAGACACTCATGCTTAAAAAACGAATGTTCATCTTTACCATCTTTATCATTGCTAGCTTCTTGCTGGCTGCCTGCGGTCCGGCAGCACCGGCAGAAGACGTCGTCCTGGTATGCCAGATCACAGATACCGGCGGCATTGACGATAAATCCTTCAACCAAACTGCCTGGAAAGGCATCCAGGATGCCGAGGCTGAACTGGGTATTGAAGGAAAATTCCTCGAATCTCAGGAAGTTGCAGATTATGAGCGTAACATCACCGCCATGATGGATGACGGCTGCGACCTGATCATCACCGTTGGCTTCCTGATCGGTGATGCCACCGCTGCTGCCGCAGAAGCTAACCCCGACCAATACTTCTCAATTGTTGACTATGCTTATGACCCACCCATCGACAATGTCATCGGTCAAATTTTCATGACGGACCAGGCTGCCTTCTTAGCTGGATATGCAGCAGCTGCCGTGACCGAAACCGGGAAAGTGGGCACTTTTGGTGGATTACCCATTCCCACAGTGACCATCTTCATGAAGGGTTTTGTCGAGGGTGTCGATTACTACAATCAGGCCAAAGGCACCAATGTTGAAGTCCTCGGTTATAACATTGCAGACGGATCAGGCTTATTCTCAATGGACTTTTCTGATCAGCAAAAGGGTCGTGAGCTGGCCGTATCCCTGATGGACGAGGGCGCGGATGTGATCTTACCCGTTGCTGGGCCAGTAGGCCTTGGTGCGGCTGCGGCCATCCAGGAACGCGGCAACGCATATTTAATCGGTGTGGACTCCGATTGGGTCGAAACCAGCCCTGAATATGCCAGCATCACCCTGACCTCGGTCATGAAGAAAATGGATGCAACCACCTTTGAGGTCATCCAATCTGTAGTTGACGGCACCTTCACCGGTGGTAATGTTGTAGGAACACTGGAAAATGAAGGTGTTGATATCGCACCATTCCATGAACTGGCTGGCCTGATTTCGGCTGAGACCCAGGCTGAACTCCAACAGATCAGAGAAGATATTATTGCTGGTAGGATTACGCTGCAATAACATCACGAGATACCAAAAACCGGGTTGGAGAACTTCTCCAACCCGAATTTTTATTAATATTTGATAGCAGCCGTTCAATAACTTTTTGAGAAACGGGGATGTCATGACGCCAACCTCTGAATTTCCAGTTCTTGAATTACGGGGAATTACCAAACAGTTTCCCGGTGTATTAGCCAACGACAATATTGACCTGAAATTAAACAAAGGGGAAATATTGGCGTTATTGGGTGAAAATGGCGCCGGAAAATCTACCCTGATGAACATCCTTTATGGCCTTTACCAGCCAGACAAAGGTGAAATCATCATTGAAGGCAAGAAAATCGATATCAGTTCACCAACAGATGCAATTGAGGTGGGCATCGGAATGGTTCACCAACACTTCATGCTTATCCCGGTCTTTACGGTTGCTGAAAATGTTATGCTGGGGCTGGAGTCAGTTCAATACGGGGATTTTCTGGATCGAGCTGATGCGGCCAGGAAAATCAAAGATATCGCAACAAAGTTTAACCTTCACGTCAATCCCAATGACCTCGTCAGGGATTTACCTGTCGGCATTCAACAGAAAGTTGAGATTGTCAAGCTCCTCTATAGGGATGCTGAGATTTTGATCTTTGACGAGCCCACCGCTGTATTAACCCCGCAAGAAGCTAATGAGTTTTTCGACATTATGCGCTCGCTTTCCGATCAGGGAAAATCCATTATCTTCATCACGCATAAATTACGGGAGGTGCTTGAAGTTTCTGATCGAATCATGGTCATCAGAAATGGCGCTGTGGTTGGAGAGACCACACCCGCAGAGGCTGACAAGAACAGCCTAGCAGCAATGATGGTTGGCAGGGAAGTCAGCTTGATAGTGAAAAAAGAAGAAAATGAGCCAGGTGAGGTCATTATAAGCATTCAGGACCTGGTCGTTGCAGATGCCTATAGAAATATTGTTGTGGATAAAGTATCTCTGGATGTACGGGCTGGTGAAATATTCGGCATCGCGGGTGTTCAGGGCAATGGTCAGACTGAACTGGTTGAAGCGATTACAGGATTACGTAAACCTGAAGGTGGAAGTATCACCCTGTTAGGAAAAGACATTACCAAGGCAACACCACGCAAGATTACGGAAATAGGCTCAGCCCATGTCCCGGAAGACCGCCAGGCGGATGGATTGGTGTTACCCTTCCCAACCGCTGAAAACCTGGTCCTGTGCACTTATTACAAAGAACCCTTCACCAAAGGCGTGGTCCTACAGTATCAAACCATCCTAAAGCATGCCAAACAACTCATCAGCGATTTTGATATTCGCACGCCAAGTGCGCTGACACCCGTTGGTACCCTCTCCGGCGGTAATCAGCAAAAAGTCATCATCGCTCGGGAGCTTTCTCGCCCCATTCAATTCCTGATGGCATCACAACCCACCCGCGGTCTGGACGTCGGTTCTATCGAATACATCCACAGCCGCATCATTCAGAAGCGTGATGAGGGCTGTGCTGTACTACTTGTCTCACCCGAATTGGATGAAATCATGCAGCTCTCAGATCGCATCGCTGTGATGTATCGTGGAAAAATATTGGACGTTGTAGAAAGCACTCATGCCACAAAAGAACAAATCGGTTTGTTGATGGCTGGGGTCATGCCAGAAGAAGACATGACCACAGAAGAAAAACAAGTTATTGAAAGAACGTTTTAGTGAGGAGCGTCTATGAAACGCAAACCTAATAAAATCGATGAGGCCGGCGAAACCTTAATCGAAGAAATCAATAAAACCGAACAGGAAGAAGCACCTCAAAAAAGGTCAATTTGGCGAGTAATTTCTATCCCGGTTCTGGCAATCCTGACCGGTTTGATTATTGGTGCCATTCTGATCGCAGCAACCAGTACAACGGTATATGCCGCTTTTGAAGAATCCCTTTGGGTTGGATTAGGGACTGCCTTCCAGGAGATTTATCGTGCCTACGAGGCTTTGTTCACCGGAGCAATCGGTGATCCCGTCAGGATCATCAATGCCCTCAGGTCAGGTGAAGAGCGTGCCATTCGTTCTGCCTTCAACCCCTTTTTAGAGAGCTTGGTACAAACCACGCCGTATATCTTTGCAGGCTTGGCTGTTGCCTTAGGATTTCGTTCGGGCTTATTCAACATCGGTGTTGAAGGTCAGCTGTTTATCGGTGCCGCCTGTGCGACATTTGTCGGTTATGCCGTTACAGGCTTGCCGTGGATTATTCATATGCCGCTGGCCTTTATTGCTGGTGCATTGGGAGGTGCCTTTTGGGGCTTCATCCCCGGCTTGTTAAAAGCAACCACAGGCGGTCATGAGGTGATCAACACCATCATGATGAACTGGATCGCGTTCCGCCTGACAGAATGGCTGCTTTCTGGGCCAATGAACCGCCCAGGATCAGACGGAATGCCCCTCAGCCCCATCATTGAGAGAAGCGCACAGATTCCCCAATTTTTCCAAACCCCCATCCGCTTCCACTTAGGTTTCTTTTTTGCGCTGGGATTTGCATGGCTCGTTTGGTGGCTGTTGTTTAAGACCAAGTGGGGGCTCAATCTGCGCACGGCGGGCGCTAACCCCCGAGCCGCCAGGTATGCTGGCTTGAATGTAACAAAATCCTTTATGATCGGCATGGCGCTTTCAGGTGCGCTGGCAGGATTAGCTGGCGCTGTCCAGATCCTGGCAGTCAACCGCAGCATGGCACTCGGTTTATCCTCAGGCTATGGATTTGACAGCATCGCCCTGGCATTAATTGGCAACAACCACCCCTTGGGTGTTGTGCTCGCATCGCTCTTATTTGGTGTATTAAGAAATGGTGCCACCCGCATGATGGTCGTCTCAAGAATCCCGATCGATATTATCGATGTCTTACAAGCCATCATCTTGATGTTTGTCGCTGCACCAGCCATCATCCGCAGCATTTACCGGCTTCGAAAACCCAAACACGAAGAAGAAACGGTCTTCGTTAGTGGTTGGGGAGGAGGTCAGACATGACGAATTCTACCCAAACGATAGAACACCGCAGGATCTACGAAATCTCTCCAACCCGCAAGCTTGTGGTTGGAATTTCCGAATTGCTCATCGCCGTCGTGATTCTATTCGCATTCATTCTCAATACAGCACCGGGCACCCTCACAAGATTTGTGATGACTCCCGGCGGAATATCTATCGGCACCATGGCAGACTGGATCATTCCAACCCTGCCAACATTAATCATCCTTTTCGTCCTTTCAACCGTCATTGGCATCTACCAACTCCTCCGCGGGTTTGGACGGGCAACCAATGGCATGGTCGGTTTGTGTGGGTTGTTCTTGATCTTTAGTTTCATCACCTGGCAAGCGGGCGGCAGATCGGTTAACCTGGCAGGCATGCTGACCAGCGCGGTTCTCTTGGCGGTCCCTATTACAATGGGCGCTTTTTCAGGTATTCTATCTGAACGGGCTGGCGTGATCAACATCGCCATTGAGGGCATGATGTTGATGGCATCCATGGTTGGTGCCGTGATTGGCAGCATTACCAACAGCGCTTGGATCGGGTTGCTGGCTGCGGTCATTTCTGGCTTAATCCTCAGCCTGATTCACGGGGTTTTGTCAATAAAATACAAAATCAATCAGATCATTTCAGGCACGGTGATTAACATCTTCTCAGCAGGACTGACCGGCTTCCTCTCTCAAACCTATTTATACACTGACCAGACCCTCAATAATCCCCCCATGTTCACCCGCATTCCAATCCCCGGCCTGGCGAGTATCCCCCTGGTTGGACCCATGTTCTTCAACACGAATGTGTTTGTTTACATGATGTTCTTCTTCTTAATCGTGATCCAGGTGGCCCTGTTCTCTACCCGCTGGGGACTGCGGCTTCGCTCCGTTGGAGAACACCCGCGTGCAGCCGATACCCTCGGTATTAATGTCATCAGAACACGCTATGTCGCCGTCTTGCTCAGCGGTATTGTTGCAGGGATTGCTGGCGGCTTCTTCACATTGGGTTCTGTCGGTCGCTTCAATGAAGGCATGACAGCCGGCAAGGGCTTTATCGGTTTGGCTGCCATGATCTTTGGCAACTGGCGTCCTATGGGTGCGCTTGGTGCCGGGTTCATCTTCGGATTTGCGGATGCAATCGGTTCAAGGCTGATGCTGTTGGGCAGCGGTATCCCACCGCAAATTATGGCAATGTCACCCTATATCATCACGATGATCGTTTTGGCAGGTTTCATCGGCAAGGGAGATATGCCCGCCGCGGACGGAGAACCTTACGGAAAGAATAGGTTTTTATAAATTTAGTTTTATACCAAGCAAAACCATCTGCCCATTTATGGATCAGGTGGTTTTTGATTTTAATCAGAGTATAATCAAAATTGATAGCAATAATTATAAGAGAGCCATGAACAAAACCCAGCCGATTTACCTTGACTATAATGCCACCACACCTCTAACCCCCTTTGTTAAATCCGCCATGCGGCCTTTTCTTGAGGAGCATTTTGGCAATCCATCCTCTTCCCACTATTATGGCCGCATCACCAAGGAAGCCGTTATAAAGGCACGCAACCAGGTTGCAGCTTTGCTTAACGCCACCCCTGAAGAAATCATCTTCACCAGCGGTGGTACGGAATCAAACAACCTTGCCATCATAGGATCAGCCCGGGCAAATAAGAACAAAGGAAACCACATCATCACCACTGCCATTGAGCATCCAGCAGTAACGGAGGTGTGCCATTTCTTGTCTGCTCAGGGTTACGTGGTGACAACTTTGCCAGTTGATCAATACGGTTTGGTTTCACCCCAGGACCTGGCAGCCGCCCTGACCCCTGAGACCATCCTCGTCAGCGTGATGCATGCCAATAACGAAGTTGGCACCATCCAGCCAATCAAAGCCCTGGCTGCCCTGACGCATCAAGCCGGTGCGCTGTTTCATACCGATGCCGCCCAATCTACCGGAAAAATACCGGTGGATGTGAATGATCTGGCGGTAGACCTGTTATCAATTGCCGGGCATAAGCTCTACGCACCCAAAGGCGTTGGTGCATTATACATCCGGCAAGGCACACCTCTCGAAAAGATCACCTTTGGCGCTAATCACGAACGCAATTTGCGGCCTGGCACGGAAAATGTTCTTGAGATTGTCGGTCTCGGTGCGGCAGCAGAGGAAGCTTACCTCGATTTGCAGAAACGCATGACACACCTCACAGCCCTGCGCGATCGNTTGCACACAGGACTTGAATCCGCCTTGCCTTCGGGGACAACCCGCTTGAACGGGCACCCTGTGGACCGTCTGCCAAACACCCTCAACCTGTCCTTTAGAAACCAAGAGGCCAATCGCATCCTTGAAAATATCCAGGACCACGTGGCTGCATCGGCGGGTGCGGCCTGCCACACCGATCATGTCGATGTCTCCAGCGTTCTGCAGGCGATGAATGTGCCCCTCGAGTGGGCCAAGGGCGCATTGCGCTTCTCTGTCGGCACAATGACCACCGCTGAAGAGATTGACCATGCCATAAAAATGATTTCCCAGGCAATCAATTTTAGTAAATCCTATCCATCTTAATTACATTGGAGGAAAAACCCATGACACAAGAAAACTATGCTTTTACACAAATTTTGCCCTATCCTGAAAGCTTCCTGGTCAAAAAGCTCTATAAAACGCCCATCCTGCTTTACCGGCTCGGCTTAGGAAAGTTGTTTGGAAGTTACATCCTGATCTTATCAACCACAGGCCGTAAATCCAAGAAAACACGGAATACACCGGTGGAATACTTTCTTCATGAAGGTCAATACTACGTCATCAGTGGTTTCGGAGACCAGCCTGATTGGTACAAGAACATCATGAAAAACCCCCAGGTAACCATCCAAAATGGCTACGAGCGCATCTGTGCGACCGCTCGTAAACCCAAGACAGATGAAGAGTGGGAAGCCGTTCAACTCTATCTGACCCGCAGCCCGGTTGGTCGTGTTTTCATGAGAGACTTTGTGGAGACCAAGGAAGCCGATTCTGAAGATACGCAAAGCGCCGACATTATGGCTCAGATTAAGGATTTACCAGTGCTCACCTTTGAACCGACCGACAAACCCTGTCCCCCAGCCTTGGAAGCGGACCTGGTGTGGGCCTGGCCCCTGATCTTTTTGGGCATGGCTGTGGATATCACAATTCTTTGGCTGTGGAGCCGAAAGAAATAAAATTAAGCAGGAAGAATAGCTCTTCATCCGCCATAATAATCCATTGTTAATTGATTCCGGTGGATAAGCAACGGAAGGTGCTATCGCGTTTGAAACTTAAATTGCAACAAGTATAATACCGAAGAAATTAAAGATCGAACCCTTTCAGGAATAAACTGGCACAGATCATAATTCGCATTCTTTTTCGATTTATAGAAAGGCAATTGAATGTCCACAATCATCACGAACAATATCACCAAACGCTTTGGTAATACACTGGCTGTCGACCAGCTCAGTTTCGACGTCCAACCCGGGGAGATTTTTGGCTTGCTGGGACCCAACGGTGCAGGGAAAACAACCTCCATTCGCATGATCCTCGACATATTCAAACCCGATTCGGGTGAAATCAGTGTACTGGGCGGTCCCATGACTGATGAGAAGAAAAACCGCATTGGCTATCTGCCCGAAGAGCGCGGTCTTTACCAGGACATCCCGCTGCACCGCTGCCTGACCTTCCTGGCGACCCTCAAAGGCATGCCCGAAAAATCTATCGGCCCCAAGTTGACGGAGTACCTTAAAAAGTTCGACCTTTATGAAGCACGCGATAAAAAGGTGAAGGAGCTCAGCAAGGGTATGCAGCAAAAGTCCCAGCTCATCGCAACACTGCTGCATGAGCCTGAATTGCTCATCATCGATGAACCCTTTAGTGCCCTCGACCCGGTTAACACCGAAATGGTCAAGGAAATTCTTGTACAACAACGTGATGAAGGCAAAGCCATCATCATGTCCACCCACCAGATGAACCAGGTCGAAGAACTTTGTGACCGCATCCTGCTGATCAATCATGGACACCAGGTGCTTTATGGAACACTGGAAGAGATTCAGGATCAATTCGCCTCGCGCGACGTTCTGGTCTCACCCAGATCCGCGCTGCCGTCCACCATCAAAGGTGTCACAGAGATCCGTGAGAAGAATGGTCGCTATCTGCTGGCACTGGAGGACGATATTGAACCCCACCAGGTGCTCACAGACCTGGTCAAAAATGGGATAGAAATGTCAGCTTTTGAAGTGGCTGTCCCACCACTCAACCAGATCTTTATCCAGGTGGTTAGAAAACAAGCGAGGGACGAAGATGGGTAAAACCTGGCAAATCATCAAACACGAATACACCCGCCATGTCCGCGAAAAGCAGTTTCTTTTCAGCCTGCTCAGCCTGCCCGGTCTGATCCTCGCCATGGTGCTGCTGTTCTTCATCATATCATTGGTCATGGGTGACCGGACTCCCATCGGCTATGTCGATTACGCAGGGGTACTGGATGACCCCCAGCCTTTGGAACATGAAGGCACCTTCTTTGAACCTCAAGTTGAGTTCATCAGCTTTTCAAGCCAGGATGAAGCACAATCTGCGCTGGATGAAGAAATCATCCAGGCATTTTACATTATCCCAGAGACCTATCCTGATTCACTTAATGTTGAACTGGTCTTTTTCGATCAGCCTGCTGGTTCACACCAGTCTCAGTTCGCCCAATTCGTTCGGAAGAATCTGGGCATGTTCGATGGTCTGGATCCGCTTGTCCAAGAAAGGCTTCAGGATACCAGCTTCATCACTGTCAGCAATCTGGAGCGCACGCGCCGGATGGCACAGGATGAGTGGATCATGAACTTTATGCCCTTTATTGCAGGTATTATTTTCATAATCGTCGTCCTAACCAGCGGCGGTTACCTCTTGCAAGCTGTTGTTGAAGAAAAAGAGAATCGCACAATGGAAATTGTGATCACCTCTGTCACTCCTAACCAGTTAATGACCGGCAAGATCATTGGCAACATTGGGGTAGGCTTGACCCAGCTGGTTATCTGGCTGATATTTATTTGGATCGCCCTGCTGCTGGGAGGACTGTTCTGGCCTGCGTTACAGGATATTTCCATACCTGCAGATTTTATCCTGGTGATGGTAGTGGTAATGATCCCTGCCTTTGTGATGATCGCCGCCATCATGTCCGCCATTGGTTCAACCATGACGGAAATGCAGGAAGCCCAACAAATCTCCGGTATGTTTTCGCTCCTGGTCACAATCCCCTTTTATCTCGTTACACCAATCATCAACAATCCCAACGGCGTTCTGGCACGGGTGCTGAGTTATTTTCCGTTTTCGGCACCAGTCACCCTGCTATTAAGGATGGGATTCATCGAGATTCCCTTGGGGGAACTCGCTATCAGCGTTGGTGTGCTGATCGCGTTTGGGGTTTTGGCAATCTGGTTTGCAGGGCGGGTCTTCCACATGGGTATGCTGCGATACGGAAAAAAGTTAACCTTCAAAGAAATTTTTAGAAAGAAAGTGCAAATATGAGTAAAACCTGGTCTGTTCTAAAAACAGAGTTTATCAATACCGTCACCAGGCGCTCATTTCTATTAGCCTTAATTCTTGTTCCCCTGGTGCCTGCCCTGATCCTCGGTGGTATCTCCGTCTTTACAGACGATGAAGTCGAAACCCCCGAGGTGGGTGTCGATATTGATGAGGATTTTATGCCTATACCAGACCCAGATGTCCGGGACGGTTATGTTGACCAGGCAAATATCATCACTGACATTCCAATTTGGATAGACGAGGGTCGATTGGTGCCCTTTGAAACCGAAGCTCAAGCCCAGGAAGCTGTCCTAGCTGGTGAGATCATGGGTTTCTTTGTGATCCAACCCGACTACCTCGAAACGGGTCAGGTTACCTATTACCGGGAAGAATTCACTCCGATGGCGGCCTTTGATAACACCTGGGTTATCGATACCACCTTACGCTACAACCTGCTCGGAGCTGATTTGGAAAGGTTTGAAACCTTTGAACTACCGCTGCTTCCACAAAACGTGGATCTTTCACCCGAGGAAGAACCTGACTTCGACCCCACAAATATGGTGGCGTTCTTCATACCCTATGGGATGACATTATTGTTCTATTCCCTGATCATTACCTCAGCCAGCCTGATGATGAACAATGTTGCCAAGGAAAAAGAAAACCGGGTCATGGAAATTCTAATGAGCTCCATCCAACCAAAGCAGTTATTAACCGGTAAGATCCTCGGTTTGGGTCTGGTCGGCTTGCTTCAATTAGGGGTCTGGCTGGGATCAGCTTTCCTTTTATTGCGATTTTTCGGCACCACGCTCGAAATTCCACCCGAGTTACAGCCCTCACCGATTGTTTTGATCTGGAGTGTCATTTTCTTTGTTTTGGGGTACCTGGTCTATGCGACATTGATGGCCGGGGTAGGTGCATTGGTACCCAATCTTAAAGAAGCCACCCAAGCAACATTCGTCATCATCTTTCCGATGTTGATCCCCCTGTTCTTGATTGGTGTCATCATCAATCAGCCCAACTCGATCTTGCCGGTGATACTGAGTTTGTTCCCCTTCACCGCGCCCAACACAATCATGACACGCATTGCAGCTACAACTGTACCGCTGTGGCAGATCCTCCTATCAGTTGGTTTATTGCTCATCACGGCCTTCATCCTGATTCGTGCAGTGGCCGGCATGTTCAAAGCCCAACTCCTGCTAACCGGGAAAAAGTTTTCGATTGGTCTTTTTCTCAAGGCCATGTTAAATAAACCGCTTGAATAACAGCAGCACGCCCCATCTCAAAGTGGATGTTTTGCAGGGAATGTGCTGGCAATAGCCCATACACCATTTTATTGGGGCTATTGCCAGCACTGGT
>SL_3KL_010_SEDDRAFT_10002256_pt1 | contig 17667 bp, 9 predicted proteins | sample SodLakKL_010_SED_2_FD_10381 | JGI IMG/M metagenome (IMG submission 10381) | reverse complement strand
TTTTTACCGGCAGCACTCACGCGCTCTAAGAAAAAGCGGGTATTCAATGAAAAATCGGGATCTTTTTATCCCGTATTGAACAACTGGCTGATGAAAATTTCAGCTGTTAACAGGCTGCATTTCAGGAAAGTTCTTTGGGTGGGTCTTGGCATTACCCTCTTCTTTGGATACGGAATCAAAAATATCGATGTAAATGGCAGAGTTTTCGACGACGTTGGGGATGACACCGATTTGATGCAGGATAGTCGCTTCTTCAGTGAAAATATCTCACCCATGTTCCCAATGGAGTTTTTGATTAACACCGGAACTCCGGATGGTGCTTTATCGGCAGATCTTTTGGAGAGGCTGTATTTAATGGAGGAAAAGCTTCTTCGCTATGATGAAATCCATAGAATAACCGGATTACATACTCTGATTGCGGAAGTGCACCGTGTGATGTCGGTTAACAATGACGAGCAGCATGGCTTTGATGAACAGAACGATCACTTCGATAAATCACCATCAGGTTTGCCCGGTACAGATAATTCTGTCGCGCAATATGTGCTGCTTTTGGAAATTAACGAGTCGGATGAGCTCTACAGGCTGGTTGACTTCGACTACAGCAAACTCAGAGTAACCGCCTTCGTCGAAGATGCCGGCTCAAAGCGCATCAATGAGATAAGGGATGAAATCAGTCCTGAAATTGCCGGCTTGTTTGCGGAAGAAGATGTTGTGATTACCGGAACAACAATTTTAAGTGCCGATCTGACCGAAAAGATTGTGTACTCACTGGCCTGGAGTATTCTGCTGGCGATTACAGCCATCACACTGATCATGGCGCTGCTGTTCAGAAGCTTTGCATTTGCGTTTATTGCCCTGGTACCCAACTTGCTTCCGCTAATCATGGTAGCGGGTGTAATGGGTTTTCTGAATGTCGACATTAAACCATCAACCGCTGTAATATTTACCATTGCACTCGGCATTGCAGTGGATGACAGTATTCACTATCTGGCCAGATTTCGCATTGAGTATCTTCGGCGTAAAGCGATGATGCCGGCCCTGACCGCAACGACGGTTCGGACGGGTCGCGCCATTATCATTACCAGCATGATCCTGATTGCAGGCTTCGGTACTCTTATAACCAGCGCATTTACATCTACCGCAATGATGGGAATCCTTGTTTGCACAACTATTTTTGCCGCCCTGATTGCAGATCTGTTCATTCTGCCTGCTCTTTTCTACTGGCTGAAACCCAATCTGAGCATAGCGGAAAAGGCGCGATAAACTCCGCATTGCCCAACGGAATATTTTTGACAAGAGTGAACCGGGGTTTGAGAATGAGCAGCACTGCTTTCGATTGCGGGAGTGTGTTTTTTGCCACTAAGGTGGATTGTACCTACTCGCTTTTTCAGCCCCGACATGTACACTTCGATTCTGACCTGTTTACCTACAGGTATGCCTTTGGCAAACGCTTCGCTTTCTATCCCCTCCCAAGAGTGGATTTTCTTAACCTACATGTTGCGCCGATACTGGCCGCCTACTTCGTAGAGGGCGTGAGAGATCTGACCAAGGGATGATACCTTCACCGTTTCCATCAGCTCTTCGAAAAGATTGCCGTTATTACGGGCAACATTCCGGAGTCTTTCAAGGGCTGCTTCAGACTCTGGATCATTCCTCTTTTGGAATGCGCTCAGTGTGTTAATCTGCTGCAGCTTCTCGTCTTCTGTGGAGCGGATCAATTCGATCTCTCTCTCCTCTTCTACGGTCCTTGAATCGCTTTTGAACGTGTTCACCCCAATTATTGGCAGTTCGCCGGAGTGTTTAAGCGATTCGTAGTAGAGGCTCTCTTCCTGAATTTTTCCGCGCTGATACATACGCTCCATGGCGCCCAAAACCCCTCCCCGTTCAGTGATACGATCGAACTCTGCCAGTATGGCTTCTTCCACCAGGTCGGTAAGCTCTTCAATAATGAAAGATCCCTGCAGCGGATTATCATTCATGGTCATGCCCATCTCTTTGTTGATAATGAGCTGAATGGCCAGAGCCCGGCGGACCGATGCTTCGGTAGGTGTTGTGATAGCTTCGTCGAAGGCATTGGTGTGTAGAGAGTTGCAATTATCGTATATGGCCATTAACGCCTGTAGAGTTGTCCGAATATCGTTGAACTGGATTTCCTGCGCGTGCAATGACCGTCCACTGGTCTGGATGTGGTATTTTAATTTTTGCGAGCGCTCATTGGCCGAGTACTTATGTTTCATGGCAATTGCCCAGATACGGCGCGCAACGCGGCCAATAACCGCATACTCCGGATCGAGACCATTGCTGAAGAAAAAGGAGAGATTGTGTGCAAAATCGTCTATATCGAGGCCTCGCGACAGATAATATTCTACAAACGTGAAACCGTTCGACAGTGTGAATGCGGCCTGAGTAATCGGGTTGGCTCCGGCTTCGGCTATATGGTATCCGGAGATAGAAACCGAGTAGTAGTTTCTCACATTATGCTCCGTAAAATACTCCTGTATGTCGCCCATCATCTTAAGGGCAAACTCGGTAGAAAAGATACAGGTGTTTTGAGCCTGATCTTCTTTCAGGATATCGGCCTGAACAGTTCCTCGCACCACCTTAAGCGTGTCGGCTTTAATTTTTTCATACACATCTTTTTCAACAAGCATGTCGCCGCTAATGCCGAGGGTACCCAGTCCAAAACCGTCATTGGTTGGAGGCATGTCCATTTCGTAGCGCGGGGCAGGCAAGCCTTTATCTTCAAAAATTATGGCGATTTTTTTCTTTGCTTCATCCCATCTGCCCTGTTCTTTCAGGTATCGCTCTACCTCCTGGTCAATGGCCGTGTTCATAAACATGGCCAGGATCATTGGTGCCGGCCCGTTAATGGTCATCGACACCGACGTGGTGGGTGCGGTAAGTTCAAAGCCCGAATAGAGCTTCTTCATATCGTCAAGCGTACAGATACTGACACCCGAGTTGCCGATTTTTCCGTAGATATCGGGACGGTGATCAGGATCTTCTCCGTACAGGGTAACCGAATCGAAGGCAGTGGAAAGGCGCGCAGCCGGCATCCCCTCGCTTACATAGTGAAAACGGCGGTTTGTGCGCTCGGGCGTTCCTTCACCTGCAAACATCCGGGTTGGGTCTTCTCCTTCCCGCTTGAACGGAAACACTCCTGCCGTAAATGGAAAATAACCGGGAAGGTTTTCTTTAAGGGCAAATTTTAGCCTGTCGCCAAGATTTTTCGTTTTGGGCATGGCAATCCGCGGCACTTTGATACCACTGAGCGACTCCCTGTACAGTTTGTTCTGAATTACTTTACCGCGAATTTTCACATCGAATGTGTCCTTCTGATATTTCTGAAACAGATCATCCCATCTTTCAAGAATTTTAGCCGGCAGCGGATCGAGCTTCACACTCCAGTGATCTTCCATTTCTTCGAGACGGCTCAACATGAGCTTCTCATCATCGGGCGACCAATTTTTTATCTGAGCAATGGTGCCGCGCACCTGATCCAGTTTTGTGGCGATTTCTACCTGTTGATTGGCCCATTCGTGGTAGTTCTGAATTGTTTCTGTGATCTCGGACAGGTAACGCTGACGTTTACCGGGAATTACTGCCTGTGTTTGCAGGTCTTCGGCCGGGGTGTCGTTTATATAGAGTTTTGGCTGCCAAGAAAGCGGGAACCGGTCATTTATTCTTTTTACAATAGCGCTGAATAACCTGTGTACACCCTCATCGTTAAACTGTGCTGCAATCGTGGGATATACGGGCATAGTTTCAGGTTTTGAATGCCACTCCCCCCTGTTCCGCTGTATCTGCTTTCGAATATCGCGAAGTGCATCCAGGGATCCCTTTTTTTCAAACTTGTTGAGCACCACAAGGTCGGCCAGATCCAGCATATTGATTTTTTCTAGCTGGGTTGCCGCACCGTACTCATGGGTCATAACGTAAATTGGAATATCGCACACATCCATGATCTCCGTACCGCTCTGCCCGATCCCGCTTGTTTCGATAATGATAAGATCGAACCCAGCAGACTTGTACACTTCAACCGCACCCTTCACGGAGTCACTTATTGCCTTATTGGAAGCACGGGTTGCCATACTTCGCATGTACACCCTTTCGGTATCAATACTGTTCATCCGGATCCTGTCTCCCAGCAAAGCACCGCCGGTTTTCCGCTTAGACGGATCTATGGATACAACCCCGATTGTTAATTCTTCAAATTCGGTGAGAAAGCGCCGAATAATTTCATCGGTAAGCGAACTTTTTCCAGCACCACCGGTACCGGTTATGCCTAATACAGGAATTGCCTTCCCGGTTTCTGAATCCAGTTTGTCCTCATTTATAAACAGTGCACCATCTTTGTATTCAGCAATTTTATGATGCCCGTTTTCGATGGCTGAAATTATACGGGCTATAGAAATAGAAATATTTTTGGTGAGATGGCCTAACCCACTGTTGTCAAGTTGATTGGTATCATAGTCACATATCTCAAGCATGTGATTGATCATACCCTGAAGGCCCATACTGCTCCCATCTTCAACGGAAAATATCCGGGAAACACCGTACTCGTGAAGTTCCTTAATCTCGCGGTCTACAATTACGCCACCTCCCCCTCCAAATACCCGGATGTGGGGCGCACCCTTTTCCTTAAGCAGGTCCACCATGTACTTAAAGTATTCCATATGGCCGCCCTGATATGAGCTGATTGCGATTCCCTGTGCGTCTTCCTGAATGGCGCAGTTCACAATTTCATGTACAGATCGATTATGGCCGAGATGAATCACTTCAGCACCCGTACCTTGCAGAATGCGCCGCATAATATTGATGCTCGCATCGTGCCCGTCAAAAAGACTGGCAGCAGTTACAAATCGAACTTTATATTTTGGGATATACTTCACCGGCTTAACAGCTTCACCATTGCTTGCGGCAGCGCGTTTATCTGCAGTCTTTGTCTTCACAATATGTCTCGATAGTTCTTTTTATGATTTTACTGGAAGCGATTCCAAAAGATACAAAATCTGAGTCTTTATATTCATCGCTCACAGCTTTGAATCTTTTCCCTATATCACTAACTGAAAATTACAGCTCAATCATTTCATCGTCAGATTGATTAATTTTGACGGTTACACCATGCATCTGAAATCATTTGACAACCGATATGTTTGAATTTTTTTCCGACTCCCCGCTTCTTTATCGAATTCTGATCATACTAGCCGTAGCAGCCGGTTCGCACCTCATAGTAATGCTGATAAAGCGTTTATCGGAGTTCATCCTTCTTGGAAAAGGTGCAACTGCTACCCGGGGTGTATCGGAGTTTTCAAAAAAATTTCCAAGGTCGGCTACAGTTATCACGATTCTTGAAAGTACACTCACATTTGTAATTTACTTTCTTGCACTCGGTTTAATCCTTCAGGAGTTTAATCTTTCTCTGAGAGCTTACCTCGCCAGCACTACGGTGATTGGGCTTGCGATTGGTTTTGGATCGCAAGGATTCGTGCAGGATATTGTGATTGGGCTGACGCTAATTTTTTCAAATCTGATAAAAGTTGGGGACGTAGTTGAAGTATCGGGTCAAATCGGAAGGGTTGAGAGCGTGGGAATGCGGTTTACTGTACTAATTAATCTTCATGGTCAGCGCGTACACATGCCTAACAGAAATATCGCTGTAATCAGCCAGTTCCGGGGCGGCTGTATTCGCGCCTATATCGATTTTCAAATACCCGATGGAATTTCCGGCAAGCAGATCAGCCAGATCGTAAATCCGCTTGCAGCGGCGCTTTACAGCCAGCACAAGGCCATTGTGATGGAAGAACCCGAAAACTTTGGGGTTAAGAAGACAATCCGCGGGGGATGGCGTTTCATACGCTATAAGTTTAACCTTTGGCCCGGTCAGGGTGCTCTCATCGAATCAAATTTCAGACAAATGGCCTTGGCCCGCATAAGGGCTGAGTTTCCTGACTATGCCGACTGGATGATCAATATCACCTATCGATCGGAGCGCTTCATCATGAAAGATGGCGAACTTATTGATGAGGGCGACAGCGAGGATCCAAAATCGGAGAATAACCCTCCACCGGCATCATGACCGATATAGACAGCCCGGAGTTCTATTTAGCAGATATTGCAGGATCGTTTGTTTCACCGGAATCTGTATTCACCTGCTTTTCAGAAGCTGACTGATTCAAATAGCTGATGGTGCGCTGCGGAAACGGAATCACTATACCTTCTCTGTCGAATCGCTTTTTAATGCTCTCAGTTACATCACACTGCAGAACAAAGGCGTCTGCGGCATCTTTAGCCCATGCCCAGCCGCGAAGCAGAACCGATGAGTCATGGAGCGAAAGTACACGAACCATTACCCTTGGAGTTCCCGCTTCAACGTCCTGATCTGTACGAACATCGATACTGAGGCTATGGTTTTCGATCTCATCGCGGATAATGCTTTTCGCCAGGTCAATGTCTGATCCGTAACTGATTCCTATTTCAATAAAGCGGCAAATCTTAACATCCCCAAAATTTGAGTTGATCAACACTTCATTACTGATCACTGAATTCGGAATGATTATTCTCTGATTTTCAAAATTTCGAATCACAGTATGCCTTAGACTAATATCTTCCACGATCCCCCTCAGGTCTCCCTTAAGCGAAATCCGGTCATTTATCACGTATGGCTTATAAATAACGATAAATACACCGCTAATGATGTTACCCAGTGCCTGTTGAGATGCAAAACCTACGGCAATTGCCAGTATACCCGCACCCGCAACCAAGGACGTTGCAATGGGCTGCAGAAATGGTATGTGCCAAACGGCATAAGAAAAACCAAGCAGATAGATGATTCCGGAGAGTGAATGTTCAAGAAATTTATAATTGGTTAGCTCACTGCCGCTGATATCATCTTTCCAGTCGAGGTACTTATTTAACAGCCGGTTCGAAATTTTGGCGACAACTACGGTAATAATCACTACCGTAGTAATTTTCATAAATACCTCATACTGCTCGAAAAATGTAGTTATGTTTTCAATCATGGTCAGAATTATCTGTCTGTTCATCAATTCTCATTTCCGGCCCGGGTAAGAGAATATCATCTGCATCTTCAACAACAGCTTTTTCCGGAAAGGTAAGCGTAATTTCAGATGTAAATCCTTCCCTTACCGGAATCCGTCTTCTTATTGCGTAAGGCTCCGGTTTTTCAAAAGGATCAACCTTTCCCGCGTCCCATCTGCCATTTCCGTTTACATCTTCAAAAACGATGGCTTTATATTCGAGTGGCGGCAAGTTGTCGACCGTTATCGAGTCGTAAAATGTGGTATCGACAAGGATGGAATTATCCAGATCGGTTAGACGGAGGTATTTGATTATCTCAGGATCAGCATTCTCGACCTCTATTTCAATACTTCCCAATTGGTTTCTCTGCCAAATATCCGGATTAATTCGCTCTCGCTCCGATTCCCAAGGGTTCCAAACCCGAAACTCATATCTAAGACCGCTCTCCCAAGCCTCATTCGCCGGCATTATTCTGAGAATATGTCGCTCAACCTCAACAGCAGGCCACTCTTCTAGCATCTGATCGCCTTCGAATACAAGTAGTGAGTCAACAACTGAATTGTCGTCAATGAACTTGGAGTAGTAAATTTCAAGCGGTTCATCGGGAAAAAGGCCACTACCCGAATTGTGGGAAATTGTTCTGAGTCCGGTTGTATCAGGATCGGCAGAACCGCTGAATGGTGAAAAATCAACAACCAGCGGATTGCCGGCAGCATCTGAAAATCCATTTGGTACCAGGGTAAACATCTCGTCTTCTTGTAGTGCTTGCTCGCTTTGAGCAAACAGTACGTTGGCATCGCTTTCAGAATCGTAAAGCGGCCATGCCCTTGTAAATTCATTGCCAAGCGTGTCGGTTACGGCGAAATATGCATCTGGCTGCCAGACAGGAGGCTCAGACATCCTTAACCGAAGCCTTCTTTCAGAAAGAAGCCCCACTCCTTCTATCCTCGGCGAGGTTGTATCGGGGATTGTGTAAAACAGATTGCCGATATCGGCAACCTGATTTCTTCCAAGTGCAAACTGTTTTTCCATGAAGGGCTGAGCTCTTTCCCTTTCCTGGTCCCACCTGCGGTTTCGGTTTACATCATCTACCCAAAACGCCCGATAGGTGCCTTCACTCAGAAACCCAAATGTAAAGAGTCCGGCAGTATCTGTTTGTGCTACATAATTTGCACGCTCCGAAAAGTCGACGGGCTCACGATACAGAAAGACCCGTTTGCCGCTTTCGCCCCTGCCGGTGTTTGCGTCGATCAGCCTTCCCGTTACCTGCCCCTCCTCCAATTCATCACCGGTCGACAATGCAAGATCGTAAGACGAGGCCATCCTATTTCGTTGTGTATCAGTAACATCTACGCCTACCTTCACAACAAATGTAGTATTATCAGGCAGCGGGCTTTTAAACTCTACAATCGCCGTCCTTCTTCTGAAACTGTATTCAAGTTCGATGGCAAGATCGGGCTCAATACTTACATTTCGTCGAAATGAATTTCTGTCAACAAACTCATCGAACGTAAAGCGAACCTCACTGCCCGAAAAGTTCGTGGTTCCGGTGGCTGGATAGGTATCAATCACGACCGGACCGGTTCTATCGGGCTCGCCGCCTGTTGGAGCCATTGGCGTGGCACAGCTAAGTGCAAACAGGAAAAGAGTGAATACTAAGAAAGTTGTGCGGCTATTCAACGGGGTAGTGTCTTCGTCAATATATTGATCGCTGCTGTCGGGTTGAAATATAGAGAAATTTTCTATGCTGATTAACGCACAAGATAAAGGAAATTGCGGGTGCCGGGCACAATCCTTTTGATATCTGTTCCTCCACCAATGGCAGAGAGCATCGGTACCTGAGCTCACAACAAAAACACGTCTTGGGAGATCATCTGCCGGATAAAATAATGTAACCAGAGCAAGCTAAGAATCTGCAGTTACAGAAACGGTTTCATCCTGACACCCATCTTTCCTATTTTTGAACCGAAACAGAACAGGACTTTTTACATGTACATAGACAACCCGGCTACCTACACCGACTACTACGAGCTAACCATGGCCCAGGGATATTTTTTGTCGGGCATGCATCACAAAACAGCCAGTTTTGATTACTTCTTTCGTAAAATTCCGTTTAATGGCGGATACGTTATTTTTGCCGGAGTGCAGGAGCTTCTCGAAACCATCAAGCATATCACGTTCAGCGATGAAGAAACCAATTACCTGCTCAGGGAAGGGTTCTCTAAAGAATTTATTGAATACCTGAAAGCGTTTGAGTTCAAAGGAAATATCTATTCTGTACCTGAAGGTGAAGTAATCTTTCCAAATGAACCGGTTCTCAGGGTTGAGGGTAATTTGCTGGAAACACAGTTGATCGAAACGCTTCTTCTGAATGTGCTCAACTTTCAGTCGCTGATTGCAACAAAAGCTTCAAGGATTAAAGTAGCGGCGGGCGAAAGTTCAGTTGTTCTCGATTTTGGCCTCAGGCGCTCCCAGGGTCTTGGCGGCATCCACGCAACCCGTGCTGCAATGATCGGCGGGTTTGACGGCACTTCGAATGTGTACTCGGCGCAGCGCTTCGGTGTACCGGCAGGCGGCACAATGGCGCACTCCTGGGTTCAGTCTTTCGATGATGAGCTTACTGCTTTTAGAACTTATGCTAAGCACTACCCCGATGACACCGTACTTCTGGTGGATACGTATGATACACTCGGCAGCGGCGTACCAAATGCTATTATCGTTGCCGGTGAACTCAAAGAAAAAGGACACAAACTCAAAGCAATCCGGTTGGATAGCGGAGACCTTGCCTACTTTTCGAGAAAAGCCCGCCAGTTGATGGACGATGCCGGGTTTAGCGATGTAAAGATTGCGGCATCGAATCAGCTAGATGAGAGAATCATCACAAGCCTTAAATCGCAAGATGCTCCCATTGATATTTTCGGGGTTGGAACCAGGCTTGTAACCGGCCATACCTCACCTGCCCTGGATGGTGTTTACAAATTGAGTTCGATTGAAGACGAACCAAAGCTGAAAATTTCTGAAAACATCGAGAAAATTACGCTGCCGGGTAAGAAAAAGATTTACCGGTACATGAATCAAGACGGAACATTCTACGGAGACGCCGTACTTTTTGAAGATGAAAACGTTCTGGAACGGATGCATAACCCGGTATTTCCCGCCCAAAAGAGCGATTTAAATGCACGCGAATTTGAAGTGTTGCTTCAGCAGGTAATTCAGAACGGTGAAATTGTCACATCCCTTCTACCGATCAGTGAAATTGCCGCATACTGTAAATCACGTCTCAATAAACTGCAGTCTGAATACAAGCGGCTCGATTACCCTCATATCTACAAAGTGGGTATCAGTACAAAATTGATGGAAAAGCGAGACGTTCTTTTAAAACTCTATAAAGCATAAGCATTCTGATGAAAGCACTATTGATAGTTGACGTTCAAAATGATTTTTGCCCCGGCGGATCACTTGAGGTTCCTGAAGGCGACCGGATTGTACCGGTTATTAACCGGCTGATCGAAAAATTTGATCATATCATACAAACGCAGGACTGGCACCCGGAGGGTCATTTATCTTTTGCCTCATCTCACCAGGGTAAAAGCCCATACGATACCGTTGAGATGGATTACGGTACTCAGGTACTCTGGCCCGATCATTGCGTGCAGGGGTCGTCGGGGGCTGATTTTCACCCGGATCTCAATACGACAAAAACTCAGGTGATTATCAGAAAAGGATTCAGAAAATCGATTGATTCCTACTCCACTTTTTTTGAAAACGATCAGAAAACATCGACCGGATTAACCGGCTATCTGAGGGAACGAGGAATTACCGAACTTTACACTGTGGGACTAGCGACAGATTTTTGTGTGAAATGGTCTGCATTGGATGGAATGGAACAGGGTTTCAATATGCACATTGTGGAAGATGCCGTACAGGGTATCGATTTGAACGGTTCACTCGAACAGGCCTGGAAAGAACTGGGTGATGCCGGCGTAGGGGTTGTTTCTGCGGCAGAGTTATGAATTAAGCTATGCCCCGCTGTGGCACTCTCAATCCCGTGATTCGGTATTGCGCCTGGTATCTTTTTCTTTGAATGAGTTGGTGGGTACGATATCCCCTCCTTTACTTATGCTGAATGTTGAGAGCATTCCGCGCTTTGTGATTTCACCCATCTTACCATCGATGTAGCGAAAATAATTACCGGGAGAATCCTGATTGATATACCTGTGTCTTATGCGAATCCAGGCATAGTATTCATCATCGGATTCGCCATTCCATTCTCTCAGATAATCCGAGTCTATTTGATCCCTGTAGTCGTTAGCAGATATCTTTTTAAAGTAGTGAGCCATTAGGTAGCTGAGCGGGATGGCGAGCACTATGGTGATAATTTCTATGACAGCTAACGTTTCCACGATGGAACAACCGCAAAAATGTATAAGATCATTCAGCTTTTTTAGTAATTAATTCATCCGTTAATATGTATCGATCAAATATGTGAGTTCTCAACCAGCACGGTGAAGTCATTACGATATGAGGCCGAGTCGCTTACAAAACTTGACTCTAATAAGCTCCGAAATACGGCTGATGAAAATTAATTTTCTCTGACTGCAAATCTGGAACCTGACGGACAGATTTCTCGAATGGCAAACAGGTGTCGTTTATTGAAAAGCTTTTATCCATACCCCATAAAAGCAGGCCTGCTTTTCTGTTAATAATTTTTGGAAATAAACTCATGCCGCTCAGTCACCGATTATGTTTTCTTACCCAACCATAATGGCAAATACATAGATAAGTGTCAGTTGCTGCGGCAGTTAAATCAGGTACTTATAGTTTTTTTTGCAACAAATAGCCGCCAGCTTTCTCTTTAATAATAGAACGAAATTAATTTGTTCTAATAGACCTTAAGTCATGTGGAGATCTGATTTCCACGTGATCTTATATCGATCTTTGCTATTATTAATACCTCGGTTTACGTGTTGTTACCCATAAATTCGAGCAGTCTGACCGAAATCAATCCGAAGAAAGTCATTCATGAATGTAGGATTCATGACCGGATCGTCTCTCTTTCCTAGGATTTACGAATTGCGTATCAGTTCTCGACTCTCAATTATACCCCATAAAAAATCAAAGTCCGGCCTTTTGCAAGAGGCCGGATTTTTTTTGCCTAATAGTCAAGGTCCAAAAACATGACTTTGCCGGTGAGCTCATTTTAGGGATTGGTTCCATATCATGACCTTACAAACCCTCAGTTAGTTTTGGAATACCCCATTGATGAACAACAGATACTTAAATCTTCCAATCCAATTGAGACGAATTCTCGAAACAAGAGGAATTTTTCCAAAATCAGATTAGGACATACTGAAAACTCGCTACCTACTGGTACTAAATTGATTTATATACAGATTTTGATAGGATCATTTATATTTACCTCTAACACGTACCAACTGTAACAAGAGCCAAATCAAAGCCGTCTACTCGCATAAAGAAGTATGATGAGAAGAATTAGTGGTGGTATGAATGGGAGGTTGCCGATCAGTCCCGAAGGGTGACCACAGAAGAGAACATGAAGGGATTTTGGCCTGGTTTTCACATCACCCTGCCCTCTCCTCAAGAAGAGGGAAAATGTGCTCTTGTGAGCACTTTTTAAATATCTTTTAAAAAAGTATGAACGGAAAAGAAAGAGATAATAAAATTACGAAGTCACCCCTCTCCCGCAAGAGAGGAGACGGGGTTGAGCGCGATAAAGGCCTACCCCTCCATGCCGGTGCCGAACCCCACCAATTCAAATACGCCCGGAAACTCCGGCGTAAAATGACCAAAGCCGAAAAGCTGCTCTGGGATAAACTTCGTGCACGACGGTTTATGAACCTGAAATTTCGCCGGCAGCACCCCATCCTCGAATTCATTGCCGACTTCTACTGCCACCAGCTTAAGTTGATCGTTGAAGCGGACGGAAAATACCATGAGGAGGAAGACACAGCTTATTACGACAGCGAACGCACCAAAGAGCTTCAGCAGTATGGTTTTACCGTGGTTCGGTTTTCGAATAAAGAGATTTTAAGTGACTTGGATGATGTTCTAAGTAGATTGAGAAAAGTTGTTGATATACTCAGAATGACCTCTCCCCAAACCCCTCTCCATTTGGAGAGGGGCTTTAGAAGCGCAATGATTGATACAACCTGCAAACCAGAACAAAGCCCCAAACCCACTCCCTCTCCTCGAGGAGAGGGCCGGGGTGAGGTGAAGAAGAAAGGCAATCAACCTTGAACCTTACTTCCCCCTCAGTTTTTTTTGCAAGATATGCCTGTAAACCGAATAGACGATAGTGTTTTGTGGATTGAACAATTGCTTCCTGATGCTCTTAATCAATTAAGTAAAGCTGTTGCAAAATTCAGAAGGACCTCTCCCCAAACCCCTCTCCATCTGGAGAGGGGCTTTAGAAGCACAATTATTGATTCTGCCCGCAAACCAAAACAAAGCCCCGAACTCACTCCCTCTCCTCGAGGAGAGGGCCGGGGTGAGGTGAAAAGAAAGGCAACCTGCCACAAACCTAAAATGCCCAGGAAAACTTAAGCGGAGAGGGAGGAACTCGAAATCCCTGCCCTCTTACCTATCTATTCAGCGATTTCAAGACCACTGCACCCATATTGCACCCAAAACTTTTTAGCATTTCTGTGCGCGATCTGAGCGCAGATTGTAAGGTGACTTGCCATTTATCTTACCCAACCCACAATCAAAACACAAACAAAAAGAATCAAAGTCTGGCAATATAATTCAGACCCTGAAAGTGTTTTTTGGCCAATTGAAATCGCCACCTTTTGGTAAACCAACCAACTTATAGCAGCTGTGTAAGGCCGAAGGTATGCCCCAAACGACTCTCTTCTTAAGATTAAAGGTTGAACATAATTAATTGAATTGCTGCAATGCATTAATTTTACTTTATTAGAAGGACGGGTACAAAAAATTGAAAGCCTCTCCTTTAAGTGACTATCATGAAAAAACTATATGCAGCAGTAATTCTTATATCGTCATGTCTAATTACAATCTCATGTTCCGACTCCTCCCCTGTTGACACGGTACAGGTTTACAGCCTAACAGTAAGCGCTGAACCATCAGAAGGTGGTACCGTCTCTCCTTCTCAGGGCGAATACGATTCCGGAACAGAAGTTGAAATCACTGCATCCCCTAATGAGCACTGGGTATTCCAGAGTTGGCAAGGTGGGCATACAGGCAGAAGCAATCCAGCCACAGTCACAATGAACTCTGACAAGGATATTACAGCATTGTTTGTGAAACGGGAGTATCCATTAACAATAACCATTGAAGGAGAAGGATCGGTTGAAGAGCGAGTAGTTCAGCAGAGAATTACAGATTACGAACACGAGACCATCGTTGAACTAACTGCCAATGCTGACGATGGTTGGCTATTCTCCCATTGGGAAGGTGATCTGGAAGGCAGTGAAAACCCAGCCACAATAGAAATTGATGGTGAAAAATCAGTTACTGCAGTATTTGAGAGACGAGACTATCCGCTGACAATCAATGTGGTTGGCGAAGGAGCTGTTACCGAACAAATCGTCCAGGCCAAGACTACTGAATATCCATACGAAACCATAGTAGAACTCACCGCTACCCCATCAACGGGATGGGTATTCTCTCATTGGGAAGGAGATTTAACGGGTGATGAGAATCCTGCTCAGTTAGAAATTGATGATGCTAAGGAAGTGACAGCTGTTTTTGAACTTGGTTTCTTTGAAATAAACTATACGATCGAGGGAGAGGGATCAGTTAACGAAAACTTGCTAACCGGCGAGGCTGATGATGATGGTCGCTATCAATATGAGTCCACTGTAGAATTGACAGCCGAAGCAGCAGATGGCTGGCGGTTTGTTAGCTGGGGTGGTGACCTTCAGGGAGATGAAAACCCAACCACAATCGAGATAGAGTCAGACAAAGATATTACCGTTGTTTTTGAGCGCCGGGATTATGAGTTAACGATCAACATTGAGGGAGAAGGCTCTGTTGCTGAAGAAGTGGTTCAGGCAAAGACGACAACGTATCCCTTTGAAACCATAGTTGAACTCACTGCCACCCCATCAACGGGATGGGTATTCTCGCATTGGGAAGGAGACTTAACAGGTGATGAGAATCCTGCTCAGATAGAAATTGATAATGCTAAAGTAGTAACAGCCGTATTTGAAAGAGATTATTTTGAACTGATTTTGAATATTGATGGTGAAGGCTCGGTTAACGAAAACTTGCTGACCGGCGAGGCTGATGATGATGGTCGCTATCAATATGAGTCCACTGTAGAATTGACAGCCGAAGCAGCAGATGGCTGGCGGTTTGTTAGCTGGGGTGGTGACCTTCAAGGAGATGAAAACCCAACTACAATCGAGATAGAGTCAGACAAAGATATTACCGTTGTTTTTGAGCGCCGGGACTATGAGTTAACGATCAACATTGAGGGAGAAGGCTCTGTTGCTGAAGAAGTGGTTCAGGCAAAGACGTCAACGTATCCCTTTGAAACCATAGTTGAACTCACTGCCACCCCATCAACTGGATGGGTATTCTCGCATTGGGAAGGAGATTTAACGGGTGATGAGAATCCTGCTCAGATAGAAATTGATGATGCTAAAGTAGTAAAAGCCGTATTTGAAAGAGATTATTTTGAACTGATTTTGAATATTGATGGTGAAGGGACTGTAGATGCGTCATTAATTTCAGGAGACCAGACAGGTGAAGGATATGAATTTGAGTCTGAAGTAGAAATTACTGCGACCGCAAGTAATGGATGGCATTTTTCGAATTGGTCAGGTGATATTAACAGTACAGAGAACCCCGTCACACTTACAGTCGAGGGAGAGACAAATATCACAGCCATCTTTAAGCGAAATGAATACACACTGACTATCACTACAGATGGAGATGGAACCGTGTCTGAAACTTTGCTGGAGGGTAGTGCTACAGACAATGGGTACCTTTTTGAAACAGTGGTAGAGCTCGAAGCAATACCAGAGGATGGTTGGGAATTCTCAGAATGGAGTCAGGATATAACCGGGTCAGACAATCCAACTGAAATATTCATTGGTGAGAACAAAACCGTGACAGCCGTTTTTGTCCCAATCGAATATGTAATTGACATCACCATTGAAGGTGAAGGAACAATCAGTGAGCAGTTGATTAGTGGTGAAGCTATAAACGATGGCTATGTTATTGGGTCGGTAGTTGAATTAACAGTCGAAACTGAAGGTGACTGGAAGTTTGTTCATTGGAGCGGAGATATTGAAGGTACAGATAATCCAACCCAAGTAACCATATCAGGAGATGTTTCTGCTACTGCTCATCTTGATGAAAATCCATTTGCTGGTGGAAATGGATCGGAGTTGTATCCATACCTGGTAGAAGACATTGAACAGCTGCAACAGGTTAGAAATTATGCAGATGCTCACTTTCTACAGGTCTCCAATATTGATGCAGTTTCAACTCAAAACTGGAACGGAGGTAATGGTTTTATACCTATTGGTGATGAAACGATAAACTTCAGTGGTGTGTACGATGGAAATGATTTTGTAATCAATTCCCTGTTCATCAACAGATCCGAAAGCCGTGTAGGGCTCTTCGGGTACGTTAGAAATGCTATTCTGAGAAACATCAATCTTCAGAATGTTGATATCACAGGTGGATTATATACTGGAGGTTTAGCGGGTTGGCATGAAAGCTCTATCGGCAGCAATTCCCTTATTGTCAATTCCAGGATTACGGGAAATATAACAGGTACCACGGCTGTAGGCGGATTAGTAGGTCATAATTTCTTTGGCGCAGTAGTCGAGTCCTCTTGGGCAGATGTAGGGGTTACGGGTAACAATAATGTTGGTGGTTTGATTGGTAATAACTGGGCGAACGTAAAGAGCTCATACGCAACCGGTATCGTAACTGCATCCGATCCATTTGGCACAGGCACAGCTGGAGGGTTGGTTGGAAATAATACCGTCTCGATTGAACAATCTTTCGCCTCAGCTCAGGTAATCGGTCAGGAAGGTGTGGGCGGCTTAGCTGGCCATAATAGTGGTGTTATTGAAAATTCCTATGCCCTGGGAACCGCAGATGGTGATACAGAAATCGGCGGCTTGGCAGGAACAAGCAATACGGATGGAGAGATCATTCTATCTTTTTCAGCTGTTCTTGTAACCGGAAATGAAGATGTGGGTGGATTGATTGGTGTTAACGGTGGTAGTATTGTTTCGAGCTACTGGGATACCGTAGAAAGTAATGAAGGGAATGCCACAGGTCGTGGTTCATCGAACGGAGCAAATGGGCTGACTACATCCCAAATGCAAGGAACAGCCGCTCAGAACAACATGCCTGAGTTTGATTGGGTCAATATTTGGATGACCACTACCGGCTATCCAATACTTCGTTGGCAGAACTAGTAATGCGTGATTATTTTAAGATTTTTCCGATCCCCCAAACCCCTCTCCATCTGGAGAGGGGCTTTAGAAGCACAATGATTGATTTAGCCCGCAACCCAGAACAAAGCCCCAAACCCACTCCCTCTCCTCGAGGAGAGGGCCGGGGTGAGGTGAAGAAGAAAGGCAACCAGCCACAAACCTAAAATGCCCCGGCAAACTTAAG